>JGI20214J51088_10001482_pt1 | contig 16012 bp, 10 predicted proteins | sample WetSurMetagenome_FD_51088 | JGI IMG/M metagenome (IMG submission 51088) | reverse complement strand
AGCAAGGCGGGGGACGGGGAATGCCACATCTTCTATGATTACCGTGGTCCCGGTCTGGCGCATCGCGCCGACGGACGGAAACAGTCCTTTGCGTATGTTCCACAGGATTGTGTATTCCCCGGCCGCCTCGGTGAAGGCGAGAGGCCGGGCGGTGGCAAAGCCCGCAAGCGCAGTGGTGATGGCCCGGATGTTGTCGGCCAGCTGTCCGGCGGTCGCCGCACGCGTTTCCACAAGCAGGGCGGCAACGTCCGGACCGAGCTCTTTGAGGAACCGGGGCATGCCGTTCTTTTCTTCGACAGAACGGAGGGAAGCGCGGTCCATCAATTCCACTGCATCCACGGGTGACGTCTTGAGCACGGCAACCGCCGAACACGCCGTGGCAATATCCGGAAACACCATGAGGGAACTTGCCTTGTGTGGATGTTCCGGGACGGTCAAGTAGGTGATCTCGGCGATGAATCCCAGGGTGCCTTCTGACCCGATCATGAGGTGCGTGATGACATCGATCGGATCTTCGAAATCCACAAGGGCATTCAGGCTGTATCCCGTCGTGTTCTTCATTTTGAATTTCTTGTGAATCCGGTCGGCAAGAGGAGTGTTCGCTTTCACCGAAGAGGCCAATGTCGACAGGGCCTGCAGCATGTCCGCATGTGATTCATGGAACCGGTGGCGGCTCTCCGGGTCGGCGGTATCGAGCAACGTGCCATCAGCAAAGATGATGCGCATTGCGGCGAGTGTCCGATAGCTGTTTTGGGCTGTTCCGCAGCACATGCCGCTGGCGTTGTTTGCGGCGATCCCGCCTATCATTGCGGCATTAATAGAGGCCGGATCGGGGCCGATCTTGCGTCCATGCGGTGTGAGGAACATGTTTGCGTGCGCGCCGATGATGCCGGGTTGCAGACGTATGCGTGATGCATCTGCGGAAATGGACCATCGGGTCCATCCATTGACCAACAGCACAAGAATCGAGTCGGAGACAGCCTGTCCGGAAAGGCTGGTGCCGGCGCATCGGAACGTCACGGGCAACATGAACCTGCGCGCGCTGGCGAGCACGGCAGTGATCTCCTCCTCAGTCTCAACCTTAAGGACGACTTTGGGTATGAGACGGTAGAAGCTCGCGTCTGTGCCGTAGGCCAGTGTGCGGAGTTCGTCGGTAATAATCCGTTCTTCAGGGATGGTCGCAGCGATGCTGCGGACAAATGCGCGATAGGGAGCGGGAAGCATAACGGAATTCCTTGGAAGGATATGTCAACAATATACAGAATATATCTATATTAAGGAACTTCGCCAAGTTGTGGCGGCGTTGAAACAGGCACAGCGCATGCTCCGCAATTCTCTCATACTGGTTGTAATGTTTCTGGCACCGCTCATTGCCCGGGCGGAGGATGGGACTGGTGTGTTACGAGGGCAGGTGGTGATTGAAGGGGGCACTGCTGCTGCCGGCGCAAACGTGATCGTTGCCGAAACACGGCTTGGTGCCACCACTGGCACTGATGGAGCGTTTCTTGTAGCGGGGATTCCTTCCGGATCGTACAGGATTCAGGTTCGTCTCCTGGGATATGTACAAACAGAGATCCCGCTCGCGCGGATTACCGCGGATGACACTCTTACGCTTCGGATCGTTCTGCAGCAGAACCCGATTGAAATGAACCAGGTGACTGTTACAAGTGCACGGCGGCAGAGTGCTGAGGACGTGCGGACGAGTGTTACATCCATCACGCCCCGGGAGTCAAAAATCCTGCCCGGAGCGGCGGAAGATGTCCTGCGCTCGTTGCAGGCTTTGCCCGGCGTCACCAGTGTGTCGGATTTCTCGTCTCAGCTGGTTGTCCGGGGCTCGGGACCCGATCAGAATCTCATTCTCATTGACAATTTTGAAGTATTGAATCCCTACCGCCTGTACGGGTTTGTCTCCATGTTCAACCCCGAGACTGTCAGCGATATCAGCCTGCAGACCGGCGGCTTTGCTGCCCAGTACGGCGATCGGCTTTCAGCGGTGCTGGACGTCCGCAACCGTGAAGGACGGTCTGAAGGGGTGCTCTCGGGGAAGATCAATGCAAGCCTCACGAACCTTAACGTGATTCTCGAAGGGGGATCATCGACGCTCCCCCTCTCCTATCTGTTCTCGGCCCGCCGGACGTACTATGATCTCGTGCTCGGGCCGATTCTCAAATCGATGAAGCTTGTGCAGGGTGATGTTGCGTTGCCGAACTTCCGGGATTTCCAGGGCAAGGTTGCCGTGCCTTTGGGCGGTTCCCACAAGCTTCTCTTCAGCCTTTTCACATCACGCGACGGCATAGAACTCGTCTCCGGATCGGAACGCGACCGTCCGGACAGTGTGAATGTCCTGGACGTTTCGCACAATACGTTGGCCGGACTGACATGGCAGTTCAACCCGGAGCGCGACCTTGTGCTAGAGACCCAGTTCTCTTGGTACCGCAATGATGGCTCCGGTGCGTTCGATGGAACATTTGTTGACCCTTCCCAGAACGGCGGGGATGTCGCTCGTTTTGACACTATCGGCATACGTCTGCTCCATGTGGCGCTGACCTACGACTACATCTACGAGAAACTCTCCGCTACGCAACGCGCATTGTGGAAAACTGGGATGCACACAATCGAGGCAGGTTTCGGGATTGATCGGCTGCGGACGGACTTCATCAGATTTTTTGATTTTGACCCGGTGCTTGTGCAACTTATCCGTGCCCGTGGACAGGTGGTTCCTACCAATGCCACCGAGACGCTCCGTTATTACCGTTCGTCGGCATACGTGCAGGATCGCCTTGCGTTAGGGGATCAGTTGTTTATTCAACCCGGGATGCGGCTGGACATTTTCCCATCGCTTGCAGTCCGGATGTATTTCTCTCCCCGCATCAACATCTCATATAAGGTTGACGATCTCTCGACACTCAGAGTAGCGTACGGGACATACTATCAATCTCCAGGGATGGAGAAGCAAGATCTCCGCGCACGTGTCATTTTTACCGAGGAGACGCTTCGGGAACTCCTCCCCGAACATGCCCACCATTATGTGCTGGGATATGATCGCATGATTTCTCCTGAGTGGCAATGGAAGGTGGAGACGTACCTCAAGGAGTTCAACGACCTCATTGAACCGGCGAAATTTGCCGGGTCTGTCTGGGATGTACACCGGACAGGTGCTGACGTTTTGAAGCCTGTCGGGTGGTCCACGCCTGTCAGAGTGCCGAGCGACTCGTTCTCTGTGACGCCGGTGAATGCCGGCACGGGTCGATCGTACGGCATGGAGATCATGCTGCAAAAGATCCGCACGCTGCCCACCGACGTGTTCACAGGGTGGGTGAGCTACGCGCTTTCCTACGCGGAGCGCGAGCGCGACGGGGTGACCACTCCTTTTCTCTTTGATCAGCGGCACTCGGCGAACGTGGTGGCCAACTACCGGTTCGCCGAGTCATGGGATATCGGAGTCAGGTTCACACTCCGGTCAGGCCGGCCGTACGCCCGGGCACTCGATGTGAGGCCGCGGGTGGCAGTGGTGGCAGTGAGTGGCCGGGAGCTTCCCGTTATCCAGACTGACAGCAATGGTAAGGTCATCCTGGATCCTTTCTATGAGCAACAAACCTTCACCGGGCGGCTGGACCTCTACCATACGTTGGACGTACGGATCACCACTTCTCCGCACTGGTGGGGACTGCAATGGTCGTTGTATCTCGATATACAGAATGTGTACAATCGAGATAACCAGCAGCAGATGCGATACTACATCGACGACAGCGGATCGTTGAGGGAACGCCCCCTGTACGGGATTCCCATTTTCCCCTCGCTGGGACTCAGCATCTCTTTCTAGGGAAGCGGGGCAAGGGAGACACCATCCCCCGGGTTGTTTCTCAGGTCGTCGCCCCGTACATTGGTCCTACCACAATCTCACTCTGGTTCAATGAAGAATCTTCGCAGTCCCGGTACATCAAGGCGCCTGGTACTCTTGATAGTGTTGTTGGTTCTCCTGCCCGTGTTGTTTCTCTCCGCGTATCAGATAGGAACGTTTTCGACGAGCGAAGAGCAGATGCGCGACCTGTACCGCCGCCAGCTTGATGTGATGCTCTACTCGCTCAATCAGTACGCATGGGATGTGAGTTCCTATTGGGCGGCCACGCTGCGATTGCAGCTGCAGACGCCGGAACGTTCGGCTGAGCAGGGTATGCGGATGTTCCTTGAGAGGACTCCGGTCGTGGAATCGATAGTGACTGCCGATAGCGCGGGAGACAACGTCGCAATGGTGGCCCGCGAAGGCGTGCAGGGGTATGGAGCCGTGAAGGAGACACTTGCCGCACAACTCCGTCACCATGGGCAGAATCTCGGTCAGCTTCTCCGCTACCGGTCGCTCGACTACCGCAAACTCGAACCGTTTGTGTTGGGGGGGGTATCGGCGGCCGACCAGCGTATTGCGCTCATATTTGCCAACGATTCCGGAAGTGCGCTACCGCGGTTTGCAGGTCTTGTGTTCCGGGAAGAAGAGTTCATCACGAAGATGCTGTCAGGCAGGTTGTCCGAAGCTGCGGGGGAGGAGTTCGCGCTCGGGGTGTTCCGGAAGAACCAATCCTTGGCGATCGCTGCAAGCAGTCCCATGCGTGAGGCAGAAATTGTGCAGCGGCGCGATCTTTGGTTGTTTCCCGACCTCGAAGTCGCCATCGGGTCGCGCGGAGTGACGCTGGATGAGATCATCCGTGCGCGTCTCGTGCGCAACATCGCCTTCGTTGCCGTGTTGAACATCATCTTGCTTGCGGGCGTGGTTCTGGTGTACCGGAATGTGCGGGCGCAAATGGAGCTCGCTCGTGCAAAGTCGACATTCGTTTCGAACGTGTCGCACGAACTACGTACACCGCTTGCCTTGATCAGGATGTTCGCCGAAACCCTGGAGATGGGCCGCCTGAAGGATGAACAGAAGAAGATGGAATACTACCGTACCATTCTGCGGGAGACCGAACGACTGACGCATCTTGTGAATAACCTTCTCAACTTCTCGCGCATGGAAGCCGGACGCAAGCCATACCAGCTTGCTTCCTCTTCCATGCGCGACATCGTCAGCGAGGTTGTGGCGACATACATGCCTCACCTGGAGCATGCGGGATTCACTCCTGTCGTGGAGCTTCCGCAGGAGGATGTTGTTGCAGCGGTGGACCGGGAAGCGATTACCGAGGCACTAATCAACCTTCTGGATAATGCCGTGAAATACAGCGGGCCGAAGAAGTATCTCCGGGTCACGTTGACGCGCACATTGCATGATGTGCGCGTGGAGATCCAGGATCAGGGAATAGGCATCGCTCCGCAATACCACACAAAGATCTTCGAGGCGTTCTTCCGCGTCCCAAGCGGATTCGTGCATGACACCAAGGGGAGTGGCCTTGGATTGTCGTTGGTGAAGCACATCATGGATGCCCATGGCGGTGCGATTGAGCTTGAGAGCATTCCGGACAGAGGGACCACCGTGCGATTGGTGTTCCCCTTCCGGACAGTGTAATTTCACATTGCAGCAGGAAAGGTACGATGGCACGGATTCTTGTCATTGAAGACGAACCGGCAATGCAGGTCGGGTTGCGGGACAATCTCGAAATCGACGGCTACGAAGTGACTGTGGTGGGAGACGGCCGCGAGGGGCTTGAAACGCTTCTGGACCAAACGTGGGATCTGGCGATTCTTGACGTCATGCTTCCGAAGAAATCCGGCTACGACGTCCTGCGTGAAGCACGTGCGAAGGGCGTGCGCACGCCGGTCATCATGCTTACCGCGAAGGGAGAAGAGGTGGACAAGGTGCTGGGCCTCGAACTCGGGGCAGACGACTATATGACAAAACCCTTCAGTCTGCGCGAACTTCTGGCGCGTGTCAAAGCGGTACTGCGGCGTACGGTAGGGGCGAACTCCACGCAGATGCACGCGACGGTGGGCGTCACCGATGTGGATTTCTCCGGTTACACCGCTACGCGGGATGGGGTGGAAGTGCCGATGACACCCAAGGAAATCGACATTCTGAAGTTCCTGTACGAACACCGGAACCACACGGTCACACGCGATCAATTGCTGAGCGGTGTGTGGGGCTATGACGAATCGGTGAGCACGCGTACCGTCGACAATTTCATTCTCCGCCTGCGACAAAAAGTTGAAACAGACCCGGCGCATCCGCGTGTTATCCTCACGATTCATGGGGCTGGATACAAACTGGTGGTGTGAGTCCCCCGGACTGTTGTGACAATTTGTGACAACTGTTTACTCTCTGTGGACATCTTTGAATTCCTGTGGGCGTATCCTTATACAGATCAAGTGACAATCACCCACATCGAATCCAGAAAGGAAAGACCCATGAAAAAGAGAGTAGCAGTGACGACAATGGCGATGGTGCTTATGGCGGTCATGACCGCGACCGGGCAAAGGGAGTATTTTTCTTCTCTCGAGGCGCACCAGAAAACGGATCTGGAAAAGGTGGCCTGCCGGTATGTCCAGTGCTTCAAGACGGGGAACCCTGGAGTCATAGAATCGGCACTTGGCCATGCGGTCCGTATGAAACTGTATGTTCCTGAAGTGAAGTGCCCCGAATTGCGGCAGGAGATCAACTCGTTGGCGGTGATGGGAACAACCCCGTCCATCCGTTACAAGGCGTACCTGGCAAGCCTGGTCTTTGATTCACCGAAGCTTTTCAAGGAAGAGGCCGCGCGTCAGTACAAGGATCCTGATGATTTGTTCAACACGATAGCAAGCCGCCTGCAGGTCGCGCTGCTCGGAAGTCAGCATACCAAATTCGTCCGGCCGGAATAAGGACCAATGCAATGCTCAGAGACCACAGACTTGGTGTTTACGCGATGTTCTGCCTTCTGCCCGCCCTCTTCCTGCTCATGGGGACGGGCAGCAGGGCGTCCGCCCAGCAGTACCGCCGACTTATAGACCTCCGTGGAGAGTGGCGCTTCGAAATTGGGGATGATCAACGCTGGGCAGCCCGATCATACAATGACGATGGCTGGGTGAAACTGCAGGTTCCCGGACAGTGGGAAAACCAGGGGTTTCCAGGGTATGACGGGTATGCCTGGTATCGGAAGAGCTTCCCGGTTCCCAAAGAATGGGCGCAGAAACAGCTGTACCTCGATCTCGGCAAGATCGACGATGTCGACGAGGTCTATGTGAATGGTTTTTTCATTGGATTCATGGGGCAGTTTCCCCCCTCGTACATGACGGCGTATAACATGCAGCGTCGATACTATTTGCCCGCATACTGTCTGCGCCCCGGTGAGACCAATACGATCGCGGTTCGGGTCTTCGATTCGGAGCAAGCCGGGGGAATCACGACGGGGAATCAGGGTATTTTTGAGGATGTGAAACCCCTGATAGTCGATCAGTCTCTCGAATCGACATGGAAGTTCTCGATAGGGGACAACATGGCGTGGAGAGGGGTCCAGTTTGACGATTCGAAATGGGAAGACGTCCAGGTGCCTTCATTCTGGGAGACCCAGGGACACAAGGGGTACGACGGCTACGGATGGTACCGCAAGAGCTTCCGGTTTGCATCGGAATCTCAACACTTCATTCTATTTCTGGGAAAGATCGACGATGATGACGAGGTGTATCTCAATGGTGAGCGTATTGGCAGGACCGGGACGATGGGTGAGTCAGGAAACGAGACACACAAGAAGTGGCGAGCCTATACAATCCCCGGCGACAAGGTTTTTCTGGATAGGGAAAACGTCATAGCTGTTCGGGTCTTTGATGGCTTCATCCACGGGGGGATTTACGAAGGACCGATTGGGATTGTCCGGCGGGAGAAGTATCTGGAATGGAAGCCCTACCATGATCGGACCTCTGAAGTGAAGAATGGCGTACAGAAGTTTCTGGAGTGGCTTTTTGAGTAGTGGTCGGAGCCCGGAAACCCATCCCGGCTCACTCGAACGTGGTTAGCTATCGGGTTTCCGACCATGCGTGCAACGATCCTTCCTCAAGCATCCCTATTTTTCCCTGAACACCGCAACTTTTGCCGACCCGCAGCGTATATCTGACCATTAGTCAGTAAATGTATTAATGTAAATTTAATGTTTTATTGTATTGACAAATCACGAGATCTAAATTATATTAACGTCAATTCAATGACCATTAGTCATTAATTGATAGGAAACCCATGGGAATCCAGGAACGAAAAGGACGCGAAAAAGAGGCGAGAAGAGAAGAGATCATCAGTGCTGCGGAGAGAGTGTTCATCGAAAAGGGACTAAATGCCTCGACGATGGACGAGGTTGCAGAAGCCGCAGAGCTCAGCAAAGGGACTCTGTATCTTTATTACCGGAGCAAAGAGGACCTGTACCTTGCATTCGCGCTTCGGGGGATGGAAATCATGCACAAACTCTTTCAGGATGCCGTTTCCACGGAAGAGGATTCGATCAAATGCATAGTGAATCTTGAAGAGGCGTACTACACATTTTTCCGCGACTACCGGCACTACTTCCGTGCGCTGTACTTCTTCGAGAGCCCGGAATTTCAGACTCAAGTTTCCGAGCCGATGCGCGTGCAGTGTTTTGTCATGGACCGGAAGGTATGGGATTTCGTGACACAGGTCATGCGGCGGGGAATTGAGGAAGGATTCCTCCACGACGATCTGGATCCCTTCGAGGCCGGAATCATGCTCTGGTCAAATGCGAACGGGTTGCTCCGGCTGATCGACAGGCACGAATCCTACTGGAAAGAGGTCATGAATATCGATCTTGAAAAGACGTTGCGCAAGTCCAATGCGCTGCTCATTGAGGCAATGATGACCGAACGGGCCCAGGCGCTCTTTCCTGAAATGGTACCGCACACCAGACAGTTTCGCAACAACACAAACGACTCTCAGAACACCTAATCGGCACGATCACGATGAAACTCGCGTTGTCATTCGCACTTTGTGTTTCTGTAGCAAGTATGCTTCCTGCACAAGATCGGCTTACGCTCGATCGTGCCGTGAAGACCGCCCTCGAGCAGAACCAGAGCCTTCATGCCGCTGCCTTTGACCGCGATGCGGGCGACTGGGGGAAGCTCAATGCCATCACCAACTTTCTGCCCAAAGTTGAGGTTTCGGGCGGACTCATCCGGATCGATCCGGCATCGGAGCGGAGAGCCAACGCGGCGGTGGATTTCATCAAAGCAGCCGCCGGCACTCTGGGGATTCCGCAAGAAGCCCTCTCGGAGATCAAGCCGTTCGCCTATCGCGACACGTATTCAACGGACATCACAATCGTACAACCGATCTACAACGGAGGTGCGGAGTTTGTCGGATTGAGCGCGGCAAATGCCGCGCAGGACAGGAGCGGGTATGCATACCGCGACACCGAGCAGGAAGTAGTGGCAACGGTGAAAGTGGCGTTCTTCAACGTGCTCAAAGCGGAAGAGCTTGCCGCTCTTGCGCAGGAAGCCGTGGCCCGGACGAAGCGCCACCTGGATATGACCAACCGTCGTGCCGAGGTGGGGATGCGCACGCGAACGGATGTGCTGCGTTGGGAGGTGCAGCTCGCCTCCGACGAGGGAAACCTTGTGAACGCCGAGAACGGCCAGGCGCTTGCCAGGTTGCAGCTGAACAATGCCATGGGCGTCGACATGCATGCGCGATTTGTTCTCGAGAAAGTCTCGGAAGCTGACAGCGCGTTGGTACAGACGCTGGTGCCACCCGCCTCAACCCAGTACGCGGCCTCAACGGCGGTGAGAACCGATCAGACGCATGCGTTTGAGTTTCTTGAGACGCACCCGGCCATGCAGATCATGCAGGCCAATCTCCGCCTTGCTGATGTCGGCGTGGACGCGGCGTGGATAAACTTCAAACCGAGCGTGAATGTTGCATTCCAGTATGGTTGGGAGAAGAATGATACGCCCGCCCTCGATGGGATTGCGCCATGGGCTCTCGCCCTTCAGGTGAAGTGGCCGATCTTCAACAGTTTCGGTGACTACACGAAGCTGCAGAAGGCAAAAGCCGAGTACCATCGGACGGAGGCGCAGGTGGAATCCTTCCAGCGAGGGCTGCTCATGCAGGCGACGGGAGCCGAACTCAGTCTCCGCTCTGCGCTAAAGAGAACGGAGATTACGCGAAAATCCCAACAGGAGGCCTTGGATGTACTGAATGCGGTGACCCGGCGTTACGAAACCGGTGGAGCATCCAACGTCGACCTCATTGATGTCCAGACGGCGTACACATCGGCGAAGGCGTCGTTCATCACGGCTGTGTACGACTGCCGGATTGCCGAAGTACAGCTGGCGCGCGCACAGGGGAACGTGACGCCGTGACACAGGTTCCCTCACAACAGACGACAGTACAGACTACAGGAATGAACATGGTTTCCAGAAGAAGAGTGTTGGTGCTCGCGGCGGCGGGGCTGGTTCTCGCCACCGGCGTTCTCATCATCGCTGCATCCCGACAATCACAAGCAGATAGCGCTCCTCAACAATCGCGACCGACGGCTGTAGAGGTCACGCCCGTTGCCGTCGCCGACGTCGCCGATATTGTAACCGGTGTCGGCACGGTTGCGGCCATGCGTGATGTCAGGGTGGCATCGGAGACCGCCGGCCGAGTTCTTAAGGTGTATGTGCAAGTCGGCGACGCGGTGAAAGCGGGACAACCCCTTGTTGAGGTGGATGCAGAACTCAAAGAAGCGGCAGCCGACCAGGCCAGTGCGCAGATGCTTGCCGCAAAGACGAACCTGGAGAAATCAAAGAAAGATTTGGAACGAACCCGGAAGCTCTTCGATTCGGGAGACGTCGCCGACGTTGAGCTGGAGGGATTCCGGTTGGCCTATCAATCAGCTGAGGCTCAATACAAAGGGGCTGTCGCCGCCTTGCGTGCTGCTGACCGTCAGGTGAGCGATTCGCACATCAAGTCCCCCATTGCAGGGGTGGTTGCATCCCGCCACGTTGAAGTTGGAGAAATGGTGGGCCCCGGAATGGAAATTGCCAATGTCGTGGACATCTCCTCAGTGAAGGCGAAATTGAGCGTGGCAGAAGAAGACATTGTCAAACTCCGTGCAGGCCAACCCGCGATGTTGCGCATCGACTCACGGCCCGGCGAGCAGTTCAATGGAAACATACTCACTGTCGGGGCGAAATCAGAAAGCCCCACCGGTCACACGTATCCTGTCGAGGTTGTGGTCCAGAACAAGGGAGGCGATCTGCTGAAGGCAGGGATGTTTGCGCGTGTTGAGATCCAGGCCCGCATGGCAAAAGGTGTGCTGACAATCGCAAAAGAATCGCTGGTTGAAGATGGCGCAAGAGCCGCCGTGTTTGTCGCGAAAGATGGGTTTGCACGGTTGCGACCTATTACCGTGGGCATACGCGGGAACACTGTGTTGCAGGTGGTGGACGGGTTGGTGCAGGGAGATCTCGTGATCTCATTCGGACAGAAGTCGTTGAAAGACGGAGCGCCGGTGCAGTTCAAGCAACAATAAGACGAAGCAGGAGCCCGATCATGAAGATTACAGAAGTTGCAATCCACCGTCCGGCGTTCATGACAATGATATTTGTCACTCTTGGGGTGCTCGGCATCTTCGGGTACTTGCGGATGGGAACCGACCTACTGCCGAAGATGGACTGGCCATTCGTCTCCATTGTGACGGTATATCCGGGGGCGGGGCCCAAAGAAGTCGAATCGCTCGTTTCGAAGCCCCTCGAGGAAGCCATCAGCGGTGTCAGCAAGCTGGACAACGTCCGGTCGTATTCCTATGAAGGTGTCTCCGTGGTGCTGGCGCAGTTCAAGATGAGTGCAGACGTGGATCAGGTGACCAACGATGCTCAGCGCGTCGTCGAGCAGACCCGGTCCAGGCTTCCCGATGATGCCAAGGCGCCCAGGGTGACCAAAGCAGACATGAATGCCTTTCCCATTATCCGTGTATCTGCCACGGGGGAGATGCCGCCGCGCGAGCTCTTCCAGTTTCTGAAGGATCAGATCAAGCCCCGCCTTGAGCAGGTAGAAGGCGTTTCTGCGGTGACACTGATGGGTGGACAGGAGCGGGAGATACGCGTTGAGGTGGACAACCAGAAGTTGCACTCCTACGGCATCTCGATCCTCCAGGTATCACAAGCGATGGGGCGGGAGAACCTTGACTTTCCGACCGGGAAGATCGACGAGCATCTGAACCAGTATATTGTCCGGCTCGCAGGAAAGTTCAAAACTCTTGATGAGATACGGAACACCGTGATTGCCACACTTCCACAGGGCGTCGTGTATGTGAAGGACGTGGCCAACGTCGTTGACGGCGTGCGCGAGGATTTCACGTTGAGCAGGCTGAACGGCGAAAGCTCCATTGCGATCACCATCCAGAAGCAATCGGATGCGAATTCAGTGAAGACCAGCGATCAGCTGCAGGCGGCAATGATGTCGCTGGAACGGGAACACGGCGGCAAGGTGAGGTTCACCATTGCACAGGATATCACGAATTTCACACGCAGTTCGTTGTCGGAAGTCCAGCGTGACCTTTTTCTGTCGATTCTCATGGTGGCGCTCGTACTGTTCTTCTTCCTGCACAGTGCACGGAATTCGTTGATCGTGTTGCTGGCCATTCCGACCTCGCTCATCTCGACTTTCTTCTTCATGTGGTTGCTCAATTTCACGTTGAATATGGTCTCCCTGATGGCGCTGGCGCTCGTGATCGGGATTCTGGTGGACGATTCCATCGTCGTACTGGAGAACATCCATCGGCATCTGGAGATGGGTGAGGATCCGGTGAAGGCGGCAATCCTCGGTCGAGGGGAGATCGGGTTCGCCGCCATCGCCATTACGCTGGTGGATGTCGTTGTGTTTCTCCCGATATCCCTGGTCGGGGGAATGGTGGGACGCATCTTCGGCGAATTCGGATTGACCATCGTGGCGTCCACACTCCTTTCACTTCTTGTGTCCTTCACGCTCACCCCCATGCTGGCGTCCCGGTGGGCCAGATTGGTCGAGCATGTACAGACATCGTTTGTCGGGCGGTTCATCAGATGGTCCGAGGCTCTTCAGGATGCACTCGCCGACAGGTACCGTGGAGTTCTTGCCTGGGCTTTGGATCACCGCAAGACGATTCTCGGGATCAGCGGCGGGTTGCTGATTGCGAGCCTTGCGTTGATTCCGGCGGGGGTCATCGGCTCAGAATTCCTGACTGAGTCGGACCGTGGGGAGTTTGCCATCAATATCGACATGCCCCTCGGCACGACCATTGAAAAGACTAATGATGCCGTGGCTGACGTCGAGCGGATTGTCGCGGCAATGCCTGAAGTGGAGCGGTATCTCTCCACGACGGGGAATCAGCAGAGTCAGTGGAAGAACGGAAATCAATCGAACGTCGGCCAGGTGCAGATCAAACTGGTGGACAAGCGGAAGCGTTCACGCTCCACACATGCGATCATGATGGCAGTCAAGGAGAAAAGCTACAGCATTCCCGGATTGACCACAAGTTTCAGCACTATTGGCATGTGGGGGATGGCCAATGAAGCTCCGTTCCAGGTGGAGATCATGGGTCCGGATCTTCAGAAGGTTGTGGCGTTCTCCGGGAAGGTGAAGGACATCATTGCCTCCGCACGTGGAACGGCGGACGTGACAACTTCGTGGGAGGAGGGCAAACCTGAAGTAAAGATTGAAGTTGACCGGGACAAAGTCGCCCGGATGGGGCTGACACTCGCCGAGGTCGGACTTGCTGTGCGCGCCGGAATCGAAGGAGACCTTCCCACGAAGTATCAGGAGGGGGACACGGAGTACGATCTGCGCGTCGTCCTCAACAGGGCGGGCCGGACGCGGGCGGAAGATGTCGGCGCGATTACGCTCCTCAACCATTATGGGCAGTCAGTAGAGCTGGGACAGGTTGCGAACATTTACTACGGCAAGGGTCCATCAGTCGTCTCCCGGAAGGACCGGGAACGGTTGGTGACCGTAGCAGCCAACATGTCCGGTGAGGTCCCGCTGGGACAGGTAAACGCCGAAGTCGAGAAGGAAATCAACGCCATAGGAATTCCCTCGGGTGTGCGTGTGTTCTACGGCGGCGACACAGAGAACATGCGCGATATGTTCAGCGACATGACGATTGCGTTGAGCATGGCGGTGCTGTTCGTCTATATTATCATGGTGAGTCTCTTCGAGTCATATGTGCATCCGTTCACCATCATGTTCTCGCTCCCGGTGGCGTTGGTCGGTGCCCTTGCGGGGCTGGCCCTGGCGGGATCGACGCTCAATATGATGAGCATGATCGGGGTCATCATGTTGATGGGCCTTGTGACGAAGAATGCAATTCTGCTCGTTGATTTCACGAACACGCTGCGCTCCCGCGGACTTGCAATGCGAGAGGCGCTGCTGGAAGCCGGGAAGACGCGTCTTCGCCCGATTATCATGACCACGGCGACAATGATCTTTGGCATGATGCCGTTGGCGCTCGCGTTGGGATCCGGATCAGAGATGCGGCAGGGGATGGCGGTGGTGGTGATCGGGGGTTTGACAAGCTCGACGTTGCTGACGCTTGTTCTCGTTCCGGTCGTGTACACGTATGTGGACGCGCTTCGGACCCGCCTCCCTGTGCTTTTCAAGCGGGTGGCCTGGGCTGCACGGGCGCCGTGGAAACCCCGGCCTGCGGAAGCCGTTGCTGACATGCAGGCGGAATAGGCGTTGACTTTCGGCCGGGGAGTGTTTAGCTTTTCATTCATGATTCTTGCCCCTATCTCCGGCCTCTGGCGCGCGGCCTGGCGCACACGGGGCTTCCGCAAGCGCGTGCTTGTAGCGTTGCCGGCGCTTGCGGTAGCCCTTTTTGCTCTCTCGCGATTTCTTCTTGCCATAGAGGCACGGCCGGGAGGCGTGTTGGCCGACCCCGTTCTTCAGCTGTTCGCGCCGCGCGATGTGACCTGGGTGACGTTCGGATGTATCTACGCGGGGCTCGTTGGCGCCCTGGCGTTGTTGTCGCGCCATCCGGAACGGTGCATACTGGCGATTCAGGCGTACGTCGTCATGGTGATATTCCGCGTCATCGCCATGGCGTTGGTACCGCTTGATCCGCCGGCGACCTTGATAGCGTTAAAGGATCCGTTCGTGGAAGTATTCGGGACCGGAACGACGCTGACAAAAGACCTCTTCTTTTCGGGTCACACATCAACGCTGTTTCTACTTTTTCTAGTTATGCCGACCAGAGCGACCCGTGTCGTGTTCCTGCTCTGCGCCATGTGTGTGGCGACGTGCGTGCTGATCCAGCATGTGCACTACAGCATCGATGTGTTTGTTGCGCCTTTCTTTGCATACAGCGCATATAGCGTAGCCCGTGCGGTCAACCTCCGGTACTTTCCCATCACAGTCCTCTGATATTCATGTGGGCACTCCGATGATCTCAAAGTCACGATCGTTGTGTAGCCTCGCCATTGCGGCCATCCTCGCTTTCACGGCTCCATACGTCTCTCACGCCGGCGAGGGGGCGGACCCTCACGCTGATGCCGCCGCCATCGTGAAGAGCGGTAATGCACGTTTCACCGTCCTGACCTCCCGTCTTCTCCGCATGGAATGGGTGGCCGACGGGGTGTTTGAAGACCATGCATCGCTCGTGTTCCTGAATCGCCGGCTCCCGGTTCCGGCCTTCACGACACGCCGCAGCGACGGCTGGCTGGAGATCATGACCGAACACCTCACGTTGCGATATCGGGAACTCAGCGGAAAGTTCTCGGCTGACAACGTCCTCATATCGTTCCGCGCGCGGGGGGAAGATCTCGTCTGGCGGCCCGGCATGAAGGACACGGCGAACCTGCTGGGAACGACGCGGACCCTCGATGGGGTCCAGGGTTCGACCTCGCTTGAACCCGGACTGGTGTCACGCGACGGATGGGTGCTCGTGGACGACACACAGCGGCAGCTGTTCGACAACAGCGATTGGCCCTGGGTGCTTGCGCGACCGGAAGGCGAGCGCCAGGACTGGTACTTTTTCGGATACGGGCATGCCTACAAGGAAGCGCTTGGAGATTTCATCCGCGTTGCCGGAAGAATACCGATGCCACCACGCTTTGCCTTCGGCACCTGGTGGTCAAGGTACTGGGCGTACACTGA
>JGI20214J51088_10001481_pt1 | contig 16013 bp, 12 predicted proteins | sample WetSurMetagenome_FD_51088 | JGI IMG/M metagenome (IMG submission 51088) | reverse complement strand
TACTGACAAAATGGATTATGATCTTATTATAATTGGCAGTGGTCCCGGAGGTTATGTTGCAGCAATACGGGCATCACAACTAAAAATGAAGGTGGCAGTTGTTGAAAGAGCTGAGCTTGGCGGAATTTGTCTTAACTGGGGCTGTATCCCTACAAAATCGCTGCTAAAAAGCGCTCAGGTTTTCGAATACCTGACTCATGCATCAGATTATGGAATTACAGTAAAGGGTGAAATAAAACCTGACTTCAGTGCAATAATTGCGAGAAGCAGAAATGTTGCGGATGGAATGAGCAAAGGAATTCAGTTCCTTTTCAAAAAAAATAATATTGTTCATATTAAAGGAGCGGGTCGTCTTGCCGGGAATAATAAAGTTGAGGTTGAGGATTCTGAAGGAAATAATAAAAAATATTCTGCAAAAAATATCATTCTGGCAACAGGTGCAAGGTCGAAGGAGCTGCCAAATCTAAAACAGGACGGGAAGAAAATCATTGGTTACAGGGAGGCTATGACGCTTGAAAAGCAACCCGCTTCAATGGTTGTTGTCGGTTCAGGTGCAATAGGAAGTGAATTTGCAAATTTTTATCAGACACTGGGAACAAATGTTATACTTGTGGAATTTCTCCCCAGGATAGTTCCCAATGAAGATGAGGAAGTTTCAAAACAGCTTGAGAGATCGTTTAAAAAGATGAAAATGAGGGTAATGACTGACTCATCAGTCGAATCAGTAAATATTCTGGATGAGAAATGCATAGTAACCATAAAAACTCCGAAAGGGTCAGAGATAATAGAAACAGATATTGTGTTATCGGCAGTTGGAGTTAGTACGAATATTTCAGGATTAGGAGTTGAAAGCTCAGGGATCAGGATTGAAAAAGATAAAATTGTTGTAGATGATTATTATAATACAAACGTTCCCGGCATTTATGCAATAGGTGATATTGTTCACGGACCGGCTCTTGCCCATGTGGCTTCTGCAGAAGGGATAATATGTGTTGAAAAAATAGCTGGAGTAGATACAGAACCTCTTGATTACAAGAATATTCCATCCTGTACCTACACCAATCCGGAGATTGCATCCTGTGGTATGACAGAGATTGCTGCCAGGGAAGCTGGTTACGATATCAAAGTAGGGAAGTTTCCATTTACAGCATCAGGTAAAGCGAGTGCTTCAGGTTCAAAGGAAGGTTTTGTTAAACTTATTTTTGATGCCGCATATGGAGAACTGCTTGGAGCGCATATGATTGGAGCCAATGTGACTGAAATGATTGCTGAAATAGTGGTAGCAAGGAAACTGGAAACCACCGCTCATGAAATTATGAAAGCTGTTCACCCGCATCCTACCATGTCAGAAGCTATAATGGAGGCTGCTGCTTCCGCATATGGTGAAGTTATTCATATTTAATTTTAATTAACGCAACCAATTTTTAGTTTTTCCCATCAATCTTTTAGAGAATTACTGGGAATTTAGACAATTATTTAATATTTTTATATTCTCAATCAGGTAAAAAACCTTGTCGGAGATAAAAAAAATAATAAAAGGTTGTCTATCCGGTGACAGAAGAGATCAGGAACTTCTGTACAGGAGGCATGCTGCTAAGTTATATGCTGTGTGTCTTCAGTATTCAGGTAATGACGAAGAGGCAAGAGATATTTTGCAGGACGGTTTTATTAAGATTTTTGAAAACCTCGATCGTTACAAATATGAAGGTTCTTTCGAAGGTTGGATGCGTCGGATAACAGTCAATACAGCACTGGAGAAATTCCGCAGTAAGCATAATCTTTATCGGGTCGATGACATTGATCTGATGCCTGAGATCGATGCAGAGCCTGATAATCAGGATTATGCAGGACTGGAGGCGAATGACCTGCTGGAAATTATAAGGGAATTACCGCCGAAATACAGAGTGGTATTTAACCTTTATGCTATTGAAGGATATTCACATAAAGAGATCAGTAAAATGGTGAATATCTCAGAAGGAACGTCGAAATCAAACCTGTCACGCGCACGGGTAATACTTCAGAGAAGAGTTGGATCATATACGGGAATTAAGAAGAGAATAGCAAATGGATGAGAGAGGGGCAAATATTGATATTGTCTTCCGGAATGGACTTAAAGATTTCGAAGTACTTCCGCCCCCGGAGGTTTGGAATAATATACCCCATATAATTAAAAAAGGACCAAGACCATTTATTTATATCAGAGTTGCTGCACTTATTACGGTATTACTGACCCTGGGCTTTCTTGCTTACATATTGAACAGGGAAATAGTTACAGGGCTAGACAATGCAGTTACAGCTCTGAATTCTGAAACTGTGCCCCAGCAAACAACATTATCAGTTGACAAGCCTCCTTTTGTTAAAGTAAAAAAATCTAATACTGTTGCCAATACAACCCAGATCACGTTTGATGCAAGTTCGGAAAAACCCATTGAGCCTGTCAGGATTACATCTCCTGAAACAGCCTCTCTTCAGGAAACAAATAGTATGATTATGAGTGGAGAACTATACAGACGCGAACCGATATTGCCATTTTTAAATACATCCGGTAAAAAATCATTTGAGATCACAGAACCTGGTCAATTAAAATATGAAGAGCCTGATCAATTGAAATATACAGATATAAGCACCATTAAAACCACTGAAAGATGGTCTGTAGCTGCAATGGCATCACCAACATATTTTTCAAGATTTAATTCCGATAATAGTGAGCTTTCAAAGCAATTAATGGCTTCACAACAGACAGTGATTTCATATACAGGCGGGGTTGCCTTCACTTTTAAAATTAATAAAAGGTTCAGCATTCAGTCTGGTCTTTACTATTCATCTTTAGGTCAGGAGGTGACCGGGATTAATTCTTATGCAGGATTTCAGACATATTTTAATACCAAAGGATCCCCCAATTTTCAAGTGCTGACTACAAATGGTACTATTTCTACAAATAATGCTGATGTTTTTATTATGAGTGATGGACCTGCGGATAGGATTCAGACTAGTTATACCAAAGATGTATTTGATCCTCAGAAAGCAAGCCTTCTGTACATAAATAACACAATGCACCAGAATTTCAGCTACCTCGAGTTACCGGTACTCATAAGATATAAGCTCGTCGATAAAATGGTTGACCTGAATCTGATAGGTGGAGTATCTTATAACCTGTTGGTAAATAATTCAGTATATACCATAGTTGATGGCGGTAAATATCCCATTGGACAGACTCAGGGATTAAATACTATTTCTTTAAGCAGTTCCCTTGGTATGGGTATGGAATACAACTTCTCGTCTAATCTTTCATTGAATCTGGAACCTACTTTCAGATATTACCTGAACCCATTTAATGAGGCTTTAGGTTCGAAAATTCATCCTTACTCATTTGGGATCTTTTCCGGATTATCATATAAATTCTGATTTCCGGCCATCTCTGTTTGTATCTTTGTAAGTCACCACCAGTATCCTGTTACTGTTTTCCTGATGCAACTGATTTGTGTCAGCTGAAATTTTGCTCTTGATGAAATTATTTTCAAGCTTAAAAAATGTTAGCTTTGCACTTTATTTTTAAAATCTTGGAATCGTATGACAAATCCAATCAGGAAAAGATTATTTACAGCATTTATTCTTATCGGTACTATTATAATAATTCTCTCAATAGCACAGAGTTTCAAAGGATTTAGCAGCAAATTGAACAGCGGGAACCCGCTATCTGATACAGCCTATAGCATCCAGTCTTATAAGCTTCCCGAGAATGTTACTTTTGCGGGAGAAAAGATGCCTCTAGAAAACTTCGATACAAGGGAAAGTCTGGAACGCGAAATACTTATTAGTGCTTACAGGCACTCTTCAACAATTCTTATTATTAAAAGAGCCAACAGATATTTTCCGATTATCGAAAAGATTTTGAAAAAAAATAATATTCCCGAAGATTTCAAATATCTGGTTGCTGCTGAAAGTGAATACAGCAATATGGTTTCACCGGCAGGGGCAACAGGTTTCTGGCAGATAATGCCTGAAACCGGCAGGGAGAAGGGGATGGAGATCAACCAAATTGTTGATGAACGTTATGATGTCGAAAAATCAACTGAGTTTGCATGTGAATATTTTTTAGAGTCGTATGCAAAATATGGCAACTGGACACTTACAGCAGCTTCTTATAATGGAGGAAGGTCCCGGATGGATGAACAGCTAGAGATACAGAAACAGAATAATTATTACGATCTGCTTTTAAGCGATGAGACTGCCAGATATATATTCAGGGCAGTCGCATATAAACTGGTTATTACAGATCCCGAAACCTATGGCTTTAATATTGGCAAAGATGATCTATACCCCGAAATGAAATACTATGAAGTAAAAGTGGACAGTTCAGTAGCCAGTTTTTCTGACTTTGCAAAGAAGTTCGGGACAAATTATAAATTATTGAAATTTCTTAATCCCTGGCTCAGGAAACCATTTCTGACCCCTAAACCTAACAAAGAATATATTATTAAGATTCCTGCCGAAGGGATGCGTAATATTGAAAAAGCGGAAACTGTGAACTGATCTTTTTGAAAAGGAAACACTACCATGAGTGATGAGATAAGAGTCCTGGGAGCCAGAGTCCATAATTTACAAAATATTGATGTTACTATACCCCGGAATAAGCTTGTTGTAATTACAGGTTTAAGCGGAAGCGGAAAATCATCTCTGGCTTTCGACACTATTTATGCTGAAGGTCAGAGACGCTATATGGAGACTCTGTCAGCATATGCACGACAATTTTTAGGTGGAATGGAGCGCCCTGATGTGGATAAGATAACTGGATTGAGTCCGGTAATATCGATTGAACAAAAGACTACAAACAAAAATCCTAGGTCCACAGTTGGTACAATAACGGAAATTTATGATTTTCTCAGACTTCTGTATGCCAGGGCAGCTGAGGCATATTCGTATGCATCAGGTGAAAAAATGGTAAAGTATACGGATGACCAGATTCTTGAACTGGTGAAGAGTCGTTTCACTGGGAAGAAGGTCTATTTTCTGGCTCCCGTGATAAAGGGAAGAAAAGGTCATTATAAGGAGCTGTTTGAACAGCTTAGGCGAAAAGGATTCCTTAATGTTCGGATAAACAACGAGATCAGGGAGCTGACACAAGGAATGAAACTTGACCGCTATAAAACCCATTATATAGAACTTGTAATTGATAAATTCAAGATTGGAGAAATTACCGATAAAAGGCTCCTGGATTCCGTACTTATGTCGCTCGATCAGGGTGACGGAGTTATGATGGTACTTGATACTGAGAGCAATGAACCACGTTACTTCAGCAGACACCTTATGTGTCCGGTTACAGGATTATCGTACAATGAACCCGCCCCTCATACTTTTTCTTTCAATTCTCCACAGGGAGCTTGCCCTCACTGTAATGGCCTGGGTGAAATATCTAGTATTGATGAGAAGAAGTTAATTCCGGATATGGAGCTTAGCATAAGGAAAGGGGGAATTGAACCTCTGGGGAAATACAGGAATATATGGATATTCTGGCAGATCGAAGCAATTGCTGAAAAGAACGGATTTACACTTGACACTCCAATAAAAGATATTCCTGAAGATGCTCTTAACAAAGTATTATATGGTTCTGATGAAGTACTGAAGTTATCCAACACTCCGCTGGGAATGACATCTAACTATTTTCTCACATTTGAAGGTGTAGTCAATTTCGTTGGTAATATTGAATCTGTTAATGGCAAAAAAAGCAGTACAAAAATTAAAGACCAGTATGTACAGTATAATGTTTGCCCTGAATGCCAGGGAACACGACTGAAGAAAGAGTCATTGTTTTTCAGGATCGCTGATAAAAATATCGGAGAGATCTCATCGATGGATATTAAAGAACTATCATTTTTCCTGTCAGGTATTGAAGAGAAAATGTCCGGGAAACAAAGATTAATTGCGGCAGAGATACTTAAAGAGATCAGAGCCAGACTTGGTTTCCTTCTTGAAGTGGGACTGGAATATCTTTCTCTTAACAGGGGAGCAAGGACTCTTTCAGGTGGTGAAAGTCAACGGATCAGGTTGGCAACTCAGATAGGTTCACGACTTGTTAATGTTTTATATATACTTGACGAACCGAGCATAGGCCTTCATCAAAGAGATAACCGTCGATTAATAGTCGCTTTGAAACAACTCAGGGATGCTGGAAATTCAGTGATAGTTGTTGAACACGATAAAGAGATGATATTGTCAGCGGATCATGTTATTGATATGGGACCAGGAGCAGGACGCCATGGAGGTCTTGTTATTGCCTCCTGTAATCCAAAAGAGCTTTTAAAGAAAGATACTATTACTTCCTCTTACCTGAATAATAAGAAGAAGTTTCAGATTCCTGATGAGAGGAGAGTAGGGAATGGTAAATTTCTAATGCTGAAAGGAGCCTCTGGCCATAATCTTAATAATGTGAATGTTATGCTGCCGCTAGGTACTTTTATATGCGTCACAGGAGTTTCCGGCAGCGGAAAATCATCTCTGATAAACCAGACTCTCCATCCTGCTCTGGCTAAGAAATTTCATAACTCAGGTAAAGCCTCTTTACCCTACAAAGAATTAACCGGACTTGAATATCTTGACAAAGTTATAGAGGTAAGCCAGTCGCCCATAGGAAAAACCCCAAGATCAAATCCTGCAACATATACAGGAGTTTTCACCGATATCAGAAAACTTTTTGAGCAGACAACGGAAGCTAAGATACGTGGATTTGGTGCAGGAAGATTCTCCTTCAATGTAAAAGGCGGACGCTGTGAAGGATGTGAGGGAGCGGGGATGAAAACCATTGAAATGAATTTCCTGCCCGATGTTTATGTTCATTGCACCGAGTGTAACGGGAAACGTTACAACAGGGAGACACTTGAGGTTAAATATAAAGGACAATCGATCAGCGATGTACTGGAAATGACTGTTAATATGGCAGTTGAATACTTTGCCAATGTTCCGTCAATATATCATAAAATAAAAACCCTTCAGGATGTCGGACTTGGCTACATCAAGCTTGGACAACAATCGACAACCCTTTCCGGAGGAGAGGCACAACGTGTTAAGCTTGCAACTGAATTGGCAAGGCGCGATACGGGAAAAACTCTTTATATCCTTGATGAACCAACTACCGGACTGCATTTTGAGGATGTCAGAGTATTGCTTGATGTTCTTGATAAACTTGTGGAAAGAGGTAATACTGTGATTGTAATTGAGCATAACCTCGATGTTGTTAAGATGGCTGATTATGTTGTTGATCTTGGCAGAGAAGGCGGAAAAGGAGGTGGAAATATTGTGTTTTCAGGATCCCCGGAAAAGCTTGCCGAATGTACTGATAGCTATACAGGAAAATATCTTAAGGCGGAACTTCTGGTATAAGATTTTAGCTATATTTGAGAGGATAAAATATTATCGATATAAAAGATGGAGAAACCAGCTGATCTGATAAAGGATGCTTTTGAACAAAAAACATGGCAGGAGATTCATACAACTGACTCATGGAGAGTATTTAAAATCCTCTCTGAGATTGTAGAGGGTTTTGAAAAGCTTGCCAGAATTGGTCCATGTGTTTCAATTTTTGGCTCAGCAAGAACCCGTCAAAATGAAAAGTATTATATACTCGCCGAAGATATTGCATATAAACTTACCCAGAATGGTTATGGAGTAATTACCGGAGGTGGGCCAGGTATTATGGAGGCAGCTAATAAAGGAGCTTCTAGAGGTAAAGGTAAATCAGTAGGGATTAATATTGATCTTCCGTTTGAACAGCGTGCGAATCCCTATATCGATAATGATAAGCTGATAACCTTCGATTATTTCTTTGTCAGAAAATTAATGTTTATGAAGTATGCCCAGGGATTTATTGTGTTGCCGGGTGGTTTCGGAACATTTGATGAGCTTTTTGAAGCAATAACACTTATTCAGACCAAAAAGATTGGAAGGTTCCCGATAATACTTGTCGGCAGGAAATATTGGAGCGGACTCATTGACTGGATCAAGGAGGAGATGGTTGCTGAACAACATACTGTATCGCCCGAGGACCTGAAACTCTTTACACTGGTGGATACATCAGATGAGGCAGTGGATTATATTGTCAATTTCTATTCAAGATATCTTCTCAGTCCCAACTTCTGATCAGACCTTCCTCATTCGATCCATTTCCCTCGAGGCATCTTTTCGTTTCAGGGTCTCTCGTTTGTCATATTCTTTTTTACCTTTTGCAATAGCTATTTCAGCTTTTGCGAGACCTCTGTCATTAATAAAGACTTTTATTACTATTATAGTTAATCCGGTCTCTTTTACTTTCCTTTCAATTTTTCTTAATTCGCGGGAAGTCAGGAGCAACTTTCTTTCACGAAGAGGATCATGATTGTTCAGATTTCCCCACCAGTATTCGGCAATATGCATGCCCCTGATAAAGAGTTCACCGTTATTAAAGAAACAATATGAGTCAGGTATAGTGGCTTTTCCAAGTCTTATTGACTTTATTTCTGTTCCTGAGAGCTTTATTCCGGCGATAAATTTTTCGAGGAACTCATAATCATGAGAAGCCTTCTTATTCTTAATTACAATATTTCCTGTGCCACCTTTCATATAAACTGATTAAGCAAAGAATGCATAATAAACCCGGTCAGAAAGCATTGTAAGTACCAGACTTGTTAAAATATATATTGTCACAAATGAGATTGTGGCAGCTATAAGCAGTGGCATTTTTTTATACTGAGGGGGAGTTAATATCTTTTCCGTGCTTATCCAGAATACATATAACCCATAAAGACCTATAATATTTACAAACAGGAGGGATTCGAATAAGCGACTCAGAATCTGACATATAAGGAAAGGTGTTATCGAATAAACGATGATTATGAATGATAAATTAAAGTTTTTTCCAAGGTCAAGAGGGTAAGTGATCTCTCTTAAGATATATGATGAAGCATATACTGTAAAATAAAACAAAAAGAAACATTTAATCCCGACAAAGATTGAATAGAGGAGAGGCAACTCGGAGTTGGTATAGACCAATGATCCAACTACCGCTGAAACTGAAACCAGAACTATCAATGGAAACAAAAGACTATTCCTGACAACCTTAAAAAAAATAATTTCAGAATATGTTGTTTCCCAGGCTTTTGCAGGATTTATTATTATGTTTTTTATTCCATATAGGAAAAATTTGTAATCCATATAAAATCAGATTAGAATGTCTGCAAAATTAAATAAATTAATGGTAAATTGCTTTTCCTTCCTAAATCATTAAAGGAGTTCCAGTGGAATTGAATTTAATGTACGATGTATTAGTTGTTACAGGGCCTACAGCTTCAGGAAAAACATCCCTGGCTGTTGCAGTGGCAAACAAGGTTGGCGGCGAGATTATTAGCGCTGACTCCCGACAGGTATACAGGGATATGAACCTTGGTACCGGAAAGGATTATAATGACTATCTCATCAATGGCAAAAGGCTGCCATGTCACCTCATTGATATTGCCGATCCTGGTTATAAATATAATGTATTTGAATATCAGAAAGATTTTATTAAAGTCTATGCCGATCTAAGGGAACGAAAGGTATTCCCTGTTGTATGCGGCGGTTCAGGTATGTATGCGGATAGTATTATTACCGGGTACAAAATGTTTGAGGTACCACCTGACAGTGGTCTGAGGATTGAACTCGAGAAAAAGTCAATTCAGGAACTTAAAGATATTTTATCAACATATAAGAATCTGCACAATACAACAGATATTGATACAAAGAAACGGGTTATAAGGGCAATTGAAATTGAACATTTCAACCGGAACCGGAAACAGAAAAATTTTGGATTTCCTAAGATTAAATCTCTTGTGGTTGGGGTACATCTTGACCGGGATTCAAGACGGAGAAGAATAACTGAACGACTTAAGCAGCGTCTTAATGAAGGGATGGTTGATGAGGTAAAGCTGTTAATTGATCGTGGGATTAATAAAGATACCCTTATTTATTACGGGCTGGAGTATAAATTTATAACGCTTTATCTTACCGGGAAACTGACCTTTGATGAAATGTTCAGAGACCTGGAGATAGCTATTCATCAATTTGCGAAGAGACAAATGACATGGTTCAGGGGAATGGAACGGAGAGGAATTAAGATACACTGGATCGATGGAGAGCTGCCGATTGAGGATAAGATGAAATTTGTTCTGGATATGCTTGTAGAAAACTAATTATTATTTCCCGCCGATCTCGCAGATTACAGCAGGAAAAATCTGCGAATATCTGCGAAATCTGCGGGAAATGAGAGTGTTTTTTATATTACTGATTCAGAAAGAGGTAAATCTTACTTCAGATATGTATCAAGCCATTCGAAAAATTCACGCTGCCAGATAATTGCATTCTGGGGTTTAGTAACCCAATGGCATTCATCTTCAAAAAAGAGCAGTCTGCTGGGAACACCTTTTAACTGGGCTGCCTGAAATGCTTCCATGCTTTGTGTATAGGGTATCCTGAAATCATTTGCTCCGGTAATAATAAGTATTGGTGTTGTCCACTTATCAACCATGAGATGAGGTGAAAATTTATAGCTAGGCAGGTTTTTCCAGTATGGTCCTCCATAATCTTTATTATTAAACCATAACTCCTCTGTGGATCCGTATTCACTTTCAAAATTGAACACCCCGCAATGCGAAATAAATGTTTTGAATCTTCCCTGGTGGACTCCAGCAAGATAGAAAACCGAATAACCACCATAACTTGCCCCTACAGCACCCATTTTATCTGCATCAATAAATGGCTCTTTTGCCATAGCGTCGGTTGCATCAAGATAGTCCTGAATGTTTTTTCCGCCATAATCACCGGAAATCTGTTCTTTCCATTCCTGACCAAATCCGGAAACACCACGACGGTTTGGAGCAAATACTATATAGCCTTTTGCAGCGATCATCTGCATATTCCACCTGTATGACCAGAATTGATCCAAAGCGGATTGCGGACCTCCTTCACAAAAAAGCAGGGCAGGGTATTTTTTTGCTGAGTCAAAGTCGGGAGGATAGATAACCCACATCTGAAGATCTTTCTTATCTTTTGTTTTAATATATTTCTCCTCAACTTTTCCCATCCTGATATTATCGTAAATATTTTTATTTATTGATGTGATCTGCTTAACTGATCCGGTTTTCAGATCTACTGTGGTAAGTTCATGAGCCATCGACATCGATGCAATATCAGAAACCATAACTCCCGACTTCAGATTGATTGGTCCAAGATTATGCACTCCTTCAGTTACTTTTGTCATCCCCTGCCCGGCCAGATCAGTCTTGAATATCTGTGATGTACCCAGATAGGAACAAATGAAATATAGTGTCTTATCATCAGCCCATGTCAGATTCGATACATCAAAATTCCATCCCTTTGATTTCCATGTTCTTGTTCCTTCTTTAATATTGTAAACAAACAGCCTGTCAAGATCAGCTTCATAGCCATCTCTTTCCATGCTCTGATATGCTATATATGAACCATCGGGGGAAAAAACAGGGTACCTGTCATAACCTTTATTACTCTCCGAAATATTAATTTCTTTAGCTGTTTCGAGATTATACAGGTAAATATCAGAATTAGTGCTTACTGCGTCTTCTTTCCCGTTAAGTCTTTTGGATGTATAAGCTATTGATTTTCCATCGGGACTCCATGCAATTTCCCCTTCGTCGAAATAGGGAGCAGTAGGGGACTCGAATCTCTGACCCTCCATAATATCTTTTACTTCAGTAATGGAACTTCCATTAAATGAGGCTACAAAGATATGGCTGTATGAAAAATCACTCCAGTAGTTCCAGTGTCTGTACATCAAATTGTTTATGATCCTGACATTTGCTTTTGGTAAGTTATGTTTCTCATTGGCAGTCTGATCTAATTTTACTCTTTTTGTGAAATATATCTTGTTTCCGTCAGGTGAGACACTAAAAACCTCAAAATCGCTAATTCCTGATATTTCCTTCTGCTCCGATCCGTCCTGATTCATTGAAAAGAGCTTCCCCTTATTGACATAAGCGATTGTTTTTCCGTTATTTGTCCATTGGGGTGAACTTCCTCCATCAATAGTAAGTTGTGTAGGTTCACCACCTGATACTGACAATTTAAAAATGTTAGTTCTTCTTGCTTCACTCTGAAGATCTATGTCAGTAACTGTATACAGTATTGCAGATCCATCCGGAGAAAGAGTAAATGTTCCCAGCCTTCCGAATTTCCACATTATTTCGGGTGTCATAACTCCACCAGCTTTTTCCTCAGCAGTCAGCTGGTTATTGAACTGAGGAGAAGTTTCCTGAATAACTGGTGCATCATGTTTGCATGATAATGTAAAAAGCAGTACCAAAAGAATAACCGGTTGAAGTTGTTTTTTCATGTGAATGTTAATTATTAATCTTTTTATTTTTTTCTGCCTCTTCCCCCTTGTCCCTTCCCAAAGGAGAAAAGGGGGTAGCAATGTTATTTTTAAAAAGCCCCTCCCTCCCGTGGGAGGGGTTGGGGAGATATAGCATTCAGGGAAGCTGATGGATTGATTATCAGCTTCAATTATTATTTTTTGAGAGCATCAGATACTTTACCCTTCAGTTCATCATATAATTCAGGATTATCTTTAAGAATCTGTTTGACGGCATCACGTCCCTGACCAAGCTTGGTATCACCATAACTGAACCATGAACCACTTTTCTTAATAATCTCAAAGTCGACACCGAGATCAACTATCTCTCCAAGCTGTGATATCCCTTCACCATATAATATGTCGAAATCAGCCTTTCTGAAAGGTGGAGCAAGCTTATTTTTCACAATTTTAACTCTGGTGCGGCTGCCAATTATTTCTTCACCCTCCTTAAGCTGGCTCGTTCTGCGGATATCCAATCTGACAGAAGCATAGAATTTCAGTGCATTACCTCCGGTGGTTGTTTCAGGGTTACCGAACATAACACCTATTTTATCCCTGAGCTGATTTATAAAGACACAGGATGTATTGGTTTTATTGATATTTGCAGTGAGTTTCCTGAGTGCCTGTGACATTAATCTTGCCTGAAGTCCCATTTTCGAATCACCCATCTCTCCTTCAATTTCTGCCTTTGGAGTAAGTGCTGCTACTGAGTCGATTACCACAATATCAAGTGCTCCTGATCGTATGAGGTTATCAGTTATCTCAAGGGCCTGTTCACCATTATCAGGCTGAGAGATGAGAAGGTTTTCAACATCAACCCCCAGTTTCTCTGCATAATTGCGGTCAAAGGTATGTTCTGCATCTATGATCGCAGCAATACCTCCGTTCTTTTGTGCTTCAGCTATAGCATGAATTGCCAGTGTTGTTTTTCCGGATGCTTCCGGACCATAGATTTCAATTACCCTTCCGCGGGGTAACCCGCCGATACCCAGAGCAGCATCAAGCCCTATTGATCCTGTTGAGATAACCTGAATATTGTCAATGGCATGATCGCCAAGTTTCATTATAGTTCCCTTCCCAAAGTCTTTTTCGATTTTTCCGAGAGTGACTTCAAGAGCCTTAAGCTTTTCTTTGTTTATTTCTTTTCTTTCTTTGCTCATATTATTGGTTTTATTGAATAAACATATTGAATATCTGTTCTGTATGACCTGAGGTATTTACTTTTGTGATTATTTTTTCGATGATACCTTTTTCATCAATAATAAAAGTGGTCCTGATAACTCCGAAAAAACTCTTTCCGTACATTTTCTTCTCTCCCCATACACCATAATCATTTAGAATTTTCTTTGAAGTATCTGCAATAATAGGAAATGGAAGGGAATATTTCCCTGCAAAACTCTTGTGGGATTTTTCAGAGTCAGGACTTACGCCTATAACACCAAATCCTTTCTCTAAAAATAAATTATAGTTATCACGTAAATTACAGGCTTCAGCTGTGCAACCAGGGGTATTATCCTTAGGGTAGAAATATAAAACCAGTTTTTTCCCGGTAAAGTCACTCATCTTTATTTCCTTGCCATTCTGATCAATACCTTCAAACCAGGGAGCTTTTATTCCCTCTTTTAGTTGTATCATGGTATTTTATTTTGTTATTATGGGTAAATTTACGAAGTTTGAATTGTTTTTCTGCAAAGAATGGTCTAATTGTTATTAACATAAATAGTCAGATATTTTATTTTGAAATCCTTTTAATAGACTGTAAATTAGTTATTTATATAAATGAATTTAAAGACTGATAAAAAATTGAAACAACTGGCAATATTGTTATTGCTGATAATGGCTATTGCCTCATATTCTGTTAATCTCTTTTCGCAGAATTCCCAATACCTACCCACCCGCCAATCCTCATTTGAAGCATTTTCAAAAGGTAATTATGAACAGGCTTACAAAGAATTCAGTCAGCTTTTGGTTACATACTCCAAAGACCCTTTGTACAAATATTATTCCGGAGTCTGCCTGATTAAGCTCAACAAAAAACCTGGAGAAGCCTTAGTGCTTTTACAACAGGCTCTTGAAAATGCTTCACTGGTTAAATCATTACCTTCAGATGCTCTGTATTATCTTGGCAGAGCTCAACAAATGTCGGGGAAGTTCACAGAGGCTGTCGGATCTTATAATTCGTATACAAAGCAGGTAGGGAAGAAAACTGCAAAAGAACAGAATGTCCCTGAGCTGATTCAACAATGCAATGATCAGAAAGGAGAGATTTCGGATGCTGCAATCAAACCTACTGAAATAGTGAAGAATGACAATGTCGAAGTTGATCAGAAAGAGAACAAGCCTTTAGTTAAAGAAGCTATTCCTCAGACAGTTACAAGAGATACTTCAGTAAAAGTAAATATTTCACCAGGTTACGAGAAGATACTGGATCAGGCTCTTGTTTTTCAATCAAAAGCTGATTCTGTTTCAGGCCTTGCATCTGAAAAGAAAAAGGATTTGGAAAAACTGCCAAACAGTCAGAAAGCTGAATTGAAGGCTAAAATTTCTGAATTGGAATTACTAGCCGCTGCATTTCAGAAATCAGCCGATCAGAAATATAATGAAGCTAAGGTTCTTATGAATCCGGGAGAAGAAAAAACTCCTGACAAAGTACAACCTGCAACCAATACATTTTCAAAAGATACTGTTAAAAAAGTGTTTAACAATGGTGTTGAAAGCAAAGAGAAGCAATCAGAAAAGAAGGATATTAAAATTAATGACAAACAGGCCGATACAACCAGCAAAGCTATTCCATCGGTTGCAAAACATACGGAGACCTATTCTTATTTCGAAGTGCTTCCAAAGCCTGTGAGTGATCTTAAAGAAAAAATTGCAATTGATCCTGTTGTACCGGAAGGCCTCATATACCGTATACAGATCGGAGTTTTTCGTAATCCTGTTTCTTATTCATTCTTTAAAGGAATCATCCCGGTCTACGGTTTTAAAATTGCAGGAACTGATAAGATTGTTTATTCTGTTGGCATGTTCAGAAGATTTTCAGATGCAACCAAAGCGCTTGGAGCGGTTAAGGCAAAAGGCTTCAAAGACTCTTTTGTTGTTGCCCTGTCGGGGAATAAGCCTGTTTCTTCTGAAAGAGCTTTAATTCTTGAAAAAGAGTGGGGCAAGAGACCTTTTATAAATATAATGAAGCCTGAAACTGAGACATCTGTTGATACGGTTCCCCCGGCTCTGGCATTCAGAGTTGAAGTTATCAGATCTGTTAAACCTGTTAAGGAGGATATCCTGGAGGGAATTAATAAGATGGTTGGTAACCGGGGGATGGATATTATTACCCTTGATGATGGAAATATTGTTTATTTGATCGGGAAATTTATTACTTTTGAAAGTGCCGCAGAGTATTCTGACCTGCTAAATAGAAATGGTTACCGCGAGGCACACGTTGTCGCGTGGCTGGGGAAGAAGGAAATAGCTGTTGATACTGCCAGACAATTATTTGAGAATATGAAATGAAAGAGAGAACATTACATAAAGATGATAAGCTGAGAAGCGGAAGTGAATTGAGTACTCTGATACTTTATAATGATGATATCAACACTTTTGACCATGTTATAAAGTCACTTGT
>JGI20214J51088_10001480_pt1 | contig 16014 bp, 10 predicted proteins | sample WetSurMetagenome_FD_51088 | JGI IMG/M metagenome (IMG submission 51088) | reverse complement strand
AGGAACGGGCTTATGAGATATCCCGGAATCTACTGTCTGATAAAAGGAAGTACCTCTGGTAGTCAGCCAAAGGCCCATGTGAAAGTCAATGTCTGCAATACAATCCTATTGATTCCACTAATAACCCTTTATTCTCCTCTTATATTTTTAATTTTATTTCCTGTACAAATATACACATAAATTCCTTAATATGCATTTTTTTCTGTTAAAAAAGGATTGATTTATCTTAATTTCATGTTAAAGTCGATACGTATATAGACTTACAGATGATTATGAACCCCTTTTGAACTTAAGAAAATATGCCAATGTCAGCAGTGAAAGGCACAAAATAAACACTCCTGAAACTGATAGACCGGTTCCCAGACTATAATGGTCAGATAACCATCCGGCCAGGGGAGCAAAGAGCGAAAAGAATATCCTTATAACCATATCGCGCAGCGACATGACTGTGGCTCTGACTTCACTTCCTGTATTTTTGTTGATATAGTCTTTCAGTACGGGGGTAGCCACCCCTCTCAGGAGATAAAAAACCACAAGCAGGGGGATAATGGCATAGTTTGGTACAATCCCTGAAAAAACCATAAGTAAAGGTATAAGGATGGCTATAGTCTTTAGGGTGCCTGATTCGCCAAGACTCTTCTCAATCCTGTGTGCCAGTATTGAAGAGCCACCGGTCACAAGGTTAAGGGTGGTCCAGACTGTTCCGTAGAGTGCCAGCGGAAGAAGCATCTTTTCAAACAGTGGCTGTGCAAACCAGGCCATCAGCAAGGTGGCAGCACCTATTATTGAAGAAAAAAGAAGATTAAACCTGAGATTTTTCTCCCTGATAAGAATGATGTCAAGAATCTTAACAATGTCTTTAAGTCCGCTCTTTTTATCTTTTTTAGCCATATGCGGCTCAACAAGGGTAAGCGCTGCAGGTATGGCAGTTGAGGCAATGACGGCCTGTGCATAAAAGGGTAGTCTGAGACTGATAAGCGCAATCGCGCCACCGGCAAGACCTGAGAATGCCTCTGAGAAATTGCCAACAGATGCATTTATACCCTCAAACCTGGTGTATTCACCCTCGCGTCTTCCTGAAGAGAGTGTGTCATACAGCATTGCTGAGTCGGCACCCGAGATAAAACTCTGTCCTGCACCAAGTGCGATCTCTGCCACAAGGAAACCGGCATAGCTGCCGGAGAAAGAATAAATAATGAATCCCAGCGCACCAAGGAATGCTCCGATAACCAGAGTCTTTTTTCTGCCCAGAACATCGGCAAAATATCCGCTGGGCAGCTCCAAAGCAACAATAACTATTGAATAAACCGACTTTAACAGCATTATCTCCGTTATTGTCAGACCCATGTCTTTGTAAAATGGCACTATCACAGGCATTACCAGCGAAAACCATTTTGAAAATTTGATTATGTTGAGCCGGAAAACATTACCCCTCATTTCAGGGGAAAGTGTATTGTATGTTCTTAATATGCCGGAAAACGGTTTCATTTCGGTGGCCAAAAATAGTAAAATAAGGCAAAAGTTGAAAGTTGAAAGTTGAAAGTCGAAAGTCGAAAACGGAGGTGACCTTTAGACTTTAAACTTTAGACTTTCGCCTTTTATGATTTTTTCCACCTTTTTAAATCAAACAGTGTTATAAATTTGTTCTATATAATAAAAACTACATTCTATGGGAATGACTATCATTGAGAAGATTATTGCGGCACACTCAAAATATGACGAGGTAAAGCCAGGCGATATTGTTGATATTTCAATTGATGCGCGCGCTGCACGCGACTTTGGCGGGGCAAACGTTGTAAAAAACCTCATTGATTTCGGGCTCGAAGTTGAAGATCCTTCAAAAACGATGTTCACATTCGACTGTAACCCTACAGGGTCAGATCAGAAATATGCGGTGAATCAGCAGATATGCCGGCAATATGCACGCGAAAGCGGAATAAAGGTATATGATATCAATGAAGGCATTGGAACACATATTCTCATTGAACAGGGACTGGTTTACCCGGGATCTACAGCCGTTTCAACTGATTCTCATGCAAACATTCTGGGAGCTGTCGGAGCCTTTGGGCAGGGAATGGGCGACATGGATATTGCTGCAGCATGGGGCAGCGGTAATGTCTGGTTTAAAGTACCGGAGAGTGTGAGAATTGAACTGAAGGGCAAATTGCCTGAAGAACTTACATCAAAGGACGTGGTGCTGAACCTGCTTGGCATATTTGGAGCAAATACGCTGCTGGGTTACAGTATTGAAATGTATGGTGAAGCGGTTGAACAGATGCAACTCGATGACAGGATCACTATTGCTTCAATGGCAACAGAGATGGGTGCCATTATTATTTTATTTCCTCCATCTGAAAACATTATAAGCTATTGTTTGGAGAGAACAAAGAAACCGTTCACTCCTCAGTTTGCTGACAGCGACGCAACATATGCAAAGACTGAAGTAATTGATATTTCCGGATTTAAGGTGATGGTTTCGCGCCCCGGAGAACCACACGATACAATATCTGTTACTTCACTCCCGAACACAAAAATTGACTCGGCTTTTATAGGCAGCTGCACTAACGGAAGAATGACTGATATGCGTATAGCCGCATCACTGCTGAAGGGCCGCAAGGTTGCTCCCGGAGTGGTGCTGAAGATTGTACCATCAACCGATGCTATCTGGAACCAGTGCATGGCCGAGGGGCTCTTCGACATCTTTAAAGAGGCCGGTGCAATGATCTCAAACCCCGGATGCGCAGGTTGTGCGGCAGGACAGGTTGGCCAGAACGGTAAAGGAGAGTTCACGATAAGTACAGGAAACAGAAACTTCCCGGGTAAACAGGGCCAGGGCAGCGTATTCCTGGCTTCACCCGCAGTGGTAGCGGCATCAGCGATAGCGGGCTTTATTACTACTCCTGAAAATATACCATCGGCACCACAACTGTTTGAAACAGGCAAAAAAAACAGGCCGGAAGCAAAAATAAAAGGCGCCTCAGCCTCACCGGTTGCCAAACCCGACAGCATAACGGGTAAAGTGTGGATCATAAAAAAGGATAATATAGACACCGACATGATCTTTCATAACCGTTACCTTGCAATTACCGATTTTAAAGAGATGGGACAGTACACCTTTGATAATCTGGATGGTTATAAGGACTTTGCAAAAAAAGCTCAGAGGGGTGATATTGTAATTGCCGGAAAGAACTTTGGAAGCGGCAGCTCACGCCAGCAGGCAGTCGATTGCTTCCCTTCACTTGGCATAAGTGCTGTCATTGCTGAATCTTTTGGAGCTATTTATGAACGTAATGCTATAAACGCTGCCTTCCCGGTTCTTACTTATGCATCACTTGATGAACTCGGACTTGAGGATCACGATACTGTAACACTCAACTTTGTTACAGGAGAGATAACCAACCACAGAAACGGGAAGAAAATGAAAATCAATCCGTTCTATGACGCACAGACGGAGATTTATCGCAAAGGTGGTTTACTTGGAAAACAATAAACAAAAATAAATATGAATCCACGGACATTTGTTGAAAAGATATTTGATGCACCCGAGGGCTCGGTTGTATTCAGAAAACCTGACATCATTCTTACTCATGATAATACCTCCAGCATTTTTCAGACATTCAAAAAAATGGGAGGCATAAAAGTATCTGACCCTGACCAGATGCTTGTGGTATTGGACCATAATGCTCCTCCTGCCGATGCCAAACTGGCGACACAATACCAGGATATAAGGAATATTGTTAGTGATCAGGCCATAAAGAGCTTTTATGACTCAGGCATGGGCATCTGCCACCAGATGATGTCTAAACATGCACAACCAGGAATGATAATTGTTGGCTCAGATAGTCATACCTGTACTGCAGGTGCTTTCAATGCCATGGCTGCCGGTATCGACCGCACCGAGGCTGCAGGCATCTGGAAACGCGGAGAAACATGGTTTCTTGTGCCTCCATCGATGAAAATTACACTTAAAGGCAGTTTTCGTCAGGGCGTCACTGCCAAAGATCTTTCGTTATGGATAATTGGTATGATTGGATCCGATGGCGCCAATTACATGTCTATTGAATTTCATGGCGACGGGGTTAAAAATCTTTCACTGAGCGACAGGATGACAATTGCCAACCTTGCCTCCGAAATGGGGGCAAAGAATGCGGTATTCCCTGCTGATGAAGTTCTCTCCGCATACTATGGTGACCCTACTGAAGGCGTTTGGGCAGATGAAGGCGCTAAATATGCATCAGAGTTCACCATTGATCTTGCAGAAGTCTTTCCTGTGGTTGCTGCACCTCATAATGTAGATAATGTAAAATCTGTTTCATCCGTGGCAGGTACTGTTGTTCATGAAGGACTGATCGGGACCTGTACCAACGGGCGTATTGAGGACCTTCGTCTGGCGGCTTCAGTGCTCGATGGCAAAAAGGTAAAATCTGGCTTCCAGCTCAATATTATTCCGGCATCCAAAGAGATATACCTGCAGGCCATCAAGGAAGGAATAATAACCACCCTTGTTGAATCAGGGGCAAATATACTAAGCCCTTCATGCGGTCCATGCCTTGGGACAGGGCAGGGGATACCGGCTAACGGACACACTGTAATTTCAACAGCAAACAGAAACTTTCTTGGGCGCATGGGCAATAAGGATGCATCAATTTACCTTGCATCACCTGCAACAGTGGCAGCAAGTGCTGTAACAGGCGTAATCACTGATCCCAGGGTAAAACCCGGTAATGAGGTGTTCCCCTTCAGCTCCCCGCAGAGCGCAACAGTATTTATTAAGGAGGGTGAAAACAGGAAGTCAGGCAACGTGTGGAATTATTCTGATGTTGACAATCTGAATACCGACCAGATGTTTGCAGGTAAACATACTTACAGCGTTCTCAGCTCTGATGCCCCTGCTATTGTGCCGTTACTGTTTGCCGACTTTGACCCGTCATTCAGCAAAAATGCAAAAGAGGGTGATATCATAATTGCAGGTGAAAACTTTGGCTGCGGAAGCTCGCGCGAACATCCGTCAGTAGGGCTCGCCTATCTCGGGATAAAGGCAGTGATAATCAAATCTGTCAACCGTATATTCTATCGCTCATCAATAAACCAGGGTTTGCCACTCATACTTCACAGGGAAGCAGTTGATGCATATAAGCCCGGTGACAGGGTGGATATTGACTTTGACAGAGGGATTATTCTCATTGGAGACAGGGAGTTCAGGTTTGAGCCGTTGCCTTCGGAACTGAAGCAAATAATTGAAAAGAAAGGTCTTGTGAACTGGATGAAGGGAGCATAAGGGAAGATGTAGATTAAATGAACAAGAAATAAAAAAAATCTATATCTTTGCACGCGGTTTTACGACCTACTGGTTCCGTAGCTCAGTTGGATAGAGCAACAGCCTTCTAAGCTGTGGGCCGCGCGTTCGAGTCGCGCCGGAATCACAAAAATAAATGGCCGCTTCTTTCCGGAGTGGCTTTTTTATTGCCTTCCTGTACTAACCCTATTATTAGAGTAACTTAATTCAAACCAAAGGGAGGAGTCTTTTAAAACCAAAACAACGCCACCTTTTCTGGCTCTCAGGAGCAGAATATTTTAAAGCATGGCATCGTCCTGCCGGTGCGTCACATCCAGCTTTCTTCAGGCAACAATCACCCTTACTCCTGCGCTCTCCAGCGTCTTTTTATCCTCATCGCGGATGCCATCATCAGTGACCACAGTGTTTATCTTGTCAGTGTTACATATGAAAGCAAGACTCCTGCGAAGAAACTTTGTGGAGTCAGCCACAACAATAACCTCCTTGGATATTTCTATCATTATCTGATTCAGATTTGCCTCATCAATATTAGGTGTTGAAATACCCATATGCGTATCAAACCCATCAACACCAATAAAAACCTTGTCGACATAAAAATTTCTGAGACTCTTCTCGGCAAGCGACCCGACAAGCGATAATGAATTCTTCCTGAGATTTCCACCGGGGATGATGAGATTGATGCTTTGATTTAAAGCTACCTGATTGGCAATGTTTAAAGCGTTTGTTATTATAGTGAGATTTGTGATTTTTGGAGAAATGTTCTTTACAACCTCCAGCGTTGTTGTACCTGAATCCACTATAACAGTATCCGATTCCATAATAAGCGCTGCAGCTGCTTTGCCTATCTTCTGCTTTTCCTGGAAATTAATCTTATCCTTTTCCCACAGCCACCTGTCATAGCTTACCACCGGCTCAAGCTTCATGGCCCCGCCACGGGCACGTATAAGTATCCTCTTCTTTTCAAGGTTTTTCAGATCGTTGCGGATGGTAACCTCGCTCACGCCAAACTTTTTGCTCAATTCATGCACATATATCTCTGCATTGTCAGAAAGCATGTTCATTATTGCCATCCTTCTTTCGACGGTCGCTTTTAACTCCGTTTTGGGCATTTTTATTCTTAATTTTTAAATACTTAACAAAAGTAAGAAAAAAAAAGATAAATTATTTTAATATTTTAAATACAATGAAAAATAAGTTCATATATTTGTAACGAAACGAAACGAAAGATAAACTAATCTTTTACAAAATGAAAATATGGGATTATACCATTGAGGAACTCAAGGAAAAGGGGGGGTATTATACTGCAAAGGAAATATACAGCCAGCCAAAGGTATGGCACCAGGTTTTTGATGAGGTAGTGGGGCATAAGGAGAAACTGGGGAAATTCAGGAATATGGTACTCCAAAATGAAAAGCTTCATATAATACTTACAGGCGCAGGAACAAGTGCCTTTATAGGCCTTACCCTCCAGGGTATATTTAAGCGTTCATGGAACAATTTCACAACCAGCATCGCAACAACCGACCTTGTTTCACACCCGATGGATTACCTCAATTGTGATGAGCCAACCCTTTTAATATCATTTGCCCGCTCGGGAAACAGCCCGGAGAGCATTGCTGCCGTTGAGCTTGCCGACCAGATCTGCAAAAAGTGTTTTCATCTTATAATAACCTGCGATAAGGATGGTAAGCTTGCTAATTACAAATCGAAAAATGATAAATACGTTTTTCTGCTGCCTCCCGAATCAAATGATATGAGCCTTGCCATGACGTCAAGTTATTCAGGCATGCTGCTGGCAGGAATACTCATTGCCCACCTCGATGAGCTTGAAACCATGAATAGAAAGGTTGATATTTTATGCAATTATGGAGAGAAAATACTCAATCAGTACTCAAAAACATTATATGATATCTCAGGGCTGGATTTCAAACGTGTTGTTTTCCTGGGGTCAGGACCACAATTCGGAACGGCTACTGAGTCACATCTGAAGCTGCAGGAGCTTACTGACGGGAACATTATCTGCAAGACCGATTCTTACCTGGGCTTCAGACACGGTCCCAAAGCAGTAATTGACAATACCACACTTGTTGTCTACCTGTTTTCAAACCAGCCTTATGTGATGAAATATGAAAATGATTTTGTCAATGCCATGAAGACCGGAAAGAAAGCCCTTTATGAGGTAGGCATCATGGAGACAAAAATAGATTCGTTAAAGCTCGATAATGAGATTATACTTTCTGACAGGAATTCACTGGAAGAAGAATTCCTTTCAGTCTGCAATGTGATACCTGCGCAGATGCTTGGGTTCTTTAAATCATTAAGACTTGGCCTTCAACCTGATGCACCATCTGAGAGTGGCGCCATTTCAAGGGTGGTAAAAGGAGTTATAATTTACCCATATGTAACCCGCTGAAGATGAATTCACAATTAAGAAACAGGGCAAAAACCTGCAATAAGCCTTTAATGGATTACATCCTTTGCAGGATAAAAGAGCTTGAGAATGAGACAGGTGTCCGCAGGACAGTATTTGCCGCATGCCCAAACTCTATTACTGTAATTAAAGCAGCATTACGCTCGGCAAAAAGATGCAACAGTCCTGTTAAATTTGCTGCTACACTTAACCAGGTAGACACTGACGGAGGGTATACAGGCCTTACCCAGGAAGAGTTTGTAAAGACTATTAAGGAGCAGGCACGGATCATAAATTTTACAGGCCCGGTAATTGTTGCTGTGGATCATGGCGGACCATGGCTGAAGGATATTCACAGAACAGAAAAATGGCCCCTGGAAAAAACAATGGAATGGGTAAAAAAATCATTTGAAGCAGCTGTTGATGCAGGTTATGATTTAATCCATGTTGATCCTACAATTGATATAACTTTGAATAAAGGTGAAATCATCAATATTGACCTTGTTGCTGACAGAACTATTGAACTCATTGAACATACGGAAAAGTACAGGAAATCAAGAGGATATGAGAGAATATCCTATGAGGTTGGAACTGAGGAAGTACACGGAGGATTGGCAGATATAGCAGCTTTTAAACATTTTCTTGATCATTTGAAAAGCGGATTGGCCGAAAGAAACTTATCCGAAGTATGGCCCTGCTTTATTGTCGGGAAGGTAGGCACGGATCTTCATACTACTGTTTTTGATCCTATTGTTGCCAAAGAGCTCTCCGGCATAGCAGCTGAATATGGAAGCTATATCAAAGGTCATTATTCCGATTTTGTTGAGAACCCGGAGGAATATCCGGCAAGTGGCATGGGGGCCGCAAATGTGGGACCTGAGTTTACAGAGATGGAATATGACGGACTGCTTGAACTTGCAGAGATTGAGAGATCACTTTATGAGAAGCAATTGATCCCGAAAACTTCAAACATCAAAGAGGTTATATGGAAAACCGTTGTTGATTCACAACGTTGGAAAAAATGGGTGAACGAGACCGAAAGTGCTGTTGATTTTTATGCAAACTCACCACAGCGTCAGGAATGGATGGTAAAAACATGCGCCAGATATATCTGGGAAAACCCCGGTGTATTGGCTACACGTGATAAACTGTTTAAAAACGTTGAAAATCACGGCATTAATGCCGAAGAGGTATTGATTACCCATATTGAGAAAGCAATGGAAAGATACTTTTATAAGTTCAACCTGGTTGATCTGAATAATTTGCTATAACGACTTAAATATTTTTCAGATGTCACAAAGAAAAAATGATGTAATTGTTGTCGGGGAGCTTAATATAGATTTAATCCTGAGTGATATAGCCAAGTTCCCGGAAATAGGTAAAGAGGTGCTGGCAAATGAGATGAAGCAAACTCTGGGAAGCAGCTCGGCGATATTTGCAAATAACCTGAGTATCCTTGGAACACAGGTTTCATACCTTGGAAAAGTGGGAACAGATGGTTATGCTGACCAGATATTTTCAGTTCTTCAGCAGGCCGGCGTTGATGTAAGTAATATTCTGAGATCGCATAAACTTTATACAGGTATAACTGTGGCTCTGAACTTTGGAAATAACAGGGCAATGGTTACTTACCCCGGAGCTATGTGTGACCTTACTATCAATGATATTTCAGATGATGCACTAAAGTCATCCTCACACATGCATTTAAGCTCCCTCTTTTTGCAGACCGGATTGATACCTGATATAGTTGAGTTGTTTAAGAGAGCAAAATCGTTCGGGTTGACAACATCACTCGATCCTCAATGGGACCCTGAAGAAAAATGGGATATAAACCTTAAAGCACTACTCCCGTTCGTTGATGTATTCCTTCCCAATGAAACAGAATTAAAGAATCTTACAGGCTCTGAATTTATTTTGGATGGTATAAATGTCATCAAGCCCTTCAGCAACGTAATAGTTGTTAAGAACGGAACAGAGGGGGCAATTATGTGGGATGGTGAAAAAATCATTAATCACCCTGCCTGCCTGAATGAGAATGTGGTTGACGCTATTGGTGCAGGTGACAGTTTTGACGCAGGATTCATTAACGGGTTCATCAATCGTAAATCACTTGAAAAATGCCTTGAACTGGGCATACTGATGGGTGCGGTAAATACAACAGCCGCAGGAGGTACCGGCGCTTTTCAGTCGCGCGACGCAGTTAAGAAGTGTTTACTTGAACGGTTTAATAAGAGGTTAGAGTAATATCTCAGGATTAGTATTTAAATAAAATTGAAAGCTAAAACATTGAAAATGAAACTTCAGGACAGGCTGACAGAACTTCACAAACAGAAAAGAGCAATTCTGGCTGCAAATTTTTATAACCTGGAAACCCTTCAGGGGATTATGCAGGCAGCAAAACCGGAGAATAATAATATTATCCTTCAGCTCTCGGAAAGCTCATTGAAATATATGGGTCTGGAGATGGCCGCAAAGATGGCTTATCAGGCAATAAAAGACTTTGAGGTCGATGCCTGGATACATCTTGATCACGGAGCAACTGTTGAACTGGTACAGAGGTGTCTCGATGCCGGTTTCCATTCTGTTATGATAGATGCAAGTGAGAAGCCATTTGAAGAAAATGTAAGGATCACCTCGGAGGTTGTAAAAAGGGCACAGAAATATGGTGCTAATGTGGAAGCAGAGTTAGGTTACGTTGCCAAGCTGAACCAGAGTCAGGGTAAAAAGGGATTCACCCAGCCGGCAGAAGCAAAACGGTTTGTTGATGCCACAGGCGTAAATGCTTTGGCAGTTGCTGTCGGAACAGCCCACGGATTTTATAAAGAAGAACCAAAACTGGAGCTTGAACTTCTGCAGGAGATAAACCAGACTGTTAATATACCGCTCGTTTTGCACGGCGGATCAGGAGTGCCTGACATCTCTTTGCAGAGAGCCATTAAATGTGGAATAACAAAAATAAACCTTGCAACAGAGACAAAGAATACCTTCATGAAACAACTCAAGTACGAGCTCAACAATACAGATGAGATTGACCTGCGTATTGTATTCCCTAAGGCGACAGCAAAAGTGGTTGAGTTAATAAGAAATAAAATAAAAATTATAAACGGAGAACTTGTATAATGAAAAAATCTATTCAGATAATATTGTTGCTGATTTTTGCCGTTTCTGTAAAATCATTCTGCCAGACAGACCTGAACCACCTTTTATTAAAGAATTACAGGCCCAAATCAATTTATAAAATACCTGTCACAATACCGGCACATTCAAAATTTCCGGTGATTGATATGCACTCGCATCCATACGCATCAAGTCCTAAGGAGATAGATCAATGGGTTAAAACGATGGATGAGATGGGTATTGAGAAGACCATCATTTTCACATATGAGACAGGTGCCGGGTTTGACTCAGTCGTAAATGTCTATTCAAAGTACAAAGACAGGTTTGAACTCTGGTGCGGTTTTGACTATTCAGGCTACGACAAACCGGGTTTCGGACCTGCTGCAGTAAAAGAACTGGAGCGTTGTCATGCCATGGGTGCGAAAGGAGTTGGAGAGCTTGGTGACAAAGGCGCCGGCGAACTGTACTCCAAACCTGTCAAGGGCTATGGATTACATATTGATGATCCGCGTATGAAACCATTGCTGGAGAAGTGCGCCGAGCTTCACATGCCTGTGAATATACACGTTGCTGAAGACTACTGGATGTATGAGCCTGTTGATTCAACAAATGACGGCTTAATGAATGCGGGAGTATGGCATGTAGACGTAACACCTGATAAGCTCAATCACGCACAGTTAATAAAGTCACTTGAAAATGCAGTTCGTGATAACCCCAAAACGCTCATTATTGCAGCTCATTTTGCAAACCTGTGCTATAATCTTGATGAAGCTGGACGTTTGCTCGACAAATATCCTAATCTCTACCTGGATATTGCAGCCCGTTACGCTGAGACAGCTACCATCCCGCGTTACATGGCCGGCTTTTATAATAAGTACCAGGACAGGCTGATTTACGGTACTGACATGGGCATGGACAAGCATATGTATCAGACAACCTTCCGGATCCTTGAAACAAGTGATGAACACTTTTATGAAAATGATGCTTTCAATTATCATTGGTCATATAGCGGATTTGCATTGAGCGACAGGATCCTGAAGAAGTTATATAAGACAAACGCCTTAAGAATCAGAAAATATGAAAATGAGAGATAGCATCAAACCAATTTGTTATACCTGCCTTAGTCTTCTAATACTTATTAATGCCTGCAGCAGGAATACAACAGAGATTAAAAACGGTTTACTAAAGCTGGAAATAAATCCACTTATGCAGACCCGCATTTCATCTCTTGAACCTGGCTCAAAAGACCTTATGAGCAACTTTCAGAATTCGGAGCTTCTGATAACAAAAGGCGATGTTATTCAGAACTTCAGACTTTCTGAGGTAAATGAAAAGGAATTTTCTGATAAACAGGGAGAAGGAACAAGCTGGGTATTTACAGGAAAGAGTGTGGGATACTCTGAGACAATAGAAAAAAAGTTGAAAATATCAATATATAGCAATTTCCCTGACTGGGCCTTTTATAACGTGCAGTATGTTAATTCGGGGAAAGATGATATTACAATAAAGAAATGGGTTAACAATGCCCTTACTATAAATACAAAAAATGATTCACCTGATTTCTGGTCTTTTCAGGGAAGCTCAAGCTCTGAACGCAAAGACTGGGTTCTGCCTGTTTCACCAGGTTTTTATAAAAAGAACTTCCTTGGGATGAACAGTTCCGATTATGGAGGGGGGATACCTGTCATTGACCTCTGGAGGAAAGATGCAGGAGTTGCAATAGGTCATACTGAAATGGTTCCAAAGATTGTTTCACTGCCTGTTGAAATGGCAACCGGCTCAACAGAATCAAAAATGGCTGTCGAGTACGAATATCCTTCTGATTATGTGCTGCATCCGGGTGACACACTTAACACATTCAGCACATTTGTGAGCGTTCATCATGGCGATTATTTTCATACTCTGCGCCAGTACAGTCTTTACATGCAGAAGAAAGGTATACAGATGCCTGAGTCTGAGCCGGCAGCTTTTGAACCTATCTGGTGTGCATGGGGATATGAACGCAGGTTCACTGTTGCTGAAATTCTCGGAACGCTTCAAAAAGTAAAGGACATCGGCTTCAAATGGGTTGGCATTGATGACGGCTTTCAGAAGGCTGAAGGTGATTGGGACGTGAATACAAAGACTTTTCCGGGAGGTGATGCCGCGATGAAAAGCCTTGTCGATAAAATTCATTCATTTGGCATGAAAGCTCAGCTCTGGTGGGCCCCACTGGCTGTTGACCCTCAAAGCTCACTTTATGAACAACACCCCGATATTATAATTAAGGATAAAAACGGAGCACCTGAAGATATCACATGGTGGGATAGCTATTATATGTCGCCCGTATATAAAGGGACGCTTGATCACACAAGAGATATGGTTAAAAAATTCCTTGGTGACTGGAATTATGACGGACTAAAGCTTGATGGCCAGCACCTTAATGCCTGTCTTCCGGACTATAATCCTCAGCATAACCTTAAAAACCCCGAAGAGGCTCCTGAAGGAATGCCGGCATTCTTTAAGCTTATTTATCAGACAGCCAGAGCGATTAAGCCTCATTCAATTATTGAACTCTGTCCGTGTGGCGATGCAATGTCATTCTATAATATTCCATGGACAAACCAGTTTGTGGCATCAGATCCTGAAAGCAGTTATCAGATACGGTCAAAAGGAAAGACCTATAAGGCTATTGCACCACTCACAGCATATTTCGGTGATCATGCAGAGAGAAGCAATTTCGAAGACAATCTGTCAAGCACAATAGGAGTGGGAGGTGTTCCCGGTTCGAAGTTTACATGGCCTAAGGATAACCCATTTGTCACTGAAGGACATTTCGTTCTCACAGATGAAAAAGAAGCCCTCTGGAAGAAATGGATGACAATCTACAATAGTGAAATGCTTTCAACAGGCGAGTACCTGGGCGACCTCTATGATATAGGATATGACAAGCCGGAGACTCATGCAATACAAAAAGGCGACACACTCTTCTATGCTTTTTATGCAGACAACTGGAACGGTATACTGAAACTTAAAGGATTAACTGAAAAGGAGTACAGAATCTTTGATTACTATAATAATAGAGACTACGGAACTATAACATCCACAAAACCTGAATTACAGGTCACATTTAACCGGTTCCTGCTATTAAAGGCTGTGCCGGTCAATGAATGACCTTTCATTAATTCAAACACATTAAGAGAAATTCAAATATCCAAAATACCTTAAATGACTAATTAATAAACCTAATGAAAAAAACAGCATTAAAAAACCTTATACTGGCATTGATCATGATCTTTGCAGGATCATTCATGCCGTTGGTTGCTCAGTCAACCGTTAAGGGACGAGTTGTCGATTCAAAGAGTAATGAATCGTTACCCGGAGTGACTATATCTGTTAAAGGGACTCTGACAGGTACCATGACAGATGTTGATGGGAACTATAAAATTGATGTTTCATCATCAAAGGAAACTCTCGTGTTTACATTTGTCGGCTACAGGCCACAGGAGATTGTTGTCGGAGACAGAACTACAATCGATGTAAACATGGAGCAGTCAGATGTCAACCTCGATGAGGTGGTTGTTATGGGCTATAGCCAGAAGAAACGCAGTGAGATAGCAAGTGCTGTCAGTATTGTCTCTTCAGAAAAGATCATGGACGTTACAACACCAAACATTGGTAACATGCTTCAGGGCAAGGTTGCCGGTGTGGAGATTGTGAACAGCAACGGAACCCCGGGTCAGGATGCGGAAATACGTATCCGTGGTATCGCATCTGTAAGCGCACCGCAGGGACCTCTCTTTGTTGTTGATGGCATTATCGGTGGTAACTATGATCCCAATGATGTTGAAACAATTACCGTTCTTAAAGATGCAGGTGCTACCGGGATGTATGGCTCTCAGGCAAACGGGGGCGTTATCATAATCACTACAAAAAAAGGTAAATCAAATAAACCGACATTCGAGTTTAAGGCGTCAATAGGTCAGCGTGTGGCAGATCAGGGTCATTTGAAGATGATGAGCGGTTCAGAAATATATGATGCTCAGAAAGAGCTTTATCGCGATTACGCATCAGGAAAGATTGACATACTTAAATTCTATTCAGAGAGGCCACGTGAGCTTCGCACCCGTAACTTTAACTGGGAAGGCGAAATGTTCAGGCCTGCCATGGTACAGAACTATTATATTTCAGCAAGCAATGGCGGCGAGAAATCAACTTATTACATCGGAGGGTCTCTGTTCAATGAAGAAGGTACGCTGATAAATACAGGTTACAAGAAGCTCAACCTCCATGCGAACCATACCTACAGGTTTTCTGAGAAGCTGCGGCTCGATAACAACTTTAACCTTAGCGCACATCAGGGAACAGGTTATGACTACATGGATATGTACTACTCATATCTGTCACTTCCCTGGGATAATCCATACGATGCATCAGGCAAACCCCTCTATGTAGATGGTACTTCCACAACATGGTGGTCAAGAGACAAGATCAACCCACTTCATACAATTAAAAACTCAAAGCATGAGTACAAAGGTTTTGATGTGAATTATGACCTTGTTATTGATTATAAAATCACTGATTGGTTAAGCTTCAGTTCATCAAACCGTCTGAGCGCATCAAGCAGTAAAACGCACGATTTTGTTTCCAAACTTGCAGCCGGCACATATAATGGCAAAGGATATATCAATGAATCAAACTCATTGGACTATGGAGGCATTACAACCGACCTCTTAAAGTTTAATTTTGAGAATACTACTCATTCATTAAGCGGGCTTGTAGGATTTGAGGGTCAGCAGGATCGTTTTGAGTATCTTGGAGCTGAGGGTAAAGGACTACCTGAAGGTTTCTCAGTCCCCGGGGTTGCCTCAAAAGAACTGGCTATTTTTGGCTACAATGATGAATCATACATGCAGTCATTCATCTCGCAGTTCAACTATAACTACAAACAGAAGTACTTCTTTACAGGGTCATACCGTATCGATGCAACTTCAGCATTCCCGGGCGAGAAATCAACTTATTACATCGGAGGGTCACTGTTCAATGAAGAAGGTACGCTGATAAATACCGGTTACAAGAAGCTCAACCTGCATGCCAACCATACCTACAGGTTCTCTGAGAAGCTGCGGCTCGATAACAACTTTAACCTGAGCGCACATCAGGGAACAGGTTATGACTACATGGATATGTACTACTCATATCTGTCACTTCC
>JGI20214J51088_10001479_pt1 | contig 16021 bp, 11 predicted proteins | sample WetSurMetagenome_FD_51088 | JGI IMG/M metagenome (IMG submission 51088) | reverse complement strand
TGGTATAATGGAACAGATCGATCAGTTAATCCGTGCCGGGCACGAATCGCAGGTATTCCTGCGGGAGATGACCCGTCATTTGCGCGCGCTCCTTACCGTGAAATTACTGAAAGAGGGAGCGGCCTCGCTGCTGCAGATTACCGAGGAGGATGAGCAGCGCTACCGCAAACAAGCGGTGAAGTTCTCTCAGGAACGTCTGATTCGCATGATGAACAATCTGATGGCGGCGGATAGCGAGCTTCGTTATGCGTCCTCGCCGCGGATTGGGCTGGAAATCGCGATGCTGAAAGCCTGCCGCGACGAGACGGGGGAGGACAGCGCAGCACTCGCAGAACGGATCGCTGAGCTGGAAATCAAGGTCGGCGAGTTTCCTCAAAACGTTACTCTGCCGCAATCGTCCTTACCGGGCAGCGAAGCGCTGCGAATTACCGAAACTGTGAAGCAAATCCCGGCCGCGAAACCCGATCCGTCGATAGATAGAAACGCGGAGCCGACCTGCAATCCAAAGTCAGAAGAAATGCAAGTCGAGCAGCCGGCGCCGCAGGAGCCGTCGCCAAGCGATACGGAAATTTGGAAGGCAGCGCTCAAGCAACTCTCCGAAACGGAACCCGCAATTTCCGCCATTCTGAAGCGGGAGCGTTTTCTGGGCGAGCATCACAATGTGTTCCGTGTACAGGTGTCGGCAGAAGGGAAGAACTTTTCCTATGCGAGCTTAAAGAAACCGGATAAAATCGACAGTATTTCCGATGCGCTCAGCAATGCGGCCGGCCGGCCTTTGCGCTTTGAGGTTGTTCTGGAGGGCGCGGAGCAACGGCAGTCGGACGTCCGCGAAAGCATCCAGATGCTGGCTGATACGGTCGGCAGGGATCTGCTGCAAATCGACGAATCGGAGGAGTAATTTGAAAAATCGCACGCAGGCAAGCTATATTCCCGCTGCTGTTCATCATAAACATGATCTGGGACAGCATTTTTTGTATGACGCGAATCTGCTGCGCTCTTTGGTAGACAAAACAGGGTTAACAAGCGCCGACCGTGTGCTTGAAATCGGCGCGGGCGCGGGAACGCTGACCCGCGTGCTTTGCGAAACCGCTCTAAGCGTGACGACCGTAGAAGTCGATAAAGCGCTGATTCCGCGCTTACTGGAGCTTGCGGCGGAGTTCCCCAATCTTACGGTGATCGAGCGCGATATCCGGAAGCTGAACCTGCGGGAGCTTTTTCACGGGGAAGGGTTTAAAGTCGTCGCCAACATTCCGTACAGCATCACGGCGCAAATTCTTGATCTGTTCTGGGGGAAAGGACTACCGGTCAGCAGGATATCCGTAATGGTGCAAAAAGAGGTGGCGGAAAAATTGACCGCCACCCCCGGAGATAAAGCATATGGGTTGATCAGCGTTCGGTGCAGGTATTACTGTGAACCGGAGATCGCCGCGCATGTTCCTGCATCCGCGTTTACGCCGCCACCCAAGGTGGACAGCGCCTTTGTGAACCTCACGTTCCGAAACGCGCCGCCGGTTCCCGTTCTGGACGAGCCGCTGCTTTGGCGGCTGGTGAGGGAAAGCTACAATCTTCGCCGGAAAACCTTGCTGAACGGCTTGAAAAAAACCGTTCCTCTGCCCGCGGAAGTTCTCCGAGAGGTTCTGGCCAATATATCGGTTTCGCAGACCGTACGGGGAGAGGAACTAAGCGTTGAACAGTGGATTGCGCTGGCGAACGCGATACGGACTAGTTTGCGCCCATTCCCTGCATCAGAGCGTTGCTGAGTTCGGGCGGAAGATTGTTGATTACAGTGACGAGGGTCATCGTCAGGTTCTGTTGCATCACCTGCATGTACGCGTTCAGCTCGTCCGGGGTCATCTTTAGCAACTGCACGGAGGTTTCGGGCGAGGCGTTCTGCAAAGCGGAGAAGAAACCGCTGTCCGGCTGGGTCACTGTGTGGAATTTTAACGAGATGAGACTGGCTTTGGCCAGATCCGCTTTCAGCATGTCCATACTATCGGCGGCGATATACGCGTCGAGGGAGGTGTCCGTGGTATCCCCGCTCTTTGCCTGATCGAAAACGACGAGCGCGGAGTTCAGTGCGCTCCCGGTTCCGTCATACATCGTAAGCGCGAACTCGCCCGTGGTATGATCTACTAAAGATTTATCGAAGTTGAAATCTACGGATACTAACGGCGTGCCGTCCATGGAGTTGATTTTGTAATTGCCAAGCACGTACGCGTCGGCGAGGTAGAGCGAACCGTATTGGTTGATGATTTCGCTTTCGCCTTCCAGAAGCTTGAACGTCATCTGATAGAACTTCGCCGTATCAACGGTCGTTTTGGTTAAAGTCAGCGTGACGCCCGCCTTGCTTTCCGCAGCGCCGGAGTTTGCCATAGCGCCGTCTAGTACGAATTGCAGAGCTATAAACTCGCTGTCCTTCGTATACACGGTCAAGGTGACGTTGAGATTGGCGTTCTTGATCGCCTGCTTGGCTTGTTCTAGCTGCGCATCAACATTGGTTTTAACCTCTTCCTCGGTCAGGCTTGGGTCCTGCATCGAAACCTGATTGCTCATTTGCTTGCGAACAATGTTCAGCTCCAGTGCGCGGGCTAGTTGGTCGTTGGTCAGCTTGATAACGGCTTTCTGGTTGGCAGTGTCGCTTCCCTCCAGAACAAACGAGCCGGTTTCAACGGTTTGCGCGGCCTGAATGTCGCTGATGTAAGCCATGAATTCGGCGTCGATGCCCATCGTTTCAAGGGCTTGTTCTTCCGTCATTGATCCGTTGAGCATGGACTGGAACATATCTCCGCCAAACATCCCGCCGGCTGCGGTCATATCGGGATTATTCGCAAGCTGTTCCTTCAGCAATTTGGAGAGATCATCCCAGCTAAAATACAGTGGTTCGATGCCAAGCGACTGGCTTTGCACGTAAACGCCGTCTTCCTTCAACCGAAACAGGCTTTGAAACGCATCCACGTCCTTGAACGAAAGCACGAACGCGCCATATCCTTCCGGCATGGAGTGAATGCGGATCGCCGCGGTATCGAATATCTGAGCGGCCGTCGGGTCGACGCCCAGCTGCGCGCCGGGTTTGGCGGTGATCGTCGTAACGGTTTCGGTGCCTTCGGCGAATGCGGTTGCAAACGTGAAGACCAGCAGAACGAGACTAACGATGAAAATTAAACTTTTTCGTTTCATAAAGAGTTCCTCCTTAATATCAATCGATGGTATAGGTATAGTATACACGATACCCGATCGTTTTGGATTGAAACCTGCGCACAAGCAGTAAAATTTTATATTAACTGTCGCCTTTTACGCTTGAGAGCGGCGATTTCAGCCACACCGTCTCATTTACGATGGGCGTATAGCTTTGAATAATGTTTACAACTTTCGCGGAAACGTTGTCGTCGGCATAATCGGCGGGCAAGGCGCGCGGTTCCCCGGCCCTGCGCATGGCGATGGCAAGCTCCGCGGCCTGGGAGACGCTTTGCGCGGAAATGCCGCCGATTACAACCGTACCCTTCTCAAGCACTTCGGGGCGCTCTGTGGAGGTGCGAATCAGCACGCCGCAGAAATCGAGCATCGCGCTTTCCTCGCTGAGCGTTCCGCTGTCGGACAGTACGACGAGGCTGTGTATCTGGAGGTGGTTGTAGTCAAAGAAACCCAACGGTTTGACGTTTCGAACCAGCGGATGAAACTGGAACTGCCGTGCCTTGATGAACTTGAGCGACCGGGGATGGGTGGAGTAGATCACCGGAACCTGATAGTGTTCCGCCATAAAATTGATCGCTGCCATGAGCGAGAAGAAATTCTCCTCAATGTCGATGTTCTCCTCGCGGTGCGCGGATATGAGAATATACCGTCCGTTTTCTAGCTTCAGGCGCCGTAGCGCATTGCTTGCTTCGATGCCTGGCATTGCGTCCCGCAGCACTTCCCGCATCGGCGAGCCTGTGACGAAAACCGTTTTACCATCGATGCCTTCCTGGAGAAGATACCTGCGGCTGTGCTCGGTATAGGGGAGATTGACATCGCTGATATGATCAACGATCTTCCGGTTGATCATCTCGCTGACGTTCCAATCCCAACAGCGGTTGCCTGCCTCCATATGGAAAATCGGGATCTTGAGCCGTTTGGCGGGGATGGCGGCCAGCGCGCTGTTGGTGTCGCCTAAAATGAGCACGGCGTCAGGCTGCTCCTTCTGGAGCACGCGGTAGCTTTCCGCGATGATCGCGCCCATCGTTTCGCCAAGGTTCTCTCCGGCGCAATTCAGGTAATAATCCGGCTTGCGCAGAGACAGCTCCTGAAAGAAGATTTCGTTCAGTTCGGGATCGAAATTCTGGCCCGTATGCACGATTACATGATCGAAATACCGGTCGGCGCACCGCATCACGGCGGACAGGCGGATTATCTCCGGCCGCGTACCCAGAATGGTCATCAACTTGAGCCTGTTCACAACAATCTCATCTCCGAACGTTAGTCTTCAAGTGGCTGGTGATAGGTATCCGCGCGCTTTGGATCGAACACTTCATTGGCCCACATCAACGTGACCAGATCGCAGTTCCCGACATTTTCAATAACGTGCACGTATCCCGGCGGCACATCGATGACGGTTATGGTTTCACCGCTGACCTCGTAGGTGTACACCTCGTCGGAGAACAGGTTGCGGAAACGAATTACACCGCAGCCTGAAACGACGATGAATTTTTCATGCTTGGATTGATGCCAGTGCGACCCTTTGCTGATGCCAGGCTTGGTCACGTTGACGCTGATCTGCCCNTAGCTGTTCATATGCATCAGTTCGATAAAGCCGCCCCGCTCGTCTGTGTGTGTTTTCGGAGCATAGGCGAGCTGATCGGGCGGAAGGAAACTCTGGTAAGTCGCAAAGAGNTTACGTACGAAGGGATTGCGCTGGTCGGGGAGATCCAGCGTCGATCGGACGGTGCTGAAACCCCAAATCAGCGACGCGATCCGCTTCAGGGTAGCCTCATGCTCTGGACCTGCCGTGCATTGCCCGTTGGGATCATAGGTGGGGAAGCCGTCCAGCGCGCGCAGGAACTCGGCGACGACGTCGTCGATATAAATCAGGCGAAGCGTAAGGTTTGGATCGGAAACGCTGATCGGCAGCCCACGCGCGACATTGTAGCAGAAGGTTGCGATGACGCTGTTGTAATTGGGTCTGCTCCACTTGCCGAATACGTTGGTCAAGCGGTAAATATAAATGGGGGATTTGATCCGGTTTTGATAGCGCAGCATCGCCATTTCGGCGTGCAGCTTGCTTTTGCCGTATGGATTATCAAATGCCGCCTGTGTGCTGGAGCTCATCAATACGGGCGGCCGTTTTCCGTTTTCGAGCGCATCCAGCAGCTTGACGGTGAAGTCCGCGTTCCCTGTTTGAAATTCGGTAGCGTCCTTGGGGCGGTTGACGCCCGCGAGGTGAAACACGAAGTCTGCGCTCTCGGTGGCTTGCCGCAGTTCCTCGCCCGACGAATCGACGTCCAGCAGGAACAGGTGGTGATCCGACTGCTGCAGCACAGCGCGAAGATTGCGGCCGATAAAGCCGTCTGCGCCCGTGATAAGCAAATTCATGCAGATCCACCTCCCTTAGGGATATGATAACCGATGGAAAAGGATTGGGTCAAGTGGATTAATTATATTCGATAGTCCGCTGATACGGCTTGTAGGTGGATGTATGCAGGAACTCGCGCTTGAACTCCACGCCGTTTCGATACCATACCTTATAGGTTTCCACCACATAGCCGGTACGCAGCTTCACCGTTTCCTTGCTGGTGCCGACCGGAAGCTCCGGATTGAGCACATACAGCACTTCGATGGAGGGCTCGATAGTCTTAATGGTCTTGGATTCCAGATCGATCGTCACGTTGTCGCCAAGCGTTGTGCCCCAAATCTCGGCGGTGCAGTTGCGGTCCTTATAGTAGGAGATGATAAAAACCGGCGCGCTTGTGCTGTTTTTAAATTTAAAATCGAGGTTTGGCCAGTTTACGGTCGCATCCTCGCCTATTTTAACGTAACTGCTCGGCCATGCATGCGGGCTGCGGCTGACAATCTCCAAATTCGCCCGTACCACGGCGTTGAACAGTGTAGAGCTGACCTGGCAGATGCCGCCGCCGACTTCGTCGATCAGCTGCCCTTCGGAGATCGCACCTGCCTCGCGGTAGCCGCGGGCCATGGTACGCTCGCCGACGGTGCCGTTGAAGCTGAAGGTCTCTCCCGGCAGAAGCACCGTGCCGTTGATCGTTTGGCAGGCAAGGCTGATGTTGTTGTTGCGATCGCTGTCCGATGAGGTTTTGGTGGTGAAAGCGGCGATCATTTTAAATGTGTCGATCAGATTCTGTTTGGTGACGGTCGGAAGCGTGAGGGTGGGCGTAACGGTGATGGAGCGGTTGACAACGCCTTGTTCCAGCAAGCCGATTACCTGGTTGTAGATCGCATCGCCGTCGATCGTTACGCCGGGTTGATCGTCGGAAAAGGTAAAACTGCGGGTGTTGAAATCGAAACTCACGATCTGCGCGTCCACGGGATCGCGGGTCACATAGCGCTCGATCTCGTCGATGACGCTTTGTACGGAGGCATAATCATAGGCCAGCTTGCTTTGGATATACACATAATGCTCGCGCAAGTCCAACACTGCGTCCACCCGCTCGCGAAACGGCGTGCGCTGGGTAGTTAAGATACCGGTCGTGTTCTGGCGGCCGTACGCAAACGCTTTGAGCAGGGCGCCGTTGATATCACGGTGAGCGGAAACGTTCTGGTTGTTTAGAGTCCATACTTTATCGCCGATACTGATTGTCAAGGAAAAGGAAGCGGATGCGGAATTCTCGTTTCCGAGCGCTTCTCTGGCTTCGGCGGGCGTCATGCCGCCGATGTGCTGGCCGTCTACAAAGACGCCCGGGTAGATAACATTTTGCGAAAGATAGCTCTTATACTGCTTATAGTTGAGCACGACATCGCCGTCAAACCGCAGCAATTCGCCGTTTATGAACGCATAGTTATCCAGATTCGTCCAGAAATATCCGGCGACCTGCGGCATCATCAGCACGCCGACGCCCGCAATCACAAGAACGCAAAACACGATCGCCGTAATATAAACGGCGAGCAGGATCGTGCGGTTTTTCCGGGATTTATTCTGTGCCGGATCCTGGCTGCGCCTTTTCTGCGCAAATGGATTTTGCCCGATTGGCAGGGCAGGCGCCGTTATTTGCTCCACGGGAAGCCTGGCCAGCGGCTCATCCCAGGCGTTAAGTTCGTCAAAATTGCAGTCGATCCTGTCCGCGCTGTCCGGCATGAGGCCGGCGGNATACTGCGGCGNNGCCNGCGAACTGCGAGGGGTATANGTNGACGATTGGTTTGAAAACGGATCCGCCATGCGGGGGTTGGCCTCCTCTCGCGNGTTTTTCGNCGCGGCCGTCAGAGTTCNGAATCGTTTTCCCTGATTTTATAGGAGAGGATTTGGAGTCCTTCTTCCAGGTGAACGCTCACGATCGTAGCGCCGCCCGGAATGATCAGATCGGCTGGAACAAAATTCCAGTAAGCATTGATGCCCAGCGCGTACAGCCGATCCACCACGGCCTGGCCGCTGGAAAAAGGAACGGCAAGCACGGCGATGTGAACAGGGTGCAGTGCAAGAAACGCCGCGATGTCCGCGTAATCGAGAACTGTCAGCGAACCGATTCGTTTTCCGATTTTCGCGGGATCGACGTCGAANATCGCGATCGTATTGAAATTGNTGTCCCGAAACGAGTCGGACAGNGCGACGGCGCTGCCGATATTGCCGGCGCCGATGATGACCATATTCTGTATCTGCCGTATGCCAAGGACACCGCCGATGTGGCGGCGAAGCTGCGGAACGGAATACCCGAAACCCTGGCGGCCCTCGCCGCCGGTGCAGTTGATATCCTGCCGGATCTGCGATGCGGTCAGTCCCATCTTCTCGGCGAGTTCCTGCGACGAGATCTGCATTACGTTATTCGCTTCGAGTTCCTTTAAGTAGCGATAGTATCGCGGCAATCTCCTGAGGACAGCTTCCGACACATGTCCGGCCATGAGTTTCCTCCTCCGCCATCATATAATCAGGTAACGAACGATAGGTTTATATCGTTGCAAAAATCTTAGTCTATATTATACCATAGGTTGTACGGCAGACAAAATAATATATGAAACAACTGACAGCGTGCGCTGCCAGTTGATAAAAACCGTTATTCAAACCGTGTAAATAGAGCCGTGCGAAACCCGACATTATTTGAGCGAGATTACCACGTGGCGGTTTGGTTCGTCGCCTTCGCTGTGGGTGGTCACGGCCTCGTTCTGCTGCAGCGCGCTGTGAAGGATTCTGCGCTCGTAAGGGTTCATCGGTTCCATAACCACCTTGCGGCCCGTTTTCACCGCTCGGTTGGCCATGCGGGTGGCAAGCCGTTTCAGAGCTTCTTCGCGCTTGGAGCGGTAGTTTTCGGTATCCAGCGTAACGCGCGTGTATTCTTCCTGACCGTGGTTTACGTTGAGGCTGGCTAAATACTGGAGCGCATCCAGCGTTTCTCCGCGGCGGCCGATCAAGATTCCCAGCGTGTCCCCGTGGATGTTGACAAGCACGTTGCCTTCTTCGTCCGTGCCGGCTTCCACTGCGACGTCCAAATTCATCAGCTTGGTCACGTTGATGATAAACTGTTGTGCTTTGCCGATGTTTGTTTCCGGATCAACAATCGGATAATCCTTGAGAGGTTCCGTAGCATCGGCTGTGAGCTCTTTGGNGGGCGCTTTGGCGGTTTTTTCGGTGACCTCAACCATAGGTAGATGCTTTTGCTTTTTGTGCTGGGCTTGCTCCGGCTTTGGAGTGGAAGGTTTCTGTTCCGGCTTTGGAGTCTGTGTTTTTGGCTCCTGTTTCGGTGCCTGAGCCTTTAACTCCGGTCTGGGAGGCTGAGGTTTCGCTTCAGGCTTGGGCGCGGATTGCCTGGGTGCGGGCTGCGGCTCGTCCTCCATAGCATCACGGGTGGAAAACGCGGCCAGGATATCGTCTTCCTGTTCGCGATCCTTCACAGTCAGGCGCACCTTGGCATCCTTGCCGCCCATAAAGCCGAACAGGCCTTTGGAACCTTCCTGGATGATATCGATGGNGACGTCGCCCAGCGATACGTCGAGCTTTTCCAGGCCCTGCCGTATGGCATCTTCTATGGTTTTTGCGGACGTTTCAATGCTTCTCATTTTAAACTGTCCTCCTGGATAATCGTGGTATTGTTTTGTGACTTTTTATCATACGACTTGTTGATGACAATGCCAAGGCCCCATGCCAGGAGGTTGGACGTAACCCAGTAGATNGAAAACCCGGCGTTGTAGGTGGAGCAGATGTAAAGCGAGAAAAGCGGGAAGAAGTATTTCATAAACTGGCCGGTGCCCTTGCCGCTGGCGTTCATACTAGTGGTCTGCGGCTGCGTAATCGTCATCAGGTACTGTGTGACGGCGGCAAGGATAGGCGTGATAAAGAAGCCGTTATTCGCGGCAAAAATTTGGAGTTTGAAGAGAAGAAGGTTGATTTCCGGCAGCGAGGCCCACAGCTGCAGTTGCTGCGTGTAGGCGTCCATGCTTAAAAGCTGGGTGACAAACACCTTGTATGTATCGGCGGTGATCGCATCCGGCGTTACGTTTAAATTCGCTAGCTGCTGCAGGGTATCGGCCGGGAGCGATCGGATGACGCTGGTCCAGATATCTACGGGTATCAGTTTCAGCTGCGACTCGGTGGCGACGATAGAGGAGAAGGGGCTGTCCGGCATCCAGAGGTTTTTCACCCAAAGCCAGCCCTGATCAACCTGATGGCCGGTCAGAACAAAATCGATGGTTTGTTTGGCAATCTCCGTATTGGCAACCATGCGCATGGCACTGAACATTGCGATTAAAATCGGGAAGGAAAGAAGCATCGGCAAACAGCCGGAAAGAGGGCTGATATGTTCTTTGCGGTACAGTTCCGCGGTTTTTTGATTTAACTTTTCTTTATCGTTTGCGTATTTCTTCTGCAGTTTAGAAACCTGCGGCTGCAGATCGGACATGCGGCGCATGCTCTTTCTGCTTTTAAAATCCAGCGGCAACAAAATCAGCTTGATAATGATCGTAAAAACGACGATGGACCATCCGTAATTGCCGATGAAGCTGTTGATGCCGTTGAGGACATTGTATAGAAACGTATTGATCGCACCCATGCTAAAATCAATTCCTCCTTATAGTCGCGTCGGTATTTTCTGGAACGGGATCGTAGCCGCCCTTTCCAAAGGGATTGCATCGTAGGATGCGCCAAACCGCAAGCCGCAATCCCTTCACTGTGCCAAACCGCCGCAGCGCCGTGACGGCGTATTCCGAACAGGTTGGCACAAACCGGCATGAGGAGCGGGTGTGCGTGCTGATACGCTTTTGATAAAACCGTATCATGCGGATGAGAATCGTATTCATTGCCTGGCCCCGAGCTGCACCAGAGATAGTTTCCGCAACATCGCGTCGATGCAGCTTTTTAGCTGCTGGAAGGTACGCTCCGTACAGGAAGGATGAGCGATGATGACATAGAAACCGCTTTTCAGATCCGGAAGCAGCGGGCGAACGCATTCCCGCATGCGGCGCTTTGACCAGATTGCGAACCACCGCGCCCCCGACCTTTTTACTGACCGAAAAACCGACGCGTTTTTGCGCGTTCTTGGCGTAGATCAGCGTAAGGTCCTTGCAGGACGCCCGCATTCCGCGATGGTATACGTAACCGAATTGCCGATTCCGGCACAGCCGATACTGCTTCTGCAATCGAAACCCTCACTTCATGGGGTCCGTTTCCGGCTGACATTGAAAAACCCGTGCCCACTTCACCCGAAAGCAAAAGATGGGAGCGGGTAAACCATCACATCCGAAATACCACCGCATTACGCGCTGAGGACTTTGCGTCCGCGGCGCCTGCGCGCGGCCAATACGCGGCGACCGTTTTTGGTGGACATACGGGAGCGGAAACCATGTACTTTACTGCGCTGTCTTTTCTTGGGCTGAAACGTACGAACCATTTTGTACAACTCCTTAGGGTTACATCATCAGTTTCATCATGCCGTATAGGCATGCAAACTATCATAGCTTAACCAGTTTATTATAATGGTGGGTTGATATGTTGTCAAGATGTGATTGATATTCGCTGTTGCCTTTTGAAACGTCTAGAGCGACTTTTCAATCCTTAGCCTGAGCATATCGAGCTGATCATCCTGTACGGCGCTGGGCGTATCCATCATCAGGTCGACGCCGGATTGGCTCTTGGGGAACGCAAGCACCTCGCGCAGACTGTCCGCGCCAAGCAGAATCATCACCAAGCGGTCAATGCCAAAGGCGAAACCGCCGTGCGGCGGCGTGCCATACTTGAAAGCTTCCAGAAGAAAACCAAACTTGCTTTCCGCTTCCTCGCGCGTCAGCCCGATGGCTTCGAACATCTTGGCCTGCAGTTCGCTTTGGTGGATGCGAATGGAGCCGCTGCCCATCTCGAGGCCGTTCAATACCAGATCGTATGCCTTGGCGCGCACNGAGCCCATATCGGTTTCCATCAGCTCNACNTCCTCGTCCATCACNGAGGTGAAGGGATGGTGTTCGGCGACGAAGCGATGCGCCTCTTCATCCCAGGAGAACAGAGGGAACTCGGTAATCCACAGCAGGTCGTAGCGGGTGGTGTCGATCAGATTCAGCTCATGGCCGAGCCGCAGGCGAAGCTGACCCATGGCAGTCAGCGCGGTGCGCTTCTGATCGGCGATCACAAACAGCGCGTCACCCGCAACGCAGTCCATTTTCGAGAGAAGCTTTTGCATACTGTCACCCTGCATCGCCTTAGCGAAGCTGGAGCGAAGCGTGCCGTCCTCCTGCGGGATGGCCCACGCGAGGCCTTTCACGTGATAGGTTTTTACAAACTCCGTCAGCGCGTCGAGCTGCTTGCGGGTGAGGGTGCCGGCGCCTTTGGCGCAGATAGCGCATATGGTTTGGCCGTTGTCCAATGCGTTTTCAAATACGGCGAACCCACAACCGCGCACGGTGCCGCCGACGTCCGAAATCTCCAAGCCAAATCTCGTATCCGGCTTGTCGCTGCCAAAGCGTGCCATGGCGTCGCGCCAGGTCAGGCGCCGCAGGGGAAGCTGAACGTCGATATCCATGACCTCTTTGAACAGGTAACGGTAGATGGATTCAATCACAGCCTGCACGTCGGCGGGTTCCACAAAGCTCATTTCGATATCGCACTGCGTGAACTCCGCCTGCCGGTCGGCGCGGCCGTCCTCATCGCGAAAGCAGCGGGCGATCTGAAAATACCGGTCCAGCCCGCCGACCATTAAAAGCTGTTTATAGATCTGCGGGCTCTGGGGAAGCGCGTAAAATAGGCCGGGTTTCTGCCGGTAGGGCACAAGATAGTCGCGCGCGCCTTCGGGCGTGGATTTGGTGAGGATGGGGGTTTCCACCTCGATGAAGCCCTGCTTATCGATGCAGTCGCGGATCGCTTTCACCACGCGGTGCCGGAACCTGAGCATGTTCTGCACGCTTGGACGGCGGATATCGAGATAGCGGTATTTAAGCCGCACGGCTTCCTGCTCCACAACCCCGTCTTCTATATAGATTGGCGGGGTTTTACTGGCGTTGATCACCGTAATAGCGTTGGCGAAGATCTCGATCTCGCCGGTCGCCATCTGTGTGTTGACGGCGTCGGCAGCACGCAGGCGCACGGTTCCGGTGACCTCGGCCACATATTCACTGCGGAGGCCTTCGGCGGCTGCAAAGGTATCCGGAGTGACNAGCGTGCTGTCCACAACCACCTGCACGATACCGGTGCGATCCCGCAGCTGGATAAAAATCAAGCCGCCCAGATTGCGGGTGCGCTGCACCCAGCCTTTGAGAACGACTTGGGATTTCTCGTTTTCCTTCGTTATTTCTCCGCAGTAGTGCGTTCGTTTATTCATGGGGAACACTCCTTCTCAACTTGGCTCAAAACTCGTTCTTTCAATACGCGCGGGGCATTCTGCAGCGGCGTTTCCCATTCGTCGCCGCTTCGCATATCGCGGAATTTGATCACGCCCTTTTTCGCCTCGTCTTCTCCGAGGATCGCCACATAGGCGGCGTTCAGCTTGTCCGCGTACTTAAACTGCGCCCGCAATCCGCGCGAGGTGTGGTTCATATCAGCCGAAAGCCCGAGGGCGCGGAATTCTTTCAGCAGATGAAAGGCCGTAAGGGAGAGCGTCTTATCCAAAGGCGCGATGAAAACGTCCAATTTGCTTTCGGGTATTATAAGCCTGCGCTCGTCTTGCGTGAGCGCGTCCAGAAGCATCAGCACGCGTTCCATCCCCATGCCAAATCCGACGGCCGGAATGTGCGGGCCGCCGAGTTCCTCCATCAGCCCGTCGTAGCGGCCGCCGGCGCATGCGGCGAGAGAACCGGCTTCCGTTTCCATGATGATTTCAAACACTGTCTTGGTGTAGTAATCCAGCCCGCGAACGATGCCGGTATCCACGGTATAGGCCAGTTCCGCGGCATCCAGAAACGCTTGCAGCGCCTGGAAATGGTTCGCGCACTCGTCGCAGAGGTGATCGAGCATCCGGGGCGCGTCCGTAAGCTCCGCCTGGCAGCTTGGCACCTTACAGTCCAGCACGCGCATGGGATTGATCTCGATCCGATCCCTGCAATCGTCGCAGAGCAGACTTTTTTTGCCGTTGAGGTAGGCGAGCAATTTTTCTTTGTACACCGGCCGGCACACGGGGCAGCCGATGGAGTTGATCCGCAGGGTGATGTTTTTAATTCCCAGGCTTTGTAAAAGATCCATCGCCAGCCAGATCACTTCGGCGTCGGCGGATGCTTCCTGCGCGCCGAAGCACTCGATGCCGAATTGATGGTGCTCGCGGAGCCTGCCGGACTGCGGCGCTTCGTAACGGAAATGCGGCGAGTACAGGTAATACAGCTTGATCGGTAAAGGGAAGTTGTGCATTCCGGCCTCCAGAAACGCGCGCACAACGCCTGCCGTGCTTTCGGGTTTTAAAGTGATGGAGCGGTCGCCTTTATCCAGAAAGGTGTACATCTCCTTGCGGACGACGTCGCTGGATTCGCCGACGGACCTGGTAAATAGTTCGGTATGTTCAAATACGGGGGTCCGTATTTCCTGATATCCCGCAAGCCTTGCTTTTTCGCGGATTACGGCTTCCAGAGCCTGCAGCCTTGCGGTCTCGGAAGGGAGAACATCCTTGGTGCCCTTGGGGACCCTTGTCAGCATTCCGTTCACCTCTTGCGGTTTATATGAGATGGATTATACCTTGTTTTAAAAGATTGCGTCAACTCAGCAGCGAATCTTTCTGCGCGACGTACTGATCGTAGGAGATCAGCACCTCGCGGGGTTTGGAACCCGCGCTCTTGCTGATGATCCCGCGCTGCGCCATCTCGTCTATCAGCCGTCCGGCGCGCGCGTAGCCGATCTTCATGCGCCGCTGAAGCATGCTGATGCTTGCCTGTCCGTCGGAAAGCACCATCTCCACGGCTTCTTCCAGCTTGTCGTCCACGCTGTCGTCCGATCCGCCGCTAAGAACGGAGGGGAGTTCGAGCTCATCGCTGTCCATCAGCTCGCCGATACTTTCGTCATAGTTTGGCTCCGAGTGTTTCACGATATAGCCGACCACGTTTTTGATCTCCTGATCGCTCACAAAGCAGCCCTGCACGCGGATAAACGTGCTGCTGCCGGTGGGGTAATACAGCATGTCGCCGCTACCCAGCAGCTTTTCCGCGCCGTTTGCGTCCAAAATTGTGCGGCTGTCAATGCTTGAGGCTACCGCGAAGGAAATACGTGACGGGAAATTCGCCTTGATCAGGCCGGTGATCACATTGACCGTCGGCCGCTGCGTGGCGATGATCACATGCATGCCGGCTGCGCGCGCTAGCTGCGCCAGGCGGATGATGCTGTCCTCCACATCGCGCTTGCAGGCAAGCATCAGGTCGGACAGCTCGTCGATGATTACAACGATTCGTGGGAGCGCCGGTTCGTCGTCCACCAATCGGGCATTATACGCGGTGATGTTGCGCACGCCCTTGGATTTCATCTTGTTATAGCGATCCAGCATCTCCTGCACGGCCCAGGCCAGCGCGCCCGCGGCTTTGTGCGGATCGGTGACGACGGGAATAAGCAGGTGCGGGATACGGTTGTACTCCTGCAGTTCCACAACCTTCGGATCGACTAAAATCATGCGCAGGTCCTGCGGCGATTTTGTATAGAGCAGGCTGTTGATGATGGCGTTGATGCATACGGACTTGCCGCTGCCGGTCTGCCCGGCAATCAGCAGATGCGGCATCTTCTCCAGATCGCAGATGATTGGCCTGCCGGAGATGTCTTTGCCCAAGGCGATGCACAAGGCGCCTTTTGCCTGTTCCATCTCCTGGCTGGTGAGCACCTCCGCCAGGGTAACGCGGGTGATTTCCCGGTTGGGTACCTCGATTCCAAACAGGTTGGTGCCCGCGATCGGAACCTCGAGGCGCACCTGGCCGTTGGCGGCCAGTTGCAGCGCGATAGTCTCTGAAATGCTCAGGATTCGTTTCACATTGATGCCGCTGGAGGTCAGGCCGAGTTCGTAGCGCGTTACGGCGGGGCCGTGGGTAACGCGCTGGACGCGTGCGGGGATATCGAAACTCAAGAGAGTTTCCTCCAGCTTCAGGATGCTCTCCCGGTCCAATTCTTTATCGATAGGCGGTGCAAAATGCCGCTGATCCAGCAAGTTGATCATCGGATAGGAATACTCGGCGAACGTTTGCTTTGGCTGTTTCGTTTCGGGCTGCGTTTGCCGCTCGGGAAGTATGAGCTTCGGATCGTCCAGCCTTTTCCCGGACGCAACAGTCTCCAAGGACGAGAGCTTTTTGGGGGCTTTATAGGCGGAATAGCGATCCCGCGGAGGTTCGGGTTCGGGATTTTCTTCGATGGGGAAGAATTTATCATCGGAAGGCGGCGTGAAACCGGCCGGATCTTCGCCGATCTGCCGCGCGATCTGCGCCTTGCGCTTGCGAATCTCGTCCATAC
>JGI20214J51088_10001478_pt1 | contig 16027 bp, 14 predicted proteins | sample WetSurMetagenome_FD_51088 | JGI IMG/M metagenome (IMG submission 51088) | reverse complement strand
AACGTGAAACGCGAAACATCCAATTCCTCCGCACCTCGTCCGGTACTTCTGAATCCTTTTCTTTAACCACAGAGATCACAGAGTTGAAATTACACAGAGTACACTGAGGGGTGCCGATTACCGCTTACCAATGCACTTTATTGTACGGGTTACAGGCCGTTTAGTTATCTGACTGGCGATCTGGCAATACGAAATCCAAGATCGTCAATTCGAAATGAAGGGTGACTGCGACGGCGATTAGTTGCAAGACACCCCCTGGCTGGATCACTCCAGCCACCACCACGAAAAGTTCTGTAGGAGCCATATACAGTTTTATCATATATATCCCAGCACCACTCCCAGACATTCCCTAACATGTCATACAGGCCCCAGGCATTAGGTTCTTTTTCTCCTACTGCATGTGTTGTCCCGCCGGAGTTTTCCTTATACCAGGCAATCTTTTCAATATTGCCATATCTGACTTCAGTGGTTCCGGCTCTGCACGCATATTCCCACTCTGCTTCTGAAGGTAGACGATAGCCGTTTGACAAGATATTTATTGAAACGTCTTTCCCGTCAGGGCTCACAGAATAATATTCGTTCAGCTCTGCTTTTAAAGAAAGCCGGTTACAAAATTGAATGGCATCATTCCATGAAACATTCTCGGCAGGTTTTTGAGCTCCCTTAAATGAAAACGGGGATTCGTTGGTAATGGAAAAATACAAATCCTGGGTAACAGTGATTGAAGAGAGAAGAAAAGGTTGTATCCGGGCTTTCCATTTTCTTTTTATCCTGTCATCTCTTTGTACAATCTCTCCAGCCGGAATTTTTACCATTTGATCATGCACCGTATTAATGTTCTGAATCATAGGAGGGTTCTTACATGTGATGATTATAATGTTATTATTTAATCAATCTTAAGGCTTCTTTTTAAAAACCATTATATAAGGCTTTTGTGAACTGGAGAAATTCCTTGAGATATTTATTAACTCAAAGTTACAGTGTATTATATCAGATATTTGCTTTTCGACAGGTGAAGCATTCCATCCATATTTTGCAGTAAGTTCTGAACCAGTATCGCTGCTGATATTCGGATTTACGATATACATCAGGCCATCGGGTTTCAATTTTTGCCAAAGATCAGTGATTATAATTTTCGGATTTTTAAAATACTGATATGTGTAAAGCATTATTATTTTATCAAAAGCAATGGTGTCTGGAAGATTGGTTTTAAAATCAGTCCCGTTTATTGCATAGAATCTATTTGTGAATTGTTTTTTATTTATCCGTTGGTAAAAAGCGACAGTTGAGTCAATTGTTTTTTGATTGCAGACTATTGTGTCGACATCCTGAATATAGAAAGTCAGGCTGTCATGGAATAAAGACAGAATTGCTTCGAAATATCCGTTTCCGGCACCAATATCTGCAATAATCTCACCCTTATTATATTTAACTGTATCGAGCCCCTTGGCTTCCAATATTTGCTTAATGATATCAATATTATCGACCCAGGGATATCCTTCAGTGGGTTGCATTGAGTCACTGTCGTGGGTGGTTTTATTCCTGCAGGCTGAAAAACAGCAAAATAAGAATACCGAGATAAAAACCAGAGTCCTTTTCATTTGAATAAGGATTACATTAATTTGTCATTCCTGATAGATATCCTGAATAAGCAGAAAATTGTCTCATATGCCCGCTTACGAGTGGATAGAGGTGGTACAAGGTTGATCTAAACCGGGAATAAACCACGGTACTGGATTTTTGTTGAGTTTAACAGTTGTCAACGATAAGTTTTACGGCATCAAAACTAATAGCATCAAACATTATCTCCACATTCTTTGTATAATCGGAATTGTGGCTCATAATTGAGTCTCTTACGATAAAAGCATTGTAATCATGATTTTGAGCACCGACTTTTGTTGCTAATACACATCCGATTGCACTAAACCCACAAATGAATAAAGTATTACACTCGCTTTCTTTAAGGATTTTATCCAGATCTGTCTTATTGAAGCTATCGGAATATGTTTTAACAATCTTAAGATCTTCGGATTTAATTGTGATTGAATCAGGATAATCAAATTCCTTTGTATTTGGTATTGGCCCGGTTTCCTTATTGTGATGATAAATTCTGATAATCGGAAAGCCCCTTTTGTGGAAAAGGCCAATCAGCAGGTTAATAAAATAAATGGCAAATCCTCTATCTCTCTCAGGCACAATTGGTAAATACCTGTTTTGTACATCAATTATCAATAGAGCCGGTTTAATACCTTTTTTAATAGCTGTTTTCTTTGTCATGGTAGTCTAATAATTGCAAAGGAAAGTTATTAAAGAAATGTGATTTAAGAAATTTCTCTTTTGAATTGTTAATTGTCGGTCATGCAGAAGATTGCCTATAACAATAATCTATCGTAAATAATTTTAAATGACTATCTGTAAGGATTAACAATAGCCNGGATACAAGATGGCATTGACTGATTAAAAGGATGCTATTCATTTTGTGCCCCGGGAACTGCTTTTTATAGATCAGTATAAATGGCAATAAGATTCATCCCTGCGGTCGGAATGACAAATCATTTGAATGACCTGTCATCCCGAAACCCTGTTTCAGGGGATGAGGGATCTTCGTCCACATATACGCCTTAGAAAGAGATGTTATCGTTTTTGCCGGATGGAATATTATATGGTTAGTACTTATTACCGATACTCATTTTATTAAAATGCCTTAATCAGGTTTTAAGCAAAAAATGTAACGAATGTTACAAAAATGCATTGGCCAATCAGGGCGGGAAGCTTACTGACCCTACCGTCAGTGCCAGCATTTCGGGCCAATTTTAAGACTGTCACGATGCAAATAATCTTTTGCCTTAGTAGTTTGGAAGATTAATTCTATGATTAGTTCTGTTTAAGGGTTACAACCATTAATACAGGATTATCGGTCTCATCCATTGATGAAATGAGATTCAGAAGTTTATTTTTTCTTTCCGGATTTATTATTTCATTATTATCGGAATTTTTTTCGGAAATCAGTTTTTTTAACTGCAGAGGTGTTATTGGCATAAATAATTGATTGTTATTTAATTGTCCTATTGGCCAAAAATCTATTCCACTATCCCAGTCATTTACAAATCCGGTTAAATTGTTATTATTATTATTTAGTAGAATGCATTCCTTTTCAAATTTGTCATAAATCATATATTTGGGGGATTCTGATTCGCTGTAATTAAAAGCTCCGATAAAGATTTTCTGAGATGCCTCAAATGCATTAGCGAAGTAGTAGTAATGACCCTCATTCCTGAATTTTTGTATTTGACTTACTCCTAATCTTTCAGGCCTTAATTCATCAGGAAGTTTATATTTCCCAAGGTTAATATAGTATTCGGGTTCGATTTTATCAGAAATTATTTTATATACAGTATCATTATACATAGATTTTAAATGATACTTATTTTGACTGAAATAATATGGTTCAAATACAGGATATCCAATCATAAGCTGTATTGAACCAGGTGTACTTGTCCATTTTTTATAATTATGGATGATTGATAAAGTGTCCCATTTTTCATTCATTAGGCAAAACATAACCTCTTCGGTTCCACTTGCTCCAGATTCATATGTTAAAAAGTTATTGTTAGGCAAGATTTTAAAATTCTCAATATGAGGTTCATAATTCAGGGTTTTAATTAATTCTCCAGTGAAAGAAAAGAATAATAATTCACGTTGGTAATTCTTTTGGACGACAAGTGTTTGCAAATCGGGGAGAAAAGACAGATTTCTAATCAAGTCGATTTCTCCTGGTCCTCTCCCTGAAGTCCCGATTCTTTGAATGAATTTCCCATTACGGGAAAACTTGAGAATATGGTCAAAATTACTGATAAAAATGAGACTGTCTGTGAAATAGTATCTTACAACAGGTCTTACCATACAGTCATCTTTGGTTTCGAGTACAATATATTCAACATTGGAGGCAATTTTACTTAATGGAATAGCCTGTTTATTTTTAAATGCATTCTCCAGATTTATTTCAAAGAATTTATCAGAATCGTATTCTGAAATCCTGCTAGTCGTTCCAGACTTATTTTTGCAGGAGAAGCTAAGTAATACAATACAAGTGAAAATTATAATTCTCATAGTGTGGTTCCTATTTATGTTAATCATCCTTCTTTAAGTCAAATTTATTACCTATCCTTAATAAGTCTAACGTAATGACCATTTTTATAAAATGAATTGCCAGTAATAATTTCCTTTTTATTATTATCTAATCCAAAAATTAAAGCAAAGTAAGCGTCATTAAAAACTATCGATTTATGGGAAGTCCAAAACTGGACGAAACCATTTTCTTCAAAAGTACCTTCAGTTTGAACAAAGCCTTCCATTCCAAAACCACCAACAGATCGCTCCCCTCCAAATAATACATTGAATCCACTACTGCCACCTTTAATTATAACATCAAATGATTGGTTCTTATATGTCCTATTTAAGTACTCGATCAATGTATCTCTCTCTACCATTGTTGGTAAATGCCAACCTTTGGGAGCAATTTTATTAGCTGTTTCCCAATCATATAGACATCCGAATTTTGTAATATTGATTGTATCATTATTAAGAAACCAATAATTTCCATCAGCTGGTTTGTAGGCTAAATTCTCCGCCATCCAAGTCTGATTACCAATTTTTATAACTTCATATTTCTTATTATCGCGAATATCAAAAAAATATCCCTGAGAGTCCTCTGTCCATATAAGTTCACCGTTAAGTTCTTTTTCAGTAATTTGCTTATGAACAATTGCAAGACTATCTGCTTTTTTTTGTTTTGCAATTTCTGCTGGATTTGGACCACAACCCGGCATTACTAAAACCATTAAGGATAAAATCAGTAAAACTGAAAGTAAAAAATTCTTTTTCATAAGACTAATTTTTGATAAGCCTACTTAAGTACGGCATTGGCAATCCGGAATAGGTTTAAATATTATAATTATTGGAATTTTGAATCTAGCTACTACTAATTCTGGAATTAATTATGTGTCAACCAATTTCAGGACGAGATAAGCTACAAATGGTTGCTAAAGGCCCAGCAATATGGGGAGGTTGTGTTACCCGACAATAGCACAGGGCAGAGTCGTGGTATCCCGGCCCGGCGGGCCGGAAAGTTGTCACGGTGCAAGCTTGCCGGCCGGGTTACGGTGCAGGTTTTAAATTGTGAACAGCTGCATGTATCCGGGTGCAAGATTCAGCAGAATTTATCTTGGGTTCAGGATCTGCAAAGACTATGACGAACTTATTGACCCTNCCGTCCGTGTTAGGTGTATCTATCTGTTAATCAGAGAATTAACCTNTGTTTCCAATTTAGAAAGGTGTATGGTCACGATCCCCCAAATGNTTTCATCTGACACCGAATCATAGCCATGAATTATTTGATTTCTTAAACCAATAATCCTTATAGCGTTTTCGATTGTGAATTCAGGATTCTCTTTTAATAGCCGATTCATAGCTTCTCAAATAACTTCGAGATTTCTTTCTACTGCGTGTCTTAGCAAAGAATTAGTCCTGTAATTCTCGTATGTTTTGGCTTCTATCTCAAAATACGAATCGATCTCATCGATAGCAATCTTGATATCATAAAGAAGTTTAAGCTGTCTCTCTGTCATAGACTATTTTTTTGTCCCGATCGACTATTTTTCTAAATATAGGATTTCTAATAGATTGGTTCTCAATCAAGTCAATTTCTCTGCCAAGAAGCTTTTCAAGTCTTTCTTTAAAATCTAAATAGTTATCAGCGTATTCAAGAATATCAACATTATCGAATTGAACCAACATATCTATATCGCTATCCTTATTGAATTTGGAAGTTAGAATTGATCCGAACAGATAAAGCTCTTTGACTTTGTGCTGTTTGCAAAGGTCAATTAATGACTCAATATTCTTTTCAATAATGTTCACGAGTCAAAGATAGGAATTCTTTTTGTTCGAATTGTCAATCCGGCTGCGAGTTAGACCTAACGGCCCGGCAATAAAGTGCGTTTGTGTTAACCGATGCAAGCACCGGGCAGATAATCAGGTCTTTGGCCGGTTTGCGATCGAGGTATAAGGTTGTTGAACCTGTTACAGGAAGCAGGAGTACCTGCCTGCCCTGCCTGCCGGCAGGCAGCAGGCAGGAAAGCAAAAACCATGACTACTTGTCCCTGGACCTCGGGAAACAAATGCACTTTATTGTCCGTGTTAGTAGCTGTAATCTATTTATTCTTATTTGTCTGTAAATATATTCTTGTAGATTCATTCCCAATAATTAATATATCTAACAGATTATCATGGTTTAAATCACCAATTGCTACTTTATTCCCACCTTTCCCAATCTCAATTTTAGAGTCATAAAAATGTCCCTGCTTATCGTTTAAAAGAATCTGGTTTGGTTGGTCTGTATCATTTACAAGGACAAGGTCGAGATAACCATCATGATTACAATCGCCTGCTGCAAGACCATAACAGTCAAAATCTCCAATATTCTGTGTCATGTGAAAATTTCCTTTTCCGTCATTTGTCCTTATTTCAATACCTTTAGGTGTTTTGCCCCACGCTCCTTTTGCAATAATTATATCCAAATCTCCATCATTATCTATATCACCTACTGCTAAATCAATATTTTCACCTACACCTATATTATGTTTACTCACTAAAAATTGTCCCTTCCCGTTATTCAGCCATATTCTATTTGTGTCTGCGTTAAGTTCAATTGCATCTGAGTTACCATCGCCATTTACATCTGCCAGTTTTACTCGTCTAGCAGCATCCGAGCCACCTAATCTTTGACCGCTATTAATAAAACTGCCTTTCCCTTCATTGAACCAAACTTCATCTTCTCCACCTTGTCCATTACTAAATGGATGATTTGCAACAAAAATATCCGGTTTGCCATCTCCATTCAAATCTCCTATAGCAGCTGCGCTGCTATTTGCTTTTCCAAATATGCTCTTTGAACATACAAATTTGCCATGACCATTATTTATCCATAAATGACTTGAATCGCCAGTTTCCCAGTCACCGTTTGCAATAAAAATATCTATATTGCCGGCTCCAGATAAATCTCCAGCTACTACACTCCATGATTTTGCACTTCCAATATTCTGTTTTGAATCAGTAAAATGACCTGTTCCATCATTAATCCACAATTTGGATGGCAAGGGTTTATTCCAGATTCCATTACCAATAAATGCATCTAAATTGCCATCATTATTGAAATCAGATAGGATAATATCATTAGCTCCAATATTGCCAATGGTTTGAGCCAATTCAAATTTTATGGAATCTTGTGCATTTAATCGGATAGATATTAGTGCAATAATAATGAATAATTTTATTTTCATGCCTTTAAGTTAATAGTTCGATAGCTGAGAACTTATGGCCACTAACGGCCTGGCTGTTGAGGGAGTAAACGTTGGTGGTTCCGTTCGGGAATACGAGTCCTGGTACTTTAGCCGAAAAACTGTCCCGGCGGGCAAACCACCATGGCGCAATTTTTGCAAGTCCCGGCGAAAGATAAAATTGTCTCGAGTGCAGGATTTGTCCGGAGCCGAAGTCCCGAATTGGTAGATGAGTGAAAAGTTCTGTGTCAAGATAAAGTTGTCAAGGTGGCGCGCAAAAATTGTGACAAGCTTATTACCCCAACCGTCCGTGTTATGTTTAGGCGCTTTTATTAAACTCTCTCTCAAGCAGGTTAATTGTCAAGTCAAGTCCATTTGTCATTTTTAGTAACTCTGAGATTTCACTGGCCTTCTTTTTAAATTCACTATTATCTACACAATCTTTAATAGCTGAAGAAAGTGCATTTGGAGATAACTTCTTAAAATCGCAAGTATTAGGTCCAAGTCCAAGTTTTACAATTTGTTTTCTGTTTTCAAATTGATCAGCCATAAATGGGAAAGCTGATTGAGGAATAGCTGCTCTTGCTGCTGCTGCCATAGTACCAGTCCCTCCGTGGTATACTATTGCTGCGAGTCGAGGAAAAAGTAACTCAAAAGGCATTTCATCAACATAAAGAATTTCCGTTGAGTTATTCTCTGGCAGATTTGCCCATCCTTTGGAGATTATCAGTCGTTGATTTGTTTCTTTCGAGACTTCGTTAAAAATGCTATTATATTTTTCCGGACGATCTACCGGATTACTCCCAAATCCTATATAAATAGGAGGTTTCCCTGATTTAAGAAAATTGTCTACATATTCAGGTAATCCGTTGTTCGATGGTAACAGCATATATCCAGTTTGAGTAAAATTAAATGAAACGCCATCTCTAACAGCATTTAACTCTTTGTCACATGCGACAATAACATTATCACCCATCCAGTGTTTCCAAACATCTTTTATAAGTGGTAGCCCTAGTTGTTTTCGTTTATCATTGATAAAAGTTTTCATTATCAGATTAGTCATTGATCTACCAAATCCAAAAAGTAGTCGAATGGGAAGGGGATCTTTTTTGCTTGTCCCTAAAAGCATTGGATAGAAAACAACAAAACGATAAGGAATCTTTAATAGGTCAGCAACCGTATGAACACCTAATACAAACCCTACACCAAGGATTAAATTAGAACCTTCAATTATTTCAGGGAGCCTTTCAATCTGGTTTTCAGTTTCCTTTTTCATTTCTTTTGGGGAAGGTGCAGCAGTCGCTCCACCTTTTATTTGGGCATTTTGTTTGAACAGTTCTTTATAGTTCGGACCAAATGACACAAAGGTGCAATTATATTTATTTGCGAGTTCTTCATTCTCAGGTGGGGCGCAAAGTATCACTTCATGACCATTTTTCTGTAGTCCAATTGCAAGTGCAAGCATTGGTTGAACATCTCCCCGTGTACCGTTAATAACGATTGAGATTTTCATTTTAGGGTTTTATAAGATTTATCTTGTATTAAACATTAGTTGTCAAGTTAGGAATAAAATTGTCCCGTTTTACATTAATTGTATATTTCCCCGTTATGTTTAGGCGTTTGTTTTTTAGGGAAGTCTCAGTTTCTGAACGTGTTGTCGCTTACACCACAACAATTGTATCTGAAATGCTGTCCAATAGAAATTTGTTTGTATCAATTGTTTTAAGGAAATACCTTTGCTTATTGTTTTCAATCCAAAATTCATAGTTATTGATCAATGAGATTTTCTGTTTGTTTAATTCAAAACTCAAATCAATAATTGAAGGACTTTTATAAAATTCCTTTCTCAGGCTGTCTCGAACTTTTTGATTTAAAGCCAAAATGCTGTCTTGTTCCTTAACTACTTTCTCAAATCTCTCTTTTGATAAACTGTCGACATAAGCTAACATATCAATAGGGATAAGGTATAAAACAAGCATTACTATATATATGTATTGCATAGGGTTGATAAATTTAAATGAATACTGGATTTTCTAACTAAGTCATCTATGTATGTACTTATTAGTATAGGAATTGTCTCGAATTACCCACAACTTCTATTTAGCATCCTGAAAGTGACTGAATTGTCATGAATGTAAAATTGTAACAAATGTTACAAAACAGGACATTCTTTAAACTTCGTATTTAAAAGAATATTCGTAAGAGAAGGTGTACTGTTGACTTTATCTGTTTTCTAATGTTATCTTGATCCAGGCATGTATTCAAGCCGATAAATTAACCCGGAGCCAGATCACAGGACGATTCTCAGACCCCATCCAAATGTCTTTGAAACACTGGTGAAATCCAATCCTCTTCCGTTCGAGTCTGTGTAAAACAGAAACACATTGAGAATTTTGTTTCCCGGATTCCGGTTCCCAATCCCCGTTTCCAGCATCCTGTACCTGAAAGGTTCCCCTGACCAATCACCTTTATAGTTCTGCTCTGCCGCAACAAAAGCGTTATTTATACTTTCATCATAAAACCTGAAGTACTGATAAAACCTTTTATAGATGATCCTTTCGATACCTGTTTCAAAAGAAAGCGAGTTCCGTAGAATTCTTTGCGAATCGTATCCAAGCGGCTTTGGATAATACCGGAAGCCCAATGTCATTACAAATTGCCAGTGGTCGTTTGAGAAATGGGTCAGGTAATCTGCATTTACCCTGAAATACTCAAAGGATCGTGCAATAGCATTATTAAAAATGCCTGAAACGAGAATATAATGCCGGATATAGGCTTGTAGATCGGTTGCATGCTGACTTTCGTGAACCCATGAAAACCTGAGTTTAATATCCCATAAACGAGCTGATAAATCTGAGTTATGTAAACAACAGAATGTTGAGATTCCCATGCTTCCTCTCCATAATTGCCATGACAGCTCCTGCCCTTTGTCAAAGTTATGTACATTCAAAAATCCTCCCAGCGAGGCACCAGCAGTGAAACTTTTTTTTGTAAGGATATCAAAATCGTATTCACCTCCAATCTTGTTATTCCATTTTTCTCCGATTCTGCTTACAACAATGGCATAAGAATCGGGGTCCAGGCTAATTTCCCTTCTTATGGTTTTACTGTTCAATGAATCTACCTGGCATAACAAACCCGGACAGGCAAAAATGAAAATCAGAATCAGTGGAAAGTTTTTCAAAACTATATTATGTTTAAAGGATTTGTCAGGATTCCGGTAATTTCGATGATCTCACATTATGCGACTGGTTTGCCCTCCGGTAGGTAACCCTTTACGCATTTGCAAAAACGTATGCCAAAAATACAGGCCTTAGCATCAACGGAGGATGGTGACTCAGGCCCCGGAATCATGCAGGCTTTGCAAGCTTTCGCCCCGTCAGTCCCATGCAAAACATGCCCAACGAAAGGCTTCAAAACCTCATATGATGCGTTGCTCCTACATTTGTTCCTCTCACAGATTGCATTGCAATACTAAAGTAAAAAGAATTTCTATATGATCGGCTATTTGTTTAAGAATTCATATACCAAAATTGAAACTGGGATTCTGAAAATACACCCTCCCTCCTTCATTAACCACAGAGGTCACAGAGTTGCTATTGCATCGAAAAATACAGAGGACAATGAGGGATGCCCGTCGCCGGTCGCCGCCTTTTTAACCGCAAAAAACGGAAAGGCTTCTCATTCACACTCCCTACGCCTCTTCACACCTTCGCCTTAAACAGTTCATTTGCTTCTGTTCTCCACCCTGAATGGAAGTTTCATGCTGAAGGTAATGTTCCTGCCAGGATTGAAGTACCCGACTTCTTTAATAGTTGAGAGATGATCGACATACTTTTTATCGAACAGGTTATTTGCGCTTACACCGAATAAAAACTCCTCTTTTCCTATTTTTAAATTACCTCCAATTCCAAGGTCAATAATTGTATAACCCTCAGTAGCTGATTCTTCTATTGCCGGATTATTCTGTGCAAAAGCTGTTGTAGCATTCAGTGACACATAAGCCTTGTGCAGGAATGCGAGTTTTTCTTTCTCACCACGAAGTTCTATACGCAACTTTCGGGCAGGAATAAAAGGCAGAAATCCTCCATCTTTCGTCTTTCCGGTCACCGTCGAGAAAGTGGTTTCAAAATGAAGCCATTCGAGATGCTTCGGATGAAGGTGGAAGTCGGCTTCACCTCCGTAAAGGTATGAGTCGGCCTGCATGTATTTGTAAATCCAGGCGCCCGATGAAGTTGATTCACCTGTTGGTGAGATAAATATATAATCCCTTATGAGGTTATAATAACCGGCAACTTCAAATGTGAAATTTGTTTCGTGGTAATGTAAACTCAGATCAGCTTCACGTGATTTTTCAGGANGAAGGTCCTTATCGCCAATTTCAAAACGGGTCTCATGCAGTCCATTCGATGTTAGTTCAGCAAGGTTCGGAGTGCGGTAGGCAGCAGCAAAATTTGCCCTGAGCAAGAGTCTTTCAGTGGCATTGTATGTTGCACCTGCCGAGCCGCTGAAACTGCCATAATTACTGTGCATCGCAGGCCTGTAGGTGGTATCTGAAGGAAGACCTGTGGCTTCGGTATTTACTTTTTTATTGTCATAGCGGAATCCGGTCTGCAGCTTTGCTTTGCCGAAAAAGGTATGCTGAAGCAGTCCAAAGGCAGAATAATTTCCAGTTATTGCATCCGGAAGAAGCTTTGTCTCCCTGTTGTTAAGGTTTTTATTTACCTGATTCAGTCCCTGCAACCCGATAATATATTCCGATTTGCTTCCCGACGGAAGATATAGCCTTGTCTCCCATAAAGTGGTTTGAAGAGCCATTTGTATGGCAATATCACCAGGACCTTCGGAGTGGATAAGGCTGTATCTCTGAAATGAGCCATCGGCTTCGAGCCTGAATTTGTTAAGAAAGATTTTGTTTCTTGATGAAATAAGATGATTATCAACCTGCATATAATACACTTCTGGGTCCCTTCCTCTCCCATGGCCTTTCAAAAAATCAACTGCATCCTCTTCAGCCAGTCCTATTTTGTGGGAACTGTAATCATAGGACAATGAAAGCGACATTCTTGAATCTGAATAACCTGAATTCAGGGCCAGCGAAGTGCCTCTGAACCTGGTATTCGGTACAAAATCGCCTCCGCCCTGGAGATAATCAGCATTGGTCTTGTTGCCAATCCGGACACCCCATGATATCTTCTTCCCTGCGCCCCTTATTCCAAGGTTGTTAGTCATTCCAAGTGAGTTCGAAAAAAACTGCAGGTTATAATCACCTTCAAGGGTCCCTGCTGAAGCGGACTTTTCCCTGATAAAATTTATTACGCCCCCTATCGCATCGGATCCATATAACAATGAGGCTGGCCCCTTTATGACTTCCACATCGCCAACCCCGAATTCATCGATTCCGAGCGGATGATGATCTGAATACTGGTAATTTTCAAACCTCACCCCGTCGCTCAGAATAAGTATATCGTTCAGCGACAAGCCCCTGATCACGGGTCGTCCGACACCGTCTCCCTTTGAGATCATATCGACGCCCGGAGTCCGGGTAAGTACTTCCGCAAAATTGGGTGTTATTTTTATTGAATGAGGGTCGATTTTCAGTACATCGATTTTTACAGCGCTGTTATGCTGGGTTGAATTATATATACCCGATACCACAACCTCATCTGCTTCAACTGCAGTCTGACTGAGTGTTGCATTCACCTCAACATTGTTACCGTGAAGATCAATTGCCGATATCTGGCTGGCATAACCTATAAAGGAAAACATGATCCGCAGCTTTCCGGCCGGGAGACTGGACAGGGAGTAAGATCCCTTGTCATCTGTATATGTTCCTCTGTTAAGTTCGGAAATATAAACAACAGCCCCGGTCAATGGCTGGTGATCCTGATCCGTCACTTTCCCCGAAATGCTGTATTGAGCATCAGCAATGGTATATGATAATATGAATATAATAATGAGAAATAGTTTTTCCATTTCAATATAAGATTATTAAAACAACAATTATGGGTGCATCTGAAATGATGCGGTGTTCAGGCCTGTTTTAAAGGTGGGGCGCGAAGATGAAATGAAAACCTGACAAGGTCAGTATCGAGCCTGCAGGTGAGTTTGTTTCTGTATCTGTAGGGATGATCAGCCCGGGGTAATTCACCTGGGTCGTCCGATGTGACAAAAGCTGAAAATTCAAAGTTGCATATGAGGCATTTTTCACTGAAGGCATAAGGCTTGTTCCCGTCTGATTCTCCTGCATCAGAAACAAAATGGTTATGATGGTGCTCAAACTTGATGACTGACGGAAGAAGAAAAACAATCAGGAATAACACTGTTGCAATATATTTTTTCATTAGCGTCATCAGCCCTATTGGATTCATTATTCAATTAAAGACATAAAACAAACAGTAACCAGATTAGTTTATTGCAGGTCCTAAAAATTTAAACCTCTGCGCCCCTTAAGACTCCTGAACACAAAATAAAACGGCACGCTGCTAAGTATCAGTATCAGTCCGAAAAGCGATTTCTTTGGCTCTGTGATAAGTGTATGTGTCAGGAAGACAGCCGAGAAAAGGAGAAAAAGCACCGGCGCATACGGATATCCTGCAATCTTTCCTGTAATGGCGCCGTTACGCTTCATCTTGATGAGAGCCACACAAAGCGACCCATAAAAGATAAAGGCAGTAAAGACAACCATATCGGTCAGCATGTCGAAGGTGCCCGACAATACCAGAACAGAGCTCCATACCAGACTGTAGATCATTGCAACAATGGGCGTCCTGAACCTGGGACTTATCTTTTTTGCATTGGAGAAGAAATAGCCTTCATGCGCCATCTGGTAGTATTTCCTTGGAATGCTCACAAGATTGCTGTTCAGTGCTCCAAATACGGCCACTATGACCAGAACCCCAAGCAGCGTCTTACCTACCTGTCCGAACATATGTTCTGCAACAGCCAGTGCAGCTATTCCATCTTCCGGCACAGCCCTCAGTTCACTGAGAGGAAGGTTGCGCATATACACATAGTCGACAACCAGGAAGACAACAATGGTGATGAGTATCCCAAAGGCCAGGGCCAGTGGCATCTTCTTCCTGGAATCCTTCACTTCTCCTGCCACATTGGTGACATAGATCCAGCCATCATAGGCCCACAGAGCTGCGAGGAGTGCAGTAAAGAAGCCACTCATGAATGAAACAGAACCTGTATTGCTTACTGTTGCGACAGAATTAGCATTATGCGAAACCGGCCATGCAAGTCCTATTACCACAACGATGAGTATGCCTATGATCTTGGCTGATGTAACAATGTTGTTGAACACCCCGCTCTCCTTCGTGCCAATGCAGTTGATGGCTGTCAGGATCACCATCGTGATAATGGCGACAATCTTAATTCCCGACTGGTCGAAAGGATGAATGAAGCCGAACAGCGAAATATGGGCCATGGCGTCAAGCGGATTCGGTAGTGGTATCATGGAATTGACAGCCTGGGCAAAGAAATATGCCAGGGCAGCGTTTACCCCTGTGCCTACAACCATGAAATCGGACCAGCCTGAGATAAATGCAAATGTCTGACCAAATGACAATCTGAAATATTCGTAGGTGCCTCCCGACTGGTCTGTCATTGTCGACAATCCCCCTGCTGAGAGCGCTCCGAAGAAGGTCACTATACCTGCCACAGCCCATGCTGCGAGTATGGCGCCTTCGCCCAGTCCTGTATTGGCCATGGGGCCGATCTTTTTAAAAACCCCGCTTCCGATTACCAGTCCTGCCACCAGCAGGGTACTCGTGAATAAACCCAATTCCCGTTTCAGGGTAGGGGCGCTATGATTGTCTGACATATCTGCAAGTAAGTATCCCGATAAATGTAGCAATTAATTCTTATTGGAGAGTCTTTATGGGTTTCGGGCTCAGCCGGGGGGTGGGTACGTGCTTTCAAAACGCATTATACGTATTTCACCACCGCTCAAAAAACCTTCGCCCTGTTCCGGCATCACGTGTAATAGCTTTCGTGCTGACAATCTGATTCATCCCCAGGGCGCTGCAGAAAAGGAGACAGGCATTCAGAAAGGCCAGAAGCCAGTCATACCATTGCGGCGACTGCATGAAGATGACATTCATGTAGGCAATGATGATGGCCAGGCTGAAGGCTACCCATTTCTTCGGCAAGGCAAAGAGCATATATAGAGTATTGGTCACCACTATGATGGCTGAAGTTGCTATGGTGACGCTTCCAATATTCACCGCAGTGAATGGCTGTGTGGGAAGTACTGCTGTCATAATCTGCTTGTAGTTAATTTATGCCCGTGTGTTGTTTTAATTCCATCTTTCCCGGTACAATACCCGGCGGATGTCTTATTGTTCCTCCCTGGTGACGCCTGTTCAGGCTGATTCGTCATTGCTATCGCCTTCTTCACTGCAGCCAGAGCGTTTACCCTTCCATAGCCATAAAGTCGGCTATGGCCATGAGTGTCATATTTTCCACCTTTTTTATCAATCTTGTCGCAGGTATCCCTGATTATCTCCTTCACTTCTTTGCAGGTTAATCCTTTGTTTACAGAAAGCATCAGTGCAACTGTTCCTGCCAGTCCCGGGCATGAGCTCGATGTTCCGCCGAAATCGTCGGTATAATCGCCATAGGGATTATAGCCGTCATGACCCCGCCTGTCTGTTGTATAGATGCCATTTGTCAGTGGCTCGGGG
>JGI20214J51088_10001477_pt1 | contig 16029 bp, 13 predicted proteins | sample WetSurMetagenome_FD_51088 | JGI IMG/M metagenome (IMG submission 51088) | reverse complement strand
GCAAGGTCAAAGCGATATCGAGCGTTTCCGGATCAATCCCTCTGATACGCAGCGCTTCCTCAAAGGTCGAGCGGGTACCCGATCCCGATTCGCGCATGATCCAGCGCGCACTGCGCAGCCATTCGTTATCGATGCGCTCGACCGGGTCGGTTCCGACCAGCAGCAATCGGTCGTACGCAATTGGCCAATGGGATATTGCGCCATCGTCTATGGTGCCCTCGACGAAGCCGAGCTCGGCCGTTCCGGCAGTCACGCTATGTGCCGCTTGTTCCGTATTGGCGATGGCCAGATCGACTGCGATCTGCGGATAGCGAGAACGAAAGGCAGCCAGATGTTGCGGCAGCCAGTAACCGACGATCGTCTGACTTGCAACAAGGCGCAAGGTGCCTCGCTTCAGGCCGGCGAACTCCGAGAGCGCCTGCTCCGCACTGGCAGCTCGGCCAAGTACTGCACGAGCTTCGTCCAGAAACACGCGCCCCACTTCAGTCAGTTCGATCCGTCGCCCGATGCGATGAAACAGCACTACATCATGGCGAGCTTCCAGTGCGGCGATGGCAGCACTCGCTGCCGACTGAGTCACATTGAGTGCTTCCGCAGCTCTGGTCATGTGTTCCCGCTCGGCTACACCAACAAAAATTCTTAATTGCTCCAGGGTCATGATTGATCTCGATAGCCGGACAGGAATATGCGCGATAGATATTAATTAATCAAACTAGTTATATTTGTTTAACTAATCGTTAAAAACGATTAGTTAATTATATGTCCACGTGAAACCAATGCATTGAATGCTTCCGGCTTTGTAATTATGTATATGTTTATGAAGGAAAGTTACAATAAATCCAGGGTGCCCCGAGAGAATAGGACAGCCTAGATCGACTCAAAGCTCAGATTAGGGCGCCTGCTGCACAGGCAAACACACCCTGAAGCAAGTGCCTTTTTCCACTTCACTCGTCACTTCAATGCGCCCGTGGTGCTTCTGCACTATGCCATACGATAGCGACAACCCCAGTCCAGTACCCTTGCCTATCGGTTTGGTGGTGAAAAAGGGATCAAAGATGCGGTTGATATGCTCCGGCGCGATGCCTTTGCCCGTGTCTTCCACTTCCACCCAGACTTCCTCGCCGCCGCTTCCGGTACGGACAGTGATGACGCCCTTCTTGTCGATCGCCTGGGCGGCGTTCATCAACAAATTCAAGAACACCTGGTTGAGTTGCGACGGCATGCACTCCACATTCGGAATCCCCGCATATTCCCTGACCACCTCCGCCTTGTATTTGATCTCGTTTGCCACGACATTAAGGGTGCTGTCCATGCCCTGTTCGAGATTGGCGTGTTGCCAAGTGCTCTCGTCGACATGGGAAAAGTCCTTGAGGTCCTGGACAATGCGCGTGACGCGCGCCAAGCCATCCTGCGATTCTTTCAGGAGATTGGGGATGTCCTCGACCAGATAGGGAAAGTCCACGGTTTTCTTGATCTGTGCCACCTCGGGGAATACCCGGGCTTCGTTTCCTGCTTCCGCCGCTGCGTAGGCGTCGATCACCTTGAACATGCTGCTGATATATTTACCCAGCGTACCCAGATTGGAATTGACGAACCCGACGGGGTTGTTGATCTCGTGAGCCACACCGGCAGCCAGCTGGCCGATGGATGCCATTTTTTCAGATTGCAGCAATTGGGTCTGGGCCGATTCGAGCTGTTCGTTGAGTTGCTTGAGTTCAGCGTTATTGGCCAACAACTGTCGATTGGCTTGCTCTACGGCGGTCGTTCGCTGCTTCACTCTTTGTTCCAGTTGCTCATTCAATACACGCATTGCTTCCTGCTCGGCTTCCAGTTCCTGATTTTTTTTCATCACTTCCAGTGTCTTGTCCCCGAGCTTTCCGTACATTTCGTTCAAGGCTTCCATCAATACGTTCGCCGCCTGAGTCATGAAAACAGCCGCCTTCCTGGCAGCTTCTTCGTGACTATCCCCTGCCTGTAACGCCAGGAGTTCCTGCGTCATACGTTTGTCCAGTCCGAGAATATGCTGGACCAGCCAATTGGTCAGGTATTTCAGCAACGGGGCCAATAGCTGTTTGGAAACGTCTGAACTGCCCAGAAGAATTTTCGCTGCTTGTGCTACCTGGTTTGTAAAATGCTGATGTGCCTTGATATGAATGAGCTGATGGGCGGCGTCTATCTTGTAATGCTTCATCAACTTTTCTTCGGTGTCGAAGTGGTACACCGTGTAATTTGCCAACTCGTTCAGGATAGCGCCCAATTCTCTGGGACTAGTCTGGTGTGTGCTGATAGCGCCTAACTGATTGATAAGATCCACCAACTTATGGTGCTGGGTATCCACCATATCAATGTCGGTGTTGTATTTATCATCCCATACGAAAGCCTCGAACTCTTGATCAGTTTCTGTATACATTCAAGTCCCCATTCAAGACTGCCAATATATATCGCCATCACCTGCATTCGCCGATAAGTCACTGCAGCTGCCTTATCGGTAGCCATACACGGAAAGTCGCTCCTCTTCCGGGCTCGCTGCGCACTTCCATACGCCCATGGTGTTTCTGGACGATCCCATAGGATAACGACAATCCCAATCCTGTTCCCTTGCCGACCGGTTTGGTGGTGAAGAAAGGATCGAATATCTTCTGCATGTGCTCGGCAGGGATACCCTGACCGGTATCGGAGATTTCCACCCACACTTCGTCGGCTTCTTTTCCGGTGCGGATAGTGATCGTCCCTTTCTCCAGGATAGCGTGCGCGGCATTCACCAGCAGGTTCATGAACACCTGATTGAGTTGCGAAGCCAGACACTCCACTTCGGGAATATCGCCATACTCCTTGATCACGACAGCTTTATATTTGATTTCGTTGTTGACGATGCTCAGGGTGCTGTCGAGTCCTTTATGCAGGTCTGAAAAATGCCATTCGTCGGAAGCGCCCACGTGGGAAAAGTCTTTCAGGTTTTGTACGATCACCTTGACCCGGGTGATGCCGTCTTTCGATTCATCCATCAACGCGCCCAGATCCGTCTTAAGGAATGTGATATCCAATTCCTTTTTGGCCGTCTGCAGCAATTTCCGGACTTCCTGATCGGGGATTGCCTCTTCGGCTTTTTCATAAAGCTCGATCATGCGGAAGGTGGACTGCACGTATTTTTCCAGCATGCCCAGGTTGGAATATACAAAACCGATCGGGTTGTTCAGCTCGTGAGCCACGCCGGCGGCAAGCTGCCCAATTGACGCCATTTTCTCCGATTGCAGCATGAGGCTGTACGCATCTTCCAACTTCTTGATCAAGACGCGCTGTTCTTCCTTTTCCTTTTTCAAATCCGCCTCGGTGTGCTGGCGCTCTGTCAGCTCCTTGCGCAACTCGGCATTGGCTTCCGTCAGTTCCTTCGACATCAAATCCAGGGAGCGCTCGATCATCAGTCGATCTGCATCTGCACTGATGTACGCTTCGTCCACCGCGGCAATGAACTTTTCAAACTCCGGCGCTAGCGTCGCCGGATCATCCAGATAGCGCCTGATCTGGCGCTCAAGCAGCCTGTGCACAGTTCATCTCTCCGAAAATGTGGTGATCGTCATCGTCTGGTTGTGTAATTCGCATTGCGTGATGGCGCCGTGCGGGCAGATTTCGCCATAGGAATAAAAACCGGCCAGCACCGTATTTTTTCCCAACACTCCGCGCACGCTTTCGACTTCCTCCTCGATGCGCTGTTTTAGCACCAGCTTGCGCCCTACGCAGCTGACCAGCAAAGCCAGTTCCGGCTCGACCGAACCCAGCATCTCGTAACTGGACCGCGCCGCACCCTCGGCACCATCGACAAGGCGGTCGAAATTGGCCTTCATCAGTCGCGCATATCCACCCTCGGGCATATCGCCGGCGAAGGTCATGCTCTGTTCGTCCTCATTGACGGCCAGCACTGTGCGTACCAATCCGAAATCGTCGTCGCCGGTGCGCAGCATCAGTGGGAACAGCAACGCATCCGCCGGCCCTGCGTACTGTTCACCCAGGTATTTTTTATACAGCTCGAGTGCGGAACGCCCGTCCAGCTCATAAAGGACGTTGCCTTTTGAACGCGTGATCCGGCGTTCCGCGCCAAATGAATCCCATCCGCCGAGTGAGCCGAAGCCAACTTTGAGACGTTTGCCGTAGAAGCCCACCGCGGTAATCACTCCTTCGCAAGGCACGCGATCCGCAATAACAAGGGTCTGCCGGAAAGCTGTACCGTCCCCTGCAAGTCCGCCGGTGACGGCCACACCCACCGGCAGACTCTCGCGCAGGCCACGCGCCAGTTCGCTACCGTTGACCTTCAGCCCATCGGAGATTACCAGCACATGCACCAACTCCTGCGTCGGAAGCGACCTGGCCAAGCGTTCACCCGCTGCCCGGCTATCGCCCCCATCCGCGATGGTCTCATGCACAAGCTTAAGCTCGGTATGTTCGAAACGCAGCGCCGTAACAACAAGAGAATCGTCGCGCACGCGGATACCGCATATTTCGCCGGAAGTGGAACAGCCAACTATCGGTGTGCCGGGATAACGTGCGCGGACCTCATTCATCCTCGCGTCATCGCACAGAACATGGCCTGCCCCGAAAACCAGCAACAGCGATGCTTTGCCATCGAGCTTCGGCGCCGTTTCAATTTGCCAGCCTTCGCCAGAGGTCCAGTATTGCTGTTCGATTATCACAGTGAATAGCCCAAATTAGTCGGCATAAGGCGCTCTGCTTGTTCTGCATGAATCACCAGGGCGTGCATGCCTATTTATCAGATATGTAAATGACCAGTTCATCACCGGACTGCTTGAAGCTCTTGATCTGATCAATCAATGAAGCATCCAGCTGGTGATCTTTCGACAGTAACAGATCGCCTTGTCTGCTCAACAAATCGCGTGATAGCGCCATGCCGGGTTTGAGCTGCTCCGGATGCAGTGCCTGTTCACGAACGGCGTGGACAGTCGACGCCATCACACTCAAGAATGCATCCACCACTGCCGGGTCGTAACGATTGCCCCTGCCTTCCTGGATGAACAGCACTGCATCCGCGTGTTTCAGCCGTTTGCTTAACATCATGCCGATCTGGGTTGCATCATACTCATTCGCCAACGCGATGATCCGTGCCCCCAGAGGGATCGCCAATCCGTGCAGCTTATCCGGGTAACCCAGCCCGTCAAAACGTTCATGGTGGCTGCGTATCAGCTTCGCCGCACCATTCAAAGGTTCCAGCGCCATTAACGCCGTCTGGCCTTTGACAGGATGTTTGATCACATCGAGTCGCTCTTCGTTGGTCAGGTTTGCAAATGACTTTTCCAGCAGATAATCCGGAAACCCGATCTTTCCGACATCGTGCAGCAGTGCTGCAAGAAATATGTCCTGTGCATCCGCATCATTCACCTTCATCTTCTGGGCAATGGCACGGGACAGTTCGGCGACCCGGCGCGAGTGTCCCGCCATGGCACCTTCGCGCATCTCGATCAGATTGGAGAATACCCGGATCGATGTAATAAAATCCCGTTTGAGCTTATCGTGCGCAATTTCAAGAAACCCCATGGTCTGGCGTACTTCCTCGGTGCGCGCCTTGACTTTCGCTTCAAGGTTGGCGTTAAGATCCTTCAACTCCTCGTTCTGCTTGCGCGTCAACTCTTCCAAGCCCTGGTTGGCCAACTCCAGACTTTTCTGGTGCAAGGCTTGCTTGATGGCCAGGAGGATGTCGTTATCTTCCCAAGGCTTGGATATATAGCGGTATATATGCCCCTTGTTGATGGCATCGATGGTTGCGGTGATTTCCGCATGGCCGGTCAACAGGATGCGTACCGCTCCCGGCCACCTTTTGTTGACCTGCTCGAGGAACTGAGCCCCGTTCATTTCCGGCATGCGCATGTCGGAGACCACAAGATCGACGGACTCGCGTTGCATGATTTCCAATCCTTGTGCACCGCTTTCGGCAGTGAATATGCGGTAGCCGCTGGCGCGGAACAACCGCTTCAGCGACGACAGGATGTTGGGTTCATCATCCACAAACAACACAGTCGCATTTCCCTCTGTTCCGGTCTGCGCAGCCGGGATTTCCGACACCTCACTCATCTGCATTCCCATTGTCAAAACTCCAATCAGGCTACCCGGTTTTTATGGAACTCACGATTCCAGCATCAGATTGGCCACGGCATTCAGCTGATCCGGCTGCGGCATGCCGGGCTCAATACGCTCCCAACTGATATGCAAACGATTGCGCAACATTTCAGGCAAGCTGTCTATCAAGGCATTACCACTCAGCCCGCTTTCGAGCAATGCAGCCACGTAAACCAAACCGCTGACAGGCTCGAACGGCTCATGTTCCGGAATGCGCCAGAAATTGATGGCATGCTCGATCTCAGGCGGAAAGTTCCAGCGTTTGGCCATTTCCGCCCCGATTTCTGAGTGGTCGAAACCGAGCGTGGCCTGTTCGATCTCGATCAGGTCCAATCCCGAAGCCTTTTGCTGCGCCAGTATGTCGGCAAATATTTCCGGTATGCAGATACTCAATACAAGTTTGCCAACGTCATGAAACAAACCTGATGTGAACGACAATTGCCGAACTCCACCCAGACATTGCGTCAGCGCCTCAGTGTAGGAGGCTACCTTGAAACTGCGCATCCAGTAGTCATGGCGGTCAAACAGGTCATCGGCATTCGCCGGGAAAGCGCGAGTGAATCCCGCCGATACGACCAGCGAGCGAACAGTGTCGAATCCCAGTACGGTTACAGCATCCTGTATCGAGCCGACCTCGCGCGACAAACCATAAAACGAGGAATTCGCCACTCTCAGCACTCTGGCACTCAAACCTTGGTCCAGCTCGATCTTGCGCGCCAAGATGGCGCTGCCCACATTGGCATTCCTGAAGCTGGACATCACTTCCCGCACCACCAATGGCATGGCGGGAAGCTGATGCAGCTTGTCCAGGATTGCCTTCTTGTCTGTAATAGCGGGCATATTCTCTTTCATTCCTGATCGGCTACAATGACGAGCACCACTCCCTGCGAAGATGAAAGCTCTCCCATTGGGCTGCACCAGCACTGGGACTCCCTGCCATCTGCGAGCTGATAGAGCATTTTCATTTCAGTCTTGCGGTTACCCCCGTCATGAATACAGCTGAGCAATTCCGGGGGGATAATGCTGTCGGCCACCTCGCCCAACAATGGCCGGACACCATTTTCTGCAAAAAGGCTGTGTGCATTCTGGTTGGCAATGGCGATCACACCGTCGCCCCCGATACCGATCACCGCAACTGGCAAGCGCTCCAACACCTCCTGCGACACTTGAAGAATCTCGAGATTGCGCATCAGTTCGCGAGTCTTTTCTTCCACGCGCAACTCAAGCTCATGGTTGATTCGCATCAACTCTTCGTTCGCATCCTCCAACTCATGTGCCAATCGCACGTTTTCCATCTTCATCTCGTAACGCTGGAATGCCTCTTCCACGTTGGCTCTCAGCAACTCGTCTTCCCACGGCTTGGTGAGGAATTTGTAGACCGCGCCGCGGTTGATGGCATCGGTCACCGTATTGAGTTCGGTATAACCGCTCAACACGACACGCACGGTATCGGGATAAAGTTCCCGCACCTTCCCCAAAAATTCAACGCCTGTCATTCCGGGCATACGCTGGTCCGAGATGATCACGCCGACTTCGTTTTGCGCCAGCAACTCCAACCCGGCTTCGCCACTGTTGGCACGCAGGATGCGGTAGCCGTCCCGGCGCAGCAAGCGCACGAGTGCGGAAGTAATATTCTCCTCGTCATCGACCAGCAGCAGCGTGCGTTCCATCATGCCTCCAAAGGCAAATGCAGGCTTTCATCGTTTTGCAGCAAATACATCATTTCTGCGGCGGACACCGGGCGGCTGAACAAGTATCCCTGCATTTCATTGCACCCCATACTGCGCAGCCGGGAGAGTTGCGTCGTCATTTCCACTCCTTCCGCAATGATCCTTAAACCAAGACTATGACCCAGCGCGATAATCGCTGCCACTATCGCCTCATCGTTGCGATCACCGGGAAGGTCGCGCACGAAGGACTGGTCGATCTTGAGACTGCTTATCGGGAAACGTTTCAGGTAACTCAGGCTCGAATAGCCGGTACCGAAATCATCAATGGAGAACCGTATGCCAGCGTCATGCAATTTATTCAGCGTATCGACTGCTCCATCCGCATTGCTCATCAGCAAGCTTTCAGTCAGTTCGATTTCAATCATCCCCAGAGCCGGATCAAGATCGCTTTCTTTCATGATACCCAGCACCAGGCCTGCAAAATCAGGCTGTTTGAATTGCAGCGACGACAGGTTCACCGCGATGTTGGCATTTGGCAAACCGGCAGCTTGCCACGCACGGGCCTGCTTGCACGCGGCTCGCAAAACCCATTCCCCGACAGGAAGAATAAGACCTGTTTCTTCCAGCAATGGAATAAATTCGCCCGGGGTGACCAGGCCCCGTTCCGGGCTTTGCCAACGCAGCAGGGCTTCGACGCCCGCGATCTTTGCGCTCTCCATATCGACCTTCGGCTGGTAATAGAGCGTGAATTCATCTCGCTCAATGGCGCGGCGCAATTCGGTTTCCAGATTGAGGCGCTGCCATGCAGTGGCGTTCATGTGCCCTGCGTAAAACTGAAAATTGTTGCGGCCTTCATCCTTCGCCTGGTGCTGTGCCGCTTCCGCATTCTTTAGCAGCGTTGTCGTATTCAGGCCGTCGAAAGGATAAATACTGATTCCCATGCTGAGTGTGATGAAGATTGCGCTGTCGCCTACCGATATGGGATTGCGGGAGAACGAGTCAAGTATCTTCTGCGCCACCTCTGCGGCATCGTGGGTGGCCTTCAAACCAGTCAGCACAACCCCGAATTCGTCCCCTGCGGTCCGCGCCACAGTATCACAGGCTCGTACATGGCTGGTCAGCCTCCCCGCCACAACCTGAAGCAGCTGGTCACCGACAGGATGGCCGTAAGAATCGTTGACCTGCTTGAACCGGTCAAGGTCGAACGACATGACCGCTACCATGTGATTGTCGCGATGTGCGCGGGCTATTTCCTGTTCGAGCCGGTCGAAAAACAAGACACGGTTAGGCAGGCCGGTAAGTGCATCGTAATGCGCGATGCGTTCTATCTGTACATCCTTGCTCTCCATGGTGGCCGCAAGTTCCACATTGACCTGCGCCAGTTGATCGTTTGCGACCTGAATCTCCTGCAGCAGGCGTTCCTTTTCGTGCGCCAGTTCCTGGCGCCAGAACGCTTCCATCACATCCACGCGCAAGATTTCGTTGTCCCATGGCTTGGAAAAGAATTTGTAAATCGCGCCCTGATTAATGGCCTCTTTCACCGAATCGAAATCGGCAGAACCGCTCAATACGATACGTATCGTCTCTGGATACAGCTCTTTGACTTGGGACAGGAACTCGACCCCGGACATTTCCGGCATGCGCTGGTCAGAAATGACAACACCGACCTCGTGTCGGGCCAGCATCTCCAGCCCCTGCCGACCGCTGTTCGCATGCAGAATATTGTAGCCGTCATATCTGAGCAGGCGCTCCAATGAGGCGATGACATCTTCCTCATCGTCAACCAGCAATAAAATACGCTCCACCGCAGCCCCCAATGTTGCATTGAGAAGTTGCACTTTATCACGTCATCCTTTGGCTGGCACCGGGATAACCATTCGGTCACGAATTATCGCGAGGCGCCGGTTGTTGAATAACCATGCACTTAGCCGCGTATTGGCTTAATCGATGCCTTGTATCAATTGTTCCAGACGGGAACGGCCTTCAGGTGTGGCCATCACCATCAGCACGTCCTTGTCCTGCAAATGGTGGCTTGCCTGCGGATTGAACTGCCATGTTTCATCGCGCTGAAGGGCAAGCACCATACAGTCCTTGTTACTTTGATAGAGCACGCTCAACGGTTTGCTGGCCAGGCTGTCCGGAATCACGATCTCTTCCATGCGCAGCTTGCTGTCCGATTTCAACATCTCGTCAAGGAAATTCATCACGTTCGGCCGCACCATGGCGGACACGATACGCAAGCCGCCGCTGAAATCCGGCGATATGACTTCGTCCGCTCCGGCGCGCCGGGTCTTTTCTGCATTTTTGGGCGAATGGCAGCGTGCTACCACGCGCAGTTTCGGGTTGAGCTGTTTCGAGCTCAGGCTGATGACCAGATTGGCACTATCGTCGTGCGCCACGGCAAATACCCCCTTGGCGTTCATTACTCCGGCTGCCAACAACACATCGTTGTCGGTCGCGTCACCCTGCAAATAAAGCTGCGCCGGGTGCGTCTCCAGATACTGATGGATGTTTTCGAGGTCGTTATCGATGATGACGGTCGGACGCCCGGTCAGTTCGAGATCATGCGCCACATTGGTTCCCACCAGTCCAACGCCGCACACGATGTAATGGTTTTGCAGTTGCCCTATTTTTGATTTCATCTTCCTTCTTCGCCGAGAGATATTGAGATCGCTTTCCAGCATGAATGCCGTCACTGTGGAAAGCACATACCCGAGAACACCGATACCAGCGATACCGATAAACACGGTGAACAGACGCCCGTACTCATGCCCCGTGACATCGACCACCTCGTGATAACCGATGGTGGAGATCGTGATGAAGGTCATGTAGAAGCAATCCATCCAGGAGTACTGCGGTCCGCCCAGGATTCGATAGCCTACCGTGCCGATGATGAGCACCGATACGAGTGCCAACAACGCGATCAGGAGGTTGCGGATGACTTTCGATTCGTGGTGCTCGACCATGCTATTCGTCCTGCCCCCCGGCTTCGGGGAACAGCACATCGCTGAAACCGAAGTCCTTCATGTCGCGAATGCGCATCGGGTACAGGATACCGTCGAGATGGTCGCATTCGTGCTGCACCACTCGCGCATGGAAACCGCTCACCGTGCGATCGATAAGCGCGCCGTATTCGTCGCAGCCCTGATATCGCAGGTGCGTGTAGCGCGGAACCAGTCCGCGCATGCCGGGGACGCTGAGACAACCTTCCCAGCCGTCTTCCATGGCATCGGTCAGTGGCGTAATGACGGGATTGATGAGTACCGTCTGCGGTACGGTTTCGGCATCGGGGTACCGCGGATTCTTGTTCACTTCGAAGATAACCACACGCAGATTCACTCCGATCTGCGGCGCAGCCAGGCCGACCCCGTCCCTGGCAAGCATGGTGTCGCGCATATCGGCCAGCAAAGCGTGCAATTCGAGTGTGTCGAACAAGACCAGTTCTTCGGCTCTTCGCAGCAGGCGTGCATCGCCCATACGCAAGACTTCCCTAGTCGCCATCTTGTTCTACCGCATGTTCAAGAATATTGCGCACGCGCTCCATCGCCGGCCCCATGACAATACCTATCGTTTCGAGCGGAACCCGGTCGCGGCTGTCTCCACGCCCGGCGGCATAGTTCACTACCACGGCGATGGTGGCGTAAGCCAGGCCCAGCTCCTTTGCCAGCGATGCTTCCGGCATGCCCGTCATGCCGACCATGTCCGCACCGTCGCGTTCCAGCCGGTTGACCTCTGCTGCCGTTTCCAGTCTTGGTCCTTGTGCGACTGCATGCACGCCGCCATCCACACAGGCATCACCCGCCCTTTTCACTGCTGCCAATGTCCGCTGTCGCATCTGTTCGTTATACGGGCGTGTAAAGTCGATGTGAGTGACAGGCCTGTCTTTGCCGTCAAAATAAGTGAAGTCGCGGCCGTGGGTATAATCGATTATCTGGTCGGGAACTACCAAAGTGCCGGGTATCAGATCGGCGCGGATGCCGCCGACGGAGGTGGCCGCGATGATACGCTTCGCCCCCTGGTCGCGAAGCGCCCACAGATTGGCGCGGTAGTTCACTTCGTGCGGCGGGATGGTATGACCGTATCCGTGGCGTGCGAGGAACATCACTTCATGCTGATTGATGGTGCCGAATGTCACCGGCCCGGAAGGTTCGCCGTAAGGCGTACGCATCACTTGCCGGTGAGCAATCTTCAGGTTCGTCAGTTGGGTAAGCCCGGTGCCGCCGATGATTGCCAACATATTATTTTTCCTTCACTGCGTAGATCGCGGGCAGATTGCGCCACGCTCCATGAATATCCATCCCGTAACCGAACACGAAACGGTCCGGCAACTCCAGGCCGACAAAATCCGCGCGTATGGGCTTTACCTTGCCGTTCTGCTTGTCGGCAAACACGGCACTGTAGAACTTGCTTGCTCCCAACTCCATCACGCGCTGTTTGATCGCATACAGCGTTTCGCCTTCGTCAAGGATATCGTCCACCACCAGCACAACCTTGCCGCGCACATTTTCGCGCGGTGCCACCTTCCAATGCAATTCCCCGCCCTGTTTCTCATTTCCGTAACGCGACACATGCAGGTAATCGAAATCCAGCGGAAAATCCAGCAAGGGCAGCAACTGGCCGGTGAATACGACCGCCCCGCCCATTACCGATAGCACCAGCGGATGCTGATCCGACAACGCGGCGTTGATCGCAAACGCCACACGTTGCACGGCAGCCTGCACCTCTTCCGCCGAACGTATCAGCTCGGCTTCTTGCAGAATGCCGCGCGCTTGACGATTGTCCAGGATCACGACACTGTTTTCAGGTAAGCAGCGAAATCCTGGCGTATCTCTGCATGCTTCAATCCGAATGCGACCTGTGCCTGCAAATATCCCAGTTTTGAACCGCAGTCGTAGCGTGTTCCGCTAAAACGGTACGCCAGCAGTTGTTCTTCCTTCATCAGTTCGGCGATACCGTCGGTGAGCTGTATCTCGCCCCCTGCGCCGGGTTGGACACTCTCCAGATGGTGGAAGATGCGCGGCGTCAGAATGTAACGTCCCACTACGGCCAGGGTAGATGGCGCAATCTCCGGCTTGGGTTTTTCCACGATGCCGTGCACGCGCTCAACGTTCATTTCCAAATTAGTACTGCTGACGATGCCGTATTGTTTGGTATGCGCACGCGGCACGTCCTGCACGCCGAGGATGGAACATTGGTGCTTTGCGAATACATCCACCATCTGTTTGACGATAGGAGGGGTTCCGTCTATCAGGTCGTCGGCGAGGATCACTGCGAAAGGCTCGTCCTGGATGACCGGTTTGGCGCACAGTACGGCATGCCCGAGCCCCAATGGTTCCGCCTGACGGATATAGATGCAGTTCACATGCTTGGGCACTACGGATTGCACCAGACGCAACAATTCCGTCTTGCCCTGCGCTTCGAGCGTCGCCTCCAGTTCGTAGGCCTTGTCGAAATGATCCTCGATGGCGCGCTTGTTGCGACCAGTGATGAACACCATGTCGGTGATACCGGCCGCAACTGCCTCTTCGACCGCGTATTGGATCAGCGGTTTGTCCACCACCGGCAACATTTCCTTGGCAGTTGCTTTGGTGGCCGGCAGGAACCGGCTGCCCATGCCGGCAACGGGGAACACGGCTTTCGTGATTTTTTGTTTCATGTCTTTTCGCACTCTTTCAATTGTTGAATTAATTCCGCTTCGTTCCAAATCGGCACATGCAATTCCTGCGCTCTAATCAGTTTGCTGCCTGCCTCCTCGCCGGCCACCACGCAGTCGGTCTTCTTCGATACCGAACCCGCCACTTTTGCACCCAGCGCTTCAAGACGTGATTTTGCCTCATCGCGGCTCATGCTGACCAGCGTTCCGGTGAGCACGAAGGTCTTGCCAGATAACGGCAATACTTGGCTACTGACGCCCTCGCTTTCCCGCAGAGTCAGGCCACAGCCTTTGTTATCGAGCAAATCATCGATCACTTGGATGTTGTGTTTTTCCCTGAAAAATTCATAAATACTCTGCGCCACCACCGGGCCAACATCGGCAACTTGCAGTAAGTGATCCTGTTCTGCTTCACGCAATTTTGCCAACTTGCCAAAATGCCGTGCCAGTTCTTTCGCTGTCGTTTCCCCCACGTTGCGAATGCCCAATGCAAAAATAAATCGTGCCAGTGTCGGATTTTTGCTTTTTTTCAGTGCTTCAATAATATTCTGTGCGCTCTTCTCAGCCATACGTTCCAACGCTGACAGCGTGGCCTTATCCAAATGGTACAAGTCGGACAGAGAACGAATGATGTTTTCATCCACCAATTGGTCCACCAGCTTGTCCCCCAGCCCCTCGATGTCCATCGCCCGGCGTCCTGCGAAATGCAGGATAGCCTGCTTGCGTTGTGCGGCGCAGAATAAACCGCCGGTGCAGCGCGCATCCGCTTCGCCATCCTCGCGTACCACATGGCTGCCGCACACCGGACAGGTTGTCGGCATAACGAAGGCTTTTGCATCCGCAGGTCTGCGCTCAGGCAGCACACCTACCACTTCCGGGATCACGTCGCCCGCACGGCGTACGATCACGGTATCGCCTATATGCACGTCCTTGCGGCGGATCTCGCCTTCGTTGTGCAGCGTGGCATTGCTCACAGTGGTACCGCCGACGAATACCGGCTCCAGCTTGGCAACGGGTGTGAGCTTGCCGGTACGCCCGACTTGCACCTCAATGTCACGCACGATAGTGAGCTGCTCTTCCGCCGGGAATTTGTGCGCCACCGCCCAGCGCGGTTCGCGCGAAATGAATCCTAGTTCGGCCTGCAGCTTCAGGTCGTTGACCTTATAGACTACGCCATCGATGTCGAACGGCAACGCATCGCGTTTGGCAGCAATGCCACGGTGGAACTCGGCCAGTGCCTCAGCACCACTCACTACAGCCCGTTCATCGCACACCGGCAGGCCAAAGCGCTTCAAGGCATTGAGGATGCCACTGTGCGTGTCAGGATAGTCCCAACCTCTCACATCTCCCAATCCATAGGCGAAGAACGACAATGGACGCCTCGCAGCCAGCCTGGGGTCGAGCTGGCGGATACTGCCTGCGGCACCGTTACGCGGATTGACCAGGGTCGCCAAACCCTGTGCACGCTGTTTTTCGTTGTAGCGCTCGAAATCCCTGCGCGACATGTATACCTCGCCGCGCACTTCCAGCACCTCGGCTGCGCAACCCTTGAGGTGCAATGGGATGCAATGGATGGTACGCACATTCTGCGTCACATCTTCCCCCGTTTCTCCGTCGCCGCGCGTGGCGGCCTGCACCAACACACCCCGCTCGTAGCGAAGGTTGATGGCAAGGCCGTCGAACTTGAGTTCGCAGGCATATTCGATTACGCCCGACGTCCCCAATGCGTTGCGTACGCGTGTGTCGAAGTTGGTTGCTCCGCTGGACTCTGTATCGGTCTCCGTTCGAATAGAAAGCATCGGCACGGCATGGCGCACGGTTGCGAAGCCGTCCAGCACTTTGCCTCCGATTCTTTGCGTGGGGGAATCCGGAGTCAGCAGCTCGGGATGCTGTGCCTCAAGTGCTTGCAGCTCCCGAAATAGCTTGTCGTATTCCGCATCGGGGATGGTCGGTGTATCCAGCACATAGTAGGCATGATTGTGCCGTTCGAGCTCTGTGCGCAGATGCGCGATACGTTGCGCTGCCGTCATCAGGAGAACAATCGAAGGGCTTGTGCGCTGCCCGGGGTGATGTGCCCGACGAGCATGAGGTCTTCGGTGGCGGCGACCTGCGCGCGTATCTGCGCAATCGCTCCGTCGCTCAGCGCGACCCGCTGGTCATCTGCCAACGTCAGACGCAACGCCTTGGCCAGTGCCTGTGCCAGTGCCACCATCTCGTCGAAGCAATGGACCGGTTCGAATACGCGCGGGATGTCCAGCAACAGAGTCAGGCTATCCACTCTCGACTGATTGAGGGTATGCGGGTGAAATGCCGTGCCATCGGATGCGCTCAGGTTGAACAGGGGCATGCCCTGTTCATTCAGTAGATGAAAGGTGCCATCAGTCTGCAAACTCATCCCTTGCTGTGCAGTCGCACTCGCCACTTCAGTACCGAACAGCTTCCGGTCGCCTCCGGTCAACAGGTTGATACCGATCATCTGATCCACATCGGCACAAAAACGATCCAGTTCCTGTGCGCGTTGCAGCGCCTCTTCCACCGGGGGCAACTTCACTTCGATATGCAATTGAGACGCGATATCGCCAA
>JGI20214J51088_10001476_pt1 | contig 16034 bp, 13 predicted proteins | sample WetSurMetagenome_FD_51088 | JGI IMG/M metagenome (IMG submission 51088) | reverse complement strand
GGCGACCGCCAGTATCACCTGCGACGCCTTGAACACGGCGCATACCGGAGTCCCCTTTTCGAGCTTCATGTCCTGCGCGCTTTTCTTGGTGATGGTTGCGAAAAGCGTCCTGCCGCCGGCCAGGCTCACCTTGACCTCGTCGTTGACCGCGCCCTCAAGCACCGACGCGACGGTCCCGCACAGCCGGTTACGCGCGCTCACCTTCACCGGCGCGTCGGCCTGCATCAGGATGACCGAAGACGCCTTGATGAGCGCCGTCGCGCCGACGCCCTTTTCAAGGCCCAGATCCCTTACACTGACGCCGGTTATGACCGAGGTTATGACGGCTTCGTCGCTTATGCGGAGGACGACCTCCGCGGACACCGGACCCAGCACGACGCTTTCCACGGTGCCGGCGAACTGGTTGCGCGCACTCGTTTTCATGAGAAGGCTCCTCGCAAATGTAGCAAACTCGTCGAAATCCGTTTTTCCGGCCGTGCCGCCTGCCGCGAAATCGAACCTTGCGCGGCACGAGTCGAACGCGTCGAGGATGTTTTTTCCATAGGCCGACAGCGTGCATCCGCCGCCGCCGGCCCCGCCGATGCGCGCCGTCACCAGCGGCCGGGCCGACAGGTTGTTGAGCCGGTCGACAATGTCCCACGCCGTCCTGTAACTGACGCCGGCGGCCCTGGCCGCTCCCGTGATGGAGCCGCACCGATCTATGGCGCGGAGAAGCTCGATGCCGTTCCTCTCGAACAGGCGGCGGCCCCCGAACAGCAGCCACAGGGACCCCTGTGCGACCGGCCGTTTCGTCATGAGCACGGGCCTTGGGCGCCGCGCGGAAATCGCGCACTCACGCGATGCGCCCGTTTTCGGACGCCGCGCCGCTTTCCATCGCGTCAAGCACCGCGTCTATTTTCTCCTCGGACATCTCGCCGTACCAGGCGTTCTCCGGATAGACCACCATCACCGGCCCCTTTTCGCAGAGCTTGAGGCACCCGGTGGTCGACACGGCGACGCCGTCCATGCCGCGGTCGGAGAGTTCCCCCTCCAGATACTGGAGGAGGTTCATCGATCCTTTTTTGTTGCATGCGCCCTGGGGGGCGCCGCTCACGCGAAACGACGCGCATACGAAAATGTGGTGCTCGGGTTTTTTCACGGCTTCTTCCTTTGTTGAAGTGAAAACGTCCAAAACGTCATCCGCAGCCTCCCCCGCCGCCGCAGCCGCCGCATTTGCTCGGCGGCATCGCCGCGGCCGGCACGGCTCCGCTGTACACCGACTCCAGCGCGTCGGCAATCAGCCCTTCCGTTATCACGACGCGTATGCCCTCCGCTTCGAGCGCACGCACGGGCGTTTCTCCGGCCCGCTCTACGAGCACGGCACGGCAATCGGAGAGGACGCGGGACAGCTCGGCCCAGCGCTCCGCTCCGCCGCCCGGGGGAGGCGCTTTACGGACGGTAATCTCGCGAAAACCCGCCCCGTCCCGTCCGAAAACCGTGAACGATTCCGCCCCGCCGAGATGGCCCGATATCAAAAGGCCTTCCCGGGTGGCCACGGCGACGTTGGGGCGGTCTTCGGCGGGCTTCAGCGGCATCGACCGGGCGTGCAGGAGAAGGTCCTGTATCGACGAATCGTTGGCGCTGCCGATTTTCCCGGCCGCGTCCGAGCGGCACCCCCGGCAATGATGCACGATGTCTACATGCTGCGACGCGCGCCAACGCGCCTTCTGCATGAGTTCGTGGCCCGGTTTGCCAAAACCGGCCAGGGGCGTGCCCGCCACGGGCATAAGCGGCATGCAGTTCATGAGGCGCGCCCCGGCGCCGGCGGCCGCGCAGGCGATTGCCTCCACGTGCTCGTCGTTGACGCCGGGAACGACCACCGTGTTCACCTTCACGGTGATGCCGGCTGCCGCGCAGGCGGCGATTGCCGTAAGCTGGTTGCGGATGAGGCACGCCGCGGCTTCCTCCCGCCGGAGGACGTGGACGCCGTCGCGCACCCAGGCGTAGATTTTCCCCCCTATCGCGGGATCGACAGCGTTCACCGTCACGGTGACGTGGGTGAGGCCGAGTTCCGACAGCCTTCCGGCGTACGGCGCCAGGTTGAGCCCGTTGGACGAGGTGCACAGGAGCAGTTTTGGAAATTCGCCGTGGACGAGCGACAGCGTCTCAAGGGTCTTTTCCGGCTCGGCGAAAGGGTCTCCGGGCCCGGCGACGCCCGCCACGGATATGGAGGGATCGAGGCGCAACACCTCGCGAAGGTACCACAGGGCCTGGCCGGGCGAAAGCACGGCCGACGTCACGCCGGGCCTGTTTTCGTTGGCGCAATCGTACCTGCGGTCGCAGTAACCGCACTGGATGTTGCACGACGGCGCCACGGGAAGATGGACGCGCCCGAATGTTTTGGCGGCCGTTGCGTCGAAGCAGGGATGACGGTTCGCGTTTGTCACGATGAGCCTCCTTTACATGTACGCATACTCCGCCTTCGAGGCGCGCTGCCTTTTGTCGAGTATTTCATTCACGATGCGGTCGAACAGCTCCTGCGCGCCCCGGTAGCCCAGATGGAGCAGCCGCTGGCCGCCTATCCGATCGTGAACGGGAAAGAAGACCCGCACCAGCGGGACGTCGAGGCGGCCCGCGATGAAATTTCCCTTGCTCGACCCGATGAGGATGTCCGCACCGGCGGCCGACGCGGCGTCGGAAATGCCGTCGAAATCCGTTTTGTCCAGAACCGTAACCGGCCCGTCGGATTCCGGGACCGCTTCCCCTATCCGCGCGGCGAGGCCGGGCGCGGCGGAACCGGTCGCGCAGAGCGCGGGCACCATGCCTATTTCGCCGCAGAATCCGGCGAGCGCGACCACCGCGTCCGGATCGCCGTAGATCACGGCGCGCTTCCCGAAAACGTATTTGTGCCCGTCGACGTACGCGTCGATGAGCCTGCTCCGTTCGGCGGCATACCGGGCCGGGACGGGTTTTCCGCACGCGGCAGCGAGCGCGTTCATGAACGCGTCGGTTGCCTGGATGCCGATGGGCAGGCCCAGCCGCGAATGCCGCACGCCGAACGTGCGTTCGAGGAAATCGCCGGCGCTCATGTCGGGCACGCCCCGTCCAAGCGATAGGGTGTTCGACGCGCTTCCCATGGCGCGTATGTCGTTGATGCCTGTTCCGCCGTCGGGAAGGCCGCGGTTGTGTTCCCATATCCCGCCGTCGAGCGTCTCGGAATAATCGGGAAGAATCGTCGCTATGACGCCGAAGCCGTTGCAGACCTCGCGCAGAAACCGGAAATCGGCAGGGGAAATCATTCCCGCGACGATGTTGATTCTGTCGGACGCCGCGCCCGGCCGCGCGAGCGTTTCCACGATTCGGTACAGCGCGGCATGATAGCCTTCGGCGTGGCTTCCCTTGTACGACGGCGTCGACACCGGCACCAACACGGGCCCGGCGCCGGAATCCAAACGCGCGCCGATTTCCCGGGCGTATCGCGCTACGTCCTCGCCGATGGTCTCGGCGACGCAGGTGGTGGCGATGCCGATGAGCCGCGGATGGTACTGGGCAATCATGTTGGACACCGCCTGTTCAAGGGCGGCGGCGCCGCCGAAAATCGCCTCGTCCTCCGCGAAGCTCGACGAGGCGATGTCGATGGGCTCCCTGAAATGGCTTATGAGAAAACGCCGGATGTAGGTGGCGCACCCCTGGGAGCCGTGCAAAAGCGTCATGGCGCCCTCGACGCCGGCAAAGGCAAGCGCGGCGCCCAGCGGCGCGCACAGCCGGCACGGGTTGACGGCAGCGAACGATTGTTTGGTCTCGCGTTTCATGTGCCGCTCCCAAGCGGCGCGCCGGAGGCGGGCGCCGCGTTTCGCGGGACGAACCTGAAGACGGGACTCGCCACGGTCGATTCCACTTCGCGGGCGAAGCGCGCCATGCCGGCGAACCCGGCGAGGCCCAGCTTCCGCTCGTGGTTGTGATCGCAAAACCCGATGCCGAGCTTGTAGGCGATGGGGCGCTCCTTGACCCCGCCGATAAAAAGGTCAACGCCGCGCGCGAGCAGCAGGGACGACAGCTCGCGCGGATTGGAATCGTCCACGATGACGGTATCGGGATCGCACAGGCCCCGCAGCGCGGCGTAATCGTCGGCGTTGCCCGTCTGGGTTCCCGCCACCGCGGTCGTGATGCCGAGGGAGCGCAGGGCCCGCACGAGCGACATGGCCTTAAACGCCCCTCCAACGTACACGGCGCCCCTTTTGCCCCGGCACCGGGCCCGTATGCGGGAGAGTTCGGGCGTCACGGCCGCCACTTCGCTTTTGACAAGCTCGCGGGCCGCGCCGTGGACGGCGGCGTCGCCGAAGAAGTCGGCCGCGTCGTAGAGGGCGCGCGCCGTGTCCTCGATGCCGAAAAACGACGCGCGCATGTACGGCATGCCCGCCGATTCCTCCAGCCGCCTGGCAAGGTGCATCATGGAGCCGCTGCATTGCACGATGTTGAGCCGCGCCGACGCCGCGCGCCGGATGTCGGCTATGCGCCCGTCGCCGGTCATGGTCGCCACGACGCTCAGGCCCATCCGCTCAAAGTAGCGTTTTACTTCCCACGTCTCGCCGGCTATGTTGAAGTCGCCGAGGATGTTGACCGAGAGCGGCGGGCGCTCGCGCGGCGGCGGTTCTATGAGCGAAAACAGCGCGTCGCAGGCGGCGCGGTAGCCGTCTTTCTTGGTGCCCCTGAAGCCCTCCGACTGTACCGGCACCACGGGAATGCCTTTTTCGCGCGCGACGCGTTTGCACACCCCGCCTATGTCGTCGCCGATGATGCCGGCGATGCAGGTGGCGTAGACGAACGCGGCCGCGGGCCTTTCGCGGTCTATGAGGGCGCACAGCGCGGCGTACAGCTTCTTTTCTCCTCCGTAAATTATCTCGCGTTCCGAAAGGTCGGTGCAGAAGCTGGTGCGGTGGAGCTGCGGGCCGCTGGAGAGCGCACCGCGGATGTCCCAGGTGTAGGCCGCGCACCCGATGGGGCCGTGCACCAGGTGCAGCGCGTCGGCCACGGGATACAGTACCACGCGGGACCCGCAGAACACGCAGGCGCGCTGGCTCACCGAGCCGGCGACGCTCTTGGTGCCGCACGACGGCGCCGCGCCGCTTCCCGCGAGCGCCACCTGCGGCGCGCGCTGCGCGAGAACGGGAACGTCGGATATGCGTACGGTTGCGGACATGGCGACCTCACATGACGAGTTCGAACCGTTCCTCGGGAGCGTCGCGGTCCTGCCTGCTCAGGATTGCGTCGAGCATCCGTTCGAGAAGGCGCATGGCGCCGCGATAGCCCACGATGGGGAAATACTGGTGGCCGATGCGGTCGTAGATGGGAAATCCCATGCGCACCAGCGGGATGTCCTCGTCGCGCGACATGTACTTGGCGTAGCTGTTGCCGAACAGCAGGTCGACCGGTTCGCTTTTCACGAGCTGGTGCAGGTAGAAGTAGTCCGACATCTCGCGCACGTTCACGTCGTCGGTCTGGGCGGCCTCCTTGATGCGCGTCACGAATTTCTTTCCCGGCGTGCCGGTAATCACGTGGCGCACCAGCATGCCCAGATCGGTGAGGAAACCGGTGAGCGAAACCAGATGATCCGGATCGCCTATGAGCGCCGCTTTCTTGCCGAAGAAATATTGCTGCATGTCGGTGATTATGTCCACGGCCTGGCCGCGTTCGAAGGCCAGCTCGTCGGGCACGTTGCCTCCGCGCGCGCGCAGGGCGTTCACCAGCGCGTCGGTGGCGCGGATTCCTATGGGAAGGGGCAGTATTTCGCACGGGACCTTGCAGCGCGTGTCGAGCAGGCGCGCGCCCGGGCCGGAGGCGATGGGCCCCAGCGCTATGGTCGACGCGCCGCCTCCCATGCCGAGAAGGGCCGACACCGGCGCTCCCCCGGCGGGATACATTTCGTAGCTGCCGGTCTGGGGCGTGTCGAGCACGCCGGAGGTGTCGGGGAACACGAGGGCCGTGACGCCCATGAGTCGGGCGATGCGCTTGATTTCGGCCATGTCGGAGGGTTCCACGAAACCCGGAATGACGTTGACGAAGCCCCCGCGCGCGCCTCCCGGCGCCGCGAAGCCCTCCACGATTCCCTTCACCATGTTGGAAAAACCAATCACGTGCGAGCCCACGTAGCTGGGCGTGCTCGCCTTTATAACGAACCTGCCCTCGGGAATCTTTTTCTCCTCCCTCGCCTTAACCATGATCTGGTTGACGTCGTCGCCTATGGTTTCCGACAGGCAGGTGGTGTGCACCGCGATGACGTCGGGATCATAAATCGAAAAGATGTTTTGTATGGCGTCGAGCAGGTTGCCCTGCCCTCCGAACACGGCCGAGCCCTCGGTGAACGAGCTGGTTCCGGCCATCACCGGCTCCTTGTAGTGGCGGGTGAGCGCGCTGCGGTGGTACGCGCAGCAGCCCTGCGATCCGTGGCTGTGCGGCAGGCACCGGTGTATGCCGAGCGCCGCGTACATCGCGCCGATGGGCTGGCAGGTCTTTGCGGGCTGGATGGTGAGCGCCTCGCGTTCGGCGATTCCTTCGGGGGTGTGTCGTAACAGCATTGTTTGCTCCTTGTCAAGTTTATCCGGCCACGTACGCGCCGCGCAACTGCGGTTCTTCCCGCCAGGGCGGCGCCACCAGGCTCCACACCTTCGAGTTCACCATCCGGTCGATTTCCCGGTAGAAGTTGACGGCGCCCCGGTACCCCGCGTACGGGCCCGAGTAGTCGTAACTGTGAAGTTGCTTGAGCGGGATGCCGTATTTCTGGACCACGTATTTCTCCTTGATGCCCGCGCAGAACACGTCGGGTTTGCAGCGCCGGAGCAGGACGTCCATCTCGTGATGGTTGAGGTCGTCTATCACCAGCGTCCCCTGCTCCATCTCGGGCATCATTCCCTCGTAATCGCCCATCCGGAAATCCTTGTCGTTGAGCGTCATGATTTCCTCGGCCGACTTGCGCGGCGAATACCGCGCCGGATCGGGCGACACCGTAAGCTCCTCTATGTTGCGCGAATCGGCGTCCACCTTGACGGTCGGCAGCACCTTTCTTCCCTCGTAGTCGTCGCGGTGCGCGAATTCGTAGCCGGCCGCCACGGTCTTCATGCCGAGCTCGTGGAACAGTTCCTGGTAATGGTGCGCGCGCGATCCTCCCACGAACAGCATGGCGGTCTTTCCCTCGGTGCGCGGCCGTATCGCGTCAAGCACCTTCTTTACCTCCGCCGTTTCGGCCTCGATAAAGGCCTCCGTCTTCGCCGCGGCCTCCTGGTCGCCGAAATACTGGACTATCTTGCGCATCGATTTCGACGTGGCGTTCGCGCCTATGAAGTTCACCTTGAACCACGGGATGCCGTATTTCTTGTCCATCATCTCGGCCATGTAGTTGATGGAACGGTGGCACATCACCACGTTGAGGTCGGCGTTGTGGCAGCTGGCGAACTCCTCGTAGGAGGAATTGCCGGAAAACGTCGCGTGCAGGGTGACCCCGCACGCCTCGAAAATCCGCTCTATTTCGAAGGCGTCGCCGCCGATGTTGTATTCCCCCAGCAAGTTGACCCGGAGCTTTCCGTCCTTCTTCATGTCGCCGGTTCCTACCACCTCGGTGAACACCTTGTTGTTGGCGATATGGTGGCCGGCCGACTGGCTCACTCCCTTATAGCCTTCGCACGAAAACGCGAAGATGTTGACATCAGGATATTTTTCCTCCATTTCGCGCGCGACCGCGTGCACGTCGTCCCCGATGAGGCCCACGGGGCAGGTGGAGAAAATGCCGATAGCCCTCGGATGGAACAGCGTTATCGCCTCCTCGACGGCCTTCTTGAGTTTCTTTTCGCCGCCGAAGATGATGTTCTCCTCCTGAAGATCGGTGGACATCGCGTAGGGCATGTAATTCGGCGATTCCGGCGTGGGGGGCCGGGTCTGGTTGCGCCTCGTGAGCCACGAATAAAACCCGCAGCCGATGGGTCCGTGCGTGATTTGCAATATGTCGCGCGTGGGCCCCAGCACCACGCCCTTGCATCCGGCGTACGAGCAGCCGCGCATGGTGATGATGCCGGGAATGGTGCGCACGTTGGCCTGTATCGGCGGAACCAGTCCTTGGTCGCCCACATTGTTCACCACCACCTGTTTTCCGCGTTTGCGGGCGACCTTGGACGGGTATTTGTTCGTCAAATCGGTCATCAATTTCGAATCAACGGTCTGTTCCATGTATGCTCCTTCCAACCTCACGCGTCAACGCATTCACCGCACATTAGAAAAGCGGGCCGCGATGCGCGGATTCTCATGCGATTTTTTATCCGCTTCCTTTGTTGTTCGCGGAGAAATTTTCATTTTTCTCTACACTTTGGCTAAAGCACGTCGAGAACGGAATCGCCCTCTTCGCCGGTTCTCACCCGGTATGCCTCCGTCACGGGCAGCACGAAAATTTTTCCGTCGCCCGCCTTGCCCGTCCGGTTGGCCTGCATAATGGCCTCCACGGCCCGATCCACCAGACCGTCCTGCATCACGATGCTTATCATCCGCTTGGGCACCAGCCGGTGCGATTGCCCGAGCTGTGCGATGGCCTCCTCGTAGCCCTTTTCCGCGCCGGCCAGCATCTTGAAATCGACAAGGCCCTTGCCCCGGCCCAGGCATTCACGGGCGTTCATGGAGCCTATGCCCGCCGCCGAAAGCGCCTTCTTGGTCTCGTTGATTTTGTTCATCCGCACCACGGCGAGCACTTCTTTCATACCGCCACCGCCTTCGCCTCGGTCTCCGGCGTTTCCTTCACTCCGGAGCTCACCGTGTACACTTCGAGCACGGGCGAGACGAAAATCTTCCCGTCCCCGAACGATCCCTTCTCGCCGGTCCGCGCGACCTTCATCACGGTCTTGACAAGCAGGTCCTTATCGCGGTCGGGCACCACGGTGATGAGCATCTCCTTGGGGATCTCGTCGTAGGTAATCTCACCGATTTTGATGCCGCGCTGCTTGCCGCGTCCCACGACCGTCACCTTCGTCACCGCCGGAAACCCGGCGTCCATGAGGGCGGCCAGCACGGCGTCCACTTTCTCGGGACGTATTATCGACCGTACCATCACCATAGCACGCACTTCCTTTCGGAAAGGGGTTCAAAAATCCATGGTCAATTCGCGATGCCGTAATCGATGAGCAGCTTCTCAAGTTCGTCGGTGTGGATGGGCTTGGGAACCACGAACATCGAATTGGCGTCTATTTTCTTCGCAAGCGTCCGGTATTCCTCGGCCTGCGGATGCGAAGGCTCGAAATCAATCACGGTCTTGCGGTTTATCTCGGCCTTCTGCACCATGTTGTCGCGCGGCAGAAAATGGATCATCTGCGTACCCAGCTTTACCGCGAACGCCTCGATGAGCGCCTTCTCGTTGTCGACCTTGCGGCTGTTGCAGATGAGCCCTCCCAGGCGGACGCCGCCGGCCTCGGCGAACTTCACGATTCCCTTGCAGATGTTGTTCGCCGCGTACATGGCCATCATCTCGCCGGAGCATACGATGTATATCTCCTCCGCCTTTCCTTCACGAATGGGCATGGCGAAACCGCCGCAGACCACGTCGCCAAGGACGTCGTAGAACGCGTAATCGAGCTTCTCCTTGTCGGCGTACGCGCCGAGCTGTTCAAGGAGGTTGATGGACGTGATGATGCCGCGGCCCGCGCACCCGACGCCGGGCTCGGGCCCGCCGGATTCCACGCATACGGTTCCTTTGAATCCGGTTTTGCGGATGTCATCGAGGTCGACGTCCTCGCCTTCCTCGCGCAACGTGTCGAGCACGGTACGCTGGTGCAGCCCGCCCAGAAGCAGACGCGTGGAGTCGGCCTTCGGATCGCACCCCACCACCATCACGCGCTTTCCCATTTCAACGAGCCCGGCCACGGTGTTCTGCGTGGTCGTCGATTTTCCGATGCCGCCCTTTCCGTAGATTGCCACTTTCCTCATAACGTCTCCTTTTCGCTGCGCCCCGTGTTCCGGTTGTTTTGAGTTTGACCCCTTGCAACGCAACGCGGATGCCATAGCCGCCGTCTCACTGCGGCGAAACACGGCGTTCATGGGAGAAATTGTTGACAAAAGGTTTTTCAAAGCGCTTGCGGCGCGGCCGGCGTGCGCCGCGCCGGCCCCATGCCTCTGAAATTTTTGTCACCGGGAAAAGGACGCGTGAGCGGTGGGGGCACGACGCGACGGCCCTATCCGTCGATACAAGAAACGGTTACGCGTATTTTTCGACAATTCTTTCCGTGGTCGACCGATTTGGAAATTTTTTTCATCCGGCGCGGCGAGACAGGAGGACGTTCAGCGGTCGGCCTTGAGTCCGCGGAAATATTTGCTGTAGTCGATGCGGAGGGTTTTCACCTTGTAGCGAAGCATGCGGGAGGTGATACCGAGCCTTCGCGCGGCTTTCTCGATGTGCCCGGCCGTGTGCTTGAGCGTATCGACGATGACGTCGTGTTCGAGGCGGTGGACCCGCGCCTTGAGCGTGCCGGAGTCGAAAATCTCCCCGGCGGTGGGGCATTGGAGGGTGGGGGGAAGATCGTAGCCGTGGATGACCCCTTCGCGGCAGACAAGTACGGCGTGTTCTATGCAATTCTCAAGCTCCCGCACGTTTCCCGGCCAATGGTACATCATCATCAAATTGATGGCCGGAGTGCTTATTCGGCGGATAGGCTTGGACAGCTTCCTGGCGAACCGTTCGGCAAAATGGTTGGCAAGCGCCATGATGTCCTCGCGCCGCTCACGCAGCGGCGGAATCATGACGGGGAATACGTTGATGCGGTAGTACAGGTCCTTGCGGAAGGCCCCGAGATCCACCGCCTTTTCGAGATCGCGGTTCGTGGCGGCGATGATGCGCACGTCCGCCTTGAGCGTGGCGTTGGACCCCACGCGTTCGTACTCGCGTTCCTGGAGAACGCGGAGCAGCTTGACCTGCACCGCCGGGGAGAACTCTCCGATTTCGTCGAGGAACAGCGTGCCGCCCTCCGCCTCCTCGATGCGCCCCTTGCGCGCCGACACCGCGCCCGTAAACGATCCCTTTTCATGGCCGAACAGTTCGCTCTCCAGAAGGTTTTCGTTGAGGGCGGCGCAATTGACTTTAACGAATTCTTTTTCACGGCGCGGGCTCGCGTAGTGTACGGCCGCGGCCACCAGCTCCTTTCCCGTACCGGATTCGCCCCGCACCAGCACCGTGGTATCCGATGCGGCGACCTGGCTTATCTTGAGATACACCGGCCTCATCGCCATGGAGTTGCCTATCATGTCTTCGGGCCGGAAGTCTTCGCCGAGCGCGTCGCGCAGGCGAAGGTTCTCGGCGGCGTAGGCCTCCCGTTCCTGCCGCATCTGCCGGCGCGTCTTCACGTCGTTGGCTATCATGCTGGCGACGATGCAAAGAATCCGTTGCTGATCCTGCAGCGCCTCGTCGCACTGGGAATAGGCGACGTCGACCGACAGAGTGCCCACCACTTCGTTGCCTATTTTCACCGGGACGCAGATGAAGCTTCCCTGCGACGCGTGGGCGGCGTGCCTGCGGTGAATCCGGTCGCGGAACAACGGCTCGTCGGAGACGCGCGGGACGATTGCGGCCTGCCCGGTGGAAATGACGCGCCCGGTTATTCCCTCGCCCCACCGGTATCGCGCGTGGACGTCCGCGGTATGGGTGTCGGAGCGTATCGCCTCCACGACAAGTTCCCTGCTGTCGGGGGTAAGCACCATGATGGTGCCGCGCATCATGGACAGCTTGCGTTCCAAAACGCCGATGATCTCGTGGAGCATCTGGTTCTGTCCGGCGCGCGTGGACAATATGGACGCTATGACGGCAAGCGCCTCCAAATCCCGTTCGCGTCGGAGGTTCGGACGTTCTTCAATCATGTAGGTTCCCGCGACCGGTAATGCGCAAAACACGTACCATGCCCAAGACGCCAATAAATCCCATGTTTTGCGACACGTTTGTATCCGCCATGCGTGAAATTCACAATGATGTATCGAATCCGGCATACCCCGTCTTCGACGCGTTCGGTGGCGCGCCCTTTGCTTTTTCGGCGTGCATGCGGGCGCGGACGTTCTTTTGGAAACGCGACTTGTACCGGAAGGTTCCAAGGCATGGATTGCTTGACACATAAAACAATTCTCCCACCCCCAATCCCGTTGAACTCCGCCGGAAACGGCCGCGTCGTCACGCTCGTGGACACGACGCTTCGCGACGGCGCGCAGGCTGCGGGAATTTGCCTGGGCCTCCGGGAAAGAATACGGATAGCAAGGGCCGTGGCCGACATCGGAATCGGCGAGCTGGAACTCGGTGTTCCCGCGATGGGCGCGGACGAGCGCCGCGCCATCCGCGCAATCGCCCGGGAGATTCCCCATGCCCGCAGGTCGGCCTGGTGCAGGGCAAGGGAGGAAGACCTGGACGCGGCGCTGCGCTGCGGCTGCGACACGGCGCATGTCTCGTTCCCGTTGTCGGCCGTCCACCTGTCGGCCCTGCGCAAGGACGAGCCGTGGCTGTTTCGGCAGGCAAGGCGGCTGTGCAACCTCGCCCGCCGCCGTTTCCCGCGTTTCACCGTGGGCTGTCAGGACGCGACGCGCGCTCCTATTGACAGGGTGATTGCCTTCGCCCAATTGGCCTGCTCCTTGGGCGCGGCGCGGATACGGATCGCGGACACGGTGGGCATCATGAACCCGATGCAAACGTTCAACCTCGTTTCCATCTTGCGCGTCGCGATACCGGCCGCGCGTTTCGAGTTCCACGCGCACAACGACCTCGGCATGGCGACCGGCAACACCGTCGCCGCGATTGAGGCGGGCGCCGAGGCGGCGAGCGTCACGGTAACGGGCGTGGGTGAACGGGCCGGCAACGCCTCGCTCGAAGAAGTCGTGATGGCGCTGCGCGCGTCGTACCCGTCGGCATTGCCTCATGTAAGAACCGGCCGCATGCGACGCGCGTGCGCGCTGGTGGCCGACCTCACGGGACGGCCGCTTTCACCGTGGAAGCCCGTGGTGGGAAGCGACGTGTTCGTACACGAGTCGGGAATCCATTGCCACGGCCTTTCGGTCGACCCAAGAACCTATGAACCGTTCGATCCCGCCCAAACCGGGGCCGAACCGTCGCGAATGGTGGCCGGCACTCACAGCGGCTCGGCGGGAATACAATCGATGCTTCGCGCCGAAGGCCTCGACATAAGCAGAAGCGCGGCAAAAGCCGTGGGAATCGAAATACGGAAGCTCTCGCTCAAGCGCCGCAGGGCGTTTACGGAAAAGGAACTGCTGCGAATCGCAAGCGGTATCCTTTCTCAACCTAAAATCCGATAGTCGATATACGAAAAAACTTGATGTAGCGCGGCCGGGTGCTGTAATCCGGCGCCGTTTTTTTGCATTACAACGGCACGTTAAAATGCTTATATTTATACCCGCTTACTTAAAAGGGAATATTTTCCAAACCCAGTTAAGCCGTTAAATAGCGCTCGCGCCGCCGGGGGGAACGGACACGAGGCTGCATTTCGCGCGACAGGTTTTGCTCGTACTACGCCTGCATTTATACCGTATCCCCGGCTCGACTGTTTACACTTTACCGCAAAGAAAACAAGCCGATTTGTTCGGTGCGCGGTTTTATAGTAACCATTCTTTGCGGCCTTTGCGTTTTTGCGGCAAGTTTTCCTTTTAATATTTCCAAAAAGTCCGTGTCGCTTTTTGCGACAGTATCCAGAACGGATCCAAAAATAAACAGGCCGCCTCGCCATTCCGGAAGTTTCGGGTGCGGCGGCGGCCATTAGTCTCATTCACCAAAAGAAAAGACGGGAGGGTGTAATGAAAAGATCGGCGGTGTTGTGTCTGATGGTGGCGTTCCTCGCGGGCGCGGTTTCTTCCCAAACGGTCAACCTTTGCGGAACGGTAACGGACGACGCCGGGAAGCCCTTGATCTACACGGTAATCAGGCTCAGCGTGACGACCTACGATAACGGCTATTGGGCCACGGCGCCGTATCTGGCGCAAACCGACCAAAACGGCCGGTATCATGTGGGAACCGGTATATGCTCGGATATGACGCACGACAACATCCTCCCCAAGGGAGTGGACTTTGTACGGCCATCCTACGCCGGCGGCAAGGTTTTTTTCCGCACGCCGACGAACGGATGTTTGGTAACAATGGGTCTCTACGATTTGTCGGGACGCTTCGTACGAGAGGTGTTTAACAAGAATCTTTCCAAGGGCGACTTTGCGGTTTCGATAGACGCCCGGCATATCGCCTCGCAATTCTATCTGCTTAAAGTAAACGTCAACGGCTCCTCCTCGGTGATCCGGCTGCAGCCGGCGACGCGCCTCTCCGGAGGAACGGCGGTACAAAGCGGTTCCGGATTCCGGACACGGATGGAAAAAGTGGCCGCCGACGTCGTCATGGATACCCTCCGGGCTACGAAACCCGGTTATTCCCTCGGCGTAAAACCGATAACGTCGCTTACGGGTACGAACGATTTTACCCTCACCAAGACCAGCACCTGGGACGGAAACGTCGACGCTTTCTGGGGCGACACGAACACCTATCCTAAAAAGGGTTCCACGCCGATGTACGTCATTCTCAACCGGACCAACGGCGCCTGGACTGACGACAAGATTTGCTGGAGCAACGGAGGCGGCGCACCCTACGTCGCGATTTCGGAAAACCGGTTGAAGCCCATCGTGAGCGAACGCATGTACGTGTATATCGCCCCCAACGACTCAAACAAACGGTATAACGATTTTCTGGAAGTCAACTACAACGGTACTTGGAACGGCAATTCAACCCGCGTCGACGGATGGAGGCTGCCGTTTACTTTCCGTATCAAGACCACCACCGGCAAGGACACCGTGATGGGCGACGCTTACGAGATGTTCTTCCAGACGCGCAAGGCGAAATTCGACGAATTCATCAACGAGGTGCCAAAAGAATTCACGCACCTTGCGACCCAAGATTTCGCGCACATCTGGGCGCCCCATACTTGCCCGGTCAGCTATTTCAACACAAACCAGAAATACGTCGATTATTATAAGCGGTACCAGGACTCGATCGTTACCAATTACGTTAAAGATCCCACCTGGACGCAAAAGGCTATTTATCCCAGCAATACCGGTGATCCCGGCCCCATGATTCCCGTGCCCACGGCGTGGCAGATTTTCGCCTGCACGGGCGCCGAGGGCTGGCAAAAATCAATCGGCGCTTCGCCCTGGTGGTCGGCGGCCATGAACCGGCACGTCGCGCACATGGAGCCGCATGGCATTGATTGGCGTAACTGGGGTTACACCGACACCGCTTCCTTTTATCAAGCCGCGCCCGCCAATTTCTTCTCCAGGTGGTGCCATCTCCGTTCGATTAATAATTACTGTTACGGATTTCCCTACGACGACAACGGCGATCATCAGGCATTCATGACGATGAGCAACATCCAGTGGATAGCGGTGGCGGTAGGATGGTGAGGTTTTATTGCTGCCGTGGTTTTGCGCGGCGCGAAGATTTGATCGGTTGACGGGGGGCGCGAGAAGAAACTCGCGCCCCCTTTTTGCATTGCCGCGCCGCGCAAAAAGGCTTGCGTCTGGTTGTTCCGCAACCCGCAGCGTTCGAAACAAGACACGGTCGAGGGTGGACTGCGCCCCGACAGTAGGATGAATTTTTCTTGGAATTAGGGCGATACTGACCGGCTCGTATATTTTAACCAAAGGAGCCGGTATGAAGAAATATAGGTATTTTCCGCTGGAATACAAGCAGCGGGTCGTGCAGGAGATTGAAAGCGGGTTGCGTACCAAGGCAGCCATAGCCCGAGAAGAGCATCTTGCCTGTTCTTTGATAGATCGGTGGCAGAAGCACGTCCGTGAAGGCACCATGCGGGACCATCCCTCCCGGAAGGAACGCCTGTTGGCCAGGGAATTGGACTGGTACAAGAAGAAGGTCGCCGAGCAGGCTATGGAAATCGACCTTTTAAGAAAAATCGACGAGTACTGTCAAAGCATGAGAAGGTCGAATGGGTCCATCGTCACCGGCCGGAACACGGAGTTAAGAAGGGATGTGAAATCATGAACATCAG
>JGI20214J51088_10001475_pt1 | contig 16042 bp, 26 predicted proteins | sample WetSurMetagenome_FD_51088 | JGI IMG/M metagenome (IMG submission 51088) | reverse complement strand
GAAATGGTTATTGAACCTATTGCCGGCGGTGGCGACGGAAAAAAAGCGTAGGTGGCCGGAAACTTTCTTGGAATGAAACAATAGCAACTGTCTGCCTTCTTTATTCTTGGTCACGCGATTATATACTTGAAAATCTATCTTGTGAAGAAATAGGGATATTTTACCAAGAGGGAATTAAGACTGATCTTTGGCGTAGGGGATGGGATATTAAACGGGATGAAACCACAAGAGAAGATTATCAGGATTTACAAAAAGAATATTACACCGAATCTGAAATTAAAAAAATAGAAGAAGCAAAAAAGCAATTTAAATAAGGAATATCAATGGCCTCGAACGTCCTTGGGGAAATATTTTATAAAATAAGAACAGACTCAACTGATGCCATAAACGGAATTAAAAAAACTCAAAATGCCCATAAGGGTTTATGGCAAGAAGTTACAAAGGGAATAACTGTTTTTGCCATATATCAAAAAGCCGTTCAATTGATAACCGGATTTTTAAAAGGTGCTGTCAAGGAATATGAAGAAGCGGAAAGAGTACATGCGGTACTTGTACAAACTCTTAAAAACTCAGGCGGACAGTTAGGACTTACCGCAAAACAAATAGAAGCAACCTCCAAAGCATATCAGAGAATGTCAATATTTGGTGATGAAGCTATCACCACGGCTCAAACTTCTTTAATTAAATATGGTAATATTACAAAAGAAGTTTTCCCAATTGCCACAAAGTTGATTATTGATATTGGTTCAAAGATGGGAGACCTTGGTGCCGCGTCTGAAATAGTGGGCCGCGCTCTTGAAAGACCGTCTCTTGGAATGCGTCAACTTCGGCAACTTGGGATCATATTTAGTGCATCACAACAGAAGGTAATAACAGACCTTGAAAAAACTGGGAATATTGCTGGCGCTCAAAAAATAATACTTGATAAACTTAATGCAACTTATGGCGGCATGGCCGCTACTATGCGTAATACTTTCGGGGGTGCTGTCGCTGCTCTTAAAAATAACTTTTCCGATTTACAGGAAAATATCGGAATGTTTATGACTGCCATTGGGAAACCACTTGTCGAAACTCTTAATAATATTATTATAAAAATAAACGAGTTTCTTGAAAGTGATAAGGGTTTCAATACATTAAAAAATATAGCTGTTGGTATCGGTGCTGCTTTTAGTATTATTTGGGAAGTTGGAAAACAATTAGCAGATACAGTATTCAAGGCTATTGGAACTGCAATTCAACCGATTATAGATGCTTTTAAAAAACTATTTCCAGAGGGAACAAAGGCAACCGCTTTATTTCAAATCATAACCGGTATTTTAAAAGTTACCGCCATAGTGATTACAATGGTTGCTAATTTATTTGGATTATTGATTCAAAATATTATTGATACAATAATAGTAATGGAGAAATCTGCTAATGTAATACGTAGATTTTTTGAAGCATTAACAGACCCGTCAAATAAGGAAAAATGGAAAACATTTGCAGATGCTGGAAAAGAAGCTGGTGATGCTTGGAAGAATATGTTTGTTCATATTGGCGAAGGAATCGTCAAGATGGTCAAAGATAGTTCCGATGGTATTATTGATTTAATAAAGAATACAGAAAAGGATGCTGATGATTTAGGTAAAAAAATAAATAATACAATAAATACTCTAAATACTGGATTCGATAAACTTAGAAACAAGATTGATAATCCTACCGGAGATGGTGGTAATGGTGGTGGTGGAAAAGGTTTAAAAGCATGGCTTGATACATTTAATTCAGGTCTTGATAAAATTGATGCTAGGGCTATTTCTATCGGGAAACATCTTGCGGATGCGGCAAAGACGTTTGCTGAAAAATGGAAAGAAGGAATTGACAAAGTAAAAGAGCGCATGGATTTTTGGGGTAACTTTGCAACTGATGTAACGGGGCGCATATCATCTATTGTTTCTCAAGCATCTGAAAATGCTTTACAGAGTGCAGAGAATGAATATGTTGATAGAAAAGCATATATAGAAGCTAATGTCACCGATGAAACAGAAAGAGCGAGGCAACTTGAAGACCTTGACAAAGAATATACCGCAAGACAGAAGCAACTTAAAAAAGAAGCATGGATAGCGAATCAGGCTATTGCTGTTATCAATAGCATAATCAATACAGCTCTTGCCGTTACTAATGCGCTGGCAAACTCACCGCCTCCTGCTAACTTTATAATGGCTGCGGTTGTGGGTGCTATGGGTGCTGTTCAGACCGCTTTAATTGCTGCCGCGCCCATGCCGCAATTCGCTTCCGGGGCGTATGTTCCCGCACAGCCGGGTGGTATGCAAGCGACAATCGGTGAAGGCCCGGTCGGAGAGTTTGTAACTCCTGATAAAGGCCCGATATGGAATACAATGGCAGATAGAATTATTAGTGCCATGGACAGAGTATCTGGTGGAAATATAAATAACTCTGTAAACTTTCCCAATGGTATCACTGTTAAAATAGGTGATCGAGAGTTTTATGGAATGTTGACACAAGCCTCAAGGGATGGAAAGTTTTCAGTTTCACAGACACGCGGATTATCGAGGAGAGACTAATTGAGAATAGCATACGATAATCTAATCAATAACGATTTACTATTATCCGTATCATCGGAAAACTCAAATTACCCGGTTAGTAACTTGGACTCCAGTATTTTAACAACGACATGGCGGACACTAACACATGATTCGGAAAGTGTTATATTTGACGCCGGTGCTGGAAACGTATTTGATATTGATGTGGTTTTAATATCTGGACATAATCTAACGAGCGCCGCAACTATCACGGTTCAAACTGATGATGATGTGGCATTTGGTTCTCCTACCGTGAATACAGTTTTAACATGGCGTGATTCTCATATTATCGGATATATAACAGGTGGTGAGAGATACGTAAAGTTTATTTTTGATGATCCTACTAATCCGCTTGATTATATAGAGATCGGGAAAATATATGCCGGTTCATTTTTACAGATGTCTCCATCCTCTAATCTACCTTTTAAAGTTTTGAATCAAAGAAACGATGTAATACAAGTGACTGATCAGGGGGCCTTATACGGTTCACCAGGTGTCAGTAGGCGAGTTTTTCAATATGATTTTATGCATACTTCCGATACCATGATTGAAAGTTTAAGAACTGTATTGGATACGGTTGGGAACTATTCTCCAATATATTTACTAAATTATGATTTGACTTTCACGCATCATGATATTTGTTATGGACGGATAGTTAATAATCTTGAAGAAACGATTCTGGGTGGAAAACAAAATACATATAGTTTACAGATCGAGGAGTGCAAATAAATGGCTTTGACTACAGCGGCTCTACAGTCGACGCAATTAATTGAAGGTCGTCTTGGATACATGGCAGTAGCTTTTGATGCGTTTTCAGGAACCGGGGTTGATCAACTTACGGCTGGAAGCGCGTTTGAATGCGCGAGTACTGTATATTATGCCAGTGCCTTAGAGTCTATAGACTCGACCGCTACGCTTGCCGGTCTTGGTGCTGGAACTTGGGTATATGTGTATTTTAACCCGGCAACATCACAACTTTATTGTAGTGGCTCTGCGCCTGCTTTTAGCACTTCTAAAATAGGTTGGTATCTTGCAGCGTCTCCGACTCATAGATGCATTTATATTTTTTACAAGGTGGGGGCTGGAAACTATACCAATAAAACCATACCTGTAACACAAGGTTATGGAATCCGTGTTGATGGTTTATCATGTACCATCGGTGCTAATGCCGATAGAACTTTAACATTCGCCTCCGATGCTTCGATTATGTGGGATGAAAGTGAAGATGCTTTTGTTATAAATAAGGATTTTAATTATTTAAAAGCAAAATATGGTAGAAAAATAACAGGACAATGGACTGTTGCCGGAATTATGAAAACCCAGAATGATTTTTTTGATACACTTTCTCCATATGTACCAATCACTGGTGATTGGATATTATTTCATGGTATTATTTATTATTCAGGTGCCCCGTATACTGCTTTATCATTAAAAAGAATAAGTTCTACTGAAATTAATATTAATGTGGCTTATTCAGATGGTACTTTGACTACTTTACGCGGACAAGATGGTTTGGCTACCAATATTGCTGATACATTTACATTTTATTGGTAACTTAAAATAATTTTATTTCTCCTTTTACTTTAAAGTAAAATTCATTATATGAATCCATATTATCACCCATATTATTATAATATTGTCTACTAAAAATAATTGGATGAATATATGTATGTTTAAAACCTATTTCAATATTTTCTGTAAATTTTATTCTGGCGGAAAAACCAAAATATATTTCAAATGGATAGAAATCCATTTCAGTAAATGTTAAATATATTCTTGAATATCCACCAATAAAAAATATATTTAGAATTTTGAATTCAACAGATAAATCTGTATAAAAACATTGTTCTTCTATTCCTGTAATATCAAATTGATTTGTAATACCTTCGGGAATATATCCCAATTGTAAAGTAAAAATAATTGCAAGAATAGTATTCATAATATCCTCCGTTTAAAGTTGGCCGGAGATTGTGCATTTCTCCGGCCTTCAAGATACGGTCGAATAATCGCCGGGCAAGATTGGCTCTGGTCACTTGCCATACCTGATAACTTAAATATATATCTTTTTATAAAAATGTCAATAGGAAAATAAAAATATTTTATGCCCAATGTTTTTGCAACAGAAATACAGAAACCAATAACACAACAGAAAATATGTATTGCCGAAATCGACATCGGGAAACTGAATGTTGTTTGGATTCCTATTTATGCTGGTGTATGGATTGTTTCATTTATAAATGCTTATTCCTGTGAAGATACTTTTACAGATATTCCTGATACTGTGAATATTACAAATGCCGGTAGTGTATCCGTAAACGGTGTCCAGATGGCAAAGGTTTTAAGTCCTGCCGCATGTATCATTCAAGATTCAAGTTTCTATTATGAATCAGGAACCCATGTTCTATATCTCCACTGTCCTAACGGTGATTCACCTTTTCTTTTCAAAGTTTCTGTTGGTTCGATTTATGGATTCCGTAAGGGTGGAATTACGGCTTGTTATGGTGGCGTGAACTACGAGGACCGATTACTTGAATCTCCTAATATCTCTCTGAATAAAGACCCAACTTTTTTTGGAGTGCTTACTCTTGATTCATGTACTTTTAAAATAGCAAACGCAGACGGTGAACTTGATTTCTTAACACGTAATGAAAATATATTTGGAAATAAGGGACGTGTTAGAATCGGTTTTGACGGATGGGCCTTAACAGAGTTTCAACAAGTCTTTGAAGGCACGATCGGGAAAATAACAACCGATGAAGAGTTTATAACTGTAGAAGTAAAAGATTTCCGGGGCGCTCTTTCAAAATCTATTCCTGAAAATGTATTCAGTACTTCCGTATATCCTCTTTTAAATGCTGATGATATTGGTAAACCTATTCCAAGAGTTTTTGGAACTGTGAGAAATGCTCCATGTTATGTTATCGATCAAGACATGGGCGGTGTAAATACTACGGCGACCTATCATGTAAAAATAAGTGATACAGAATATACAAGCGCAATAAANNCTTTNGCGGCGGCTTATGTAAACGGGAATCAAGTTGTTCCTGGTGGTGTAAATCTTGGTACAAGGACTTTCACGCTTGCGCATACAACGTCCGCCCTAACTAATCAGTATACGGCTGGTGATGAAGTTACGGTAGATTTAATCGGTGAAGTTACAAGTACTGGTGGTGTCATAGATAACGGCGCTCACGTAATACGAAAACTTCTATATGATTATTATGGTTTCACTTATGCTAATGATTTTTTCGACCTATCAAAATGGGATGAACTAAAAGCAAAAGATATTGGGTTATGGATTGGTGAAGACCAGAAACCAATTATCGATATTATTGGAATGATTTGCAGTGACGGCATTCAAGGTGATTTCTTTGTCGGTGGTGACGGTCGATATAAACTAAGGATATGGGATTCAAACCNCGCATCGATTCAAACGATTAAAAGAAACGCTATTTTAAAAACTCCTACTATTTCTGATGATCCGACAAAAACTATTACTTCGGCTTTAATCGGATATTCAAAAGATTGGAAAAATAACGAATATAGATTATTTCTTGATGATGCNAATGAATCNGANATATTTGAAAAGTATCCTGTTTATAATCAAAAGAAGTTTGATACTCTCATGGTTGGAAGCACTGATGCTTCTGATTATTCTGATATAATATTTGATAAGTCAAGTGACATAGAAACTATTATTCAAGTTACTATACCTGGGTGGCTTTGCGTTGAACGTGAAATAGGCGATGTGGTTATAATACACTGTAACCGGAAAACTTCTGACTGGTATAAAAGAATCAAGGCGGAGATTATTGGAGTAGATAAAAATCTAAATGATCATACAACGGGTCTTACCTTGCGAATGGTTCAAAGACTTGATGATATTCCATATACAAAATCATGGATGTATACAGATAATACACCTGATGGCTATGTGAATTATTATTGTACAGATACTCAAGAACAACATATTTATTATGGAATGACAATCAATGAGAGTTGACATAAAATAATATTTATTATATATTTAAATCATGGCGTGGATATACATTTTAGAATCACCGAATAAAAAGTTTTATGTCGGACAAACAGTACAAAAAAGTATATATAAAAGAATAACAAGACATAAAAATGACAAACTTCCAATCGGTAATGCTATTAGAAAATACGGTTTAGATAATTTTAATATTTATAAGTTTGAATGTGATGAAGAGGATTTGGATTACTTTGAAAGAGGTTTTATAAAGACGCATAATTCATTAGTTCCAAATGGATACAATTTGGAAACGGGTGGAAATAAAAATAAACATATGCATCCTGATACAATAAGTAAAATGTCATATGCCCATATTGGTAAACCTGGAAGAAAATGGACTAATATAGAAAAAAATGAATTGCGTTTAAAAAGAATTGGTAAAAATAATCCTCGCTATGGAGTTATTGTTAGTAGTGAAACAAAAAAAAGATTAAGTGAATCACATATGGGTGAAAAAGCTACTTGGTTTGGTAAGAAATTATCAAAAGAACATTGTAAAAAATTAAGTGAATCACATCTTGGTCAAAAATCATGGAATAAAGGAAAACATTTATCGCCAGAGCATATAAAACATTTTTCAGAATCAAGAAAAGGTAAATGTGTTGGTTCTGATAATTGGAAAGCAAGAAAAGTAAAATGTATAGAAACTAATGAAATATTTATGACGATTACGGATGCTAAAAAAAAATATCATGCTTCTCATATTGTTGGTTGTTGTATGGGAAATAGAAAAACATCNGGTGGTTATCACTGGAAATATTTTAATTAAATAGTATATAATAAATAAGGAAAACAAAAATGGCTCGCCGAGAATATAATGTGAAAATGAATTTAAATTTGTCTGGGCAATCATTCGTTGACGAAACAAAAATAAATGTCGGCTCATCTGCATTTTATATAGATCATGATTTTTTCTTTGATGACGATGCGTCTGGTGATGTACTTGTAATCCGAACCGCTGCCGCTGGTGGCGGGACTCTTTTAACACGTGATACAGATTATACCATAACAAATCAAGATACTTATCTAACAACTGAAACTGGTAAAAATTGTTATTCAACGGTGACAATAATAAATGTTGCGTACCAAGCGACTACACTTTATTTTTCAGGAAAGTATGTTGCTGATGCCGTTGACAAAGAGGATGTTGGGCGTGTTACTTGGCAGTATAGCGCTGTAAATGCAAGTGCTACTCTTGCACCAACAGGGTACACCTCTTATGGTTGTACGGCTGGAACTAATGGAATACGATTAGTTCTTCCTGCCGTATCTATGGCATATACAAATATAAAACTTGAGTTTATAAAACTTGATGATACGAATAGCGCAATAACAATTGATGGTAGTGGTGCTGAAACTATCAATGGACTCGCACAAATATTTCTAATTGAAAAATATCAGAAAATTGAATTGATTTGTACTGGAACTGAATGGATTATTACAAAGGGTAGTTTAATTGCTGATACAGGATGGATCGATAATAGTGACTGGACTACCATAAATCTTGGTTGTGGTAATTGCACCTATGATGGAAAAGTAGGAACATTTCAGGTTGGAGAAATTATAAAGGAAGCAACTTCCTCTAATACTGGTATTATAGTTGCTGATAGTGGAACTGTTTTAACTTTGTGGAGAGTTACGGGAACTGGTATATGGACAAATGATAGAGTAATAACTGGTCAAATATCTGGTGCAACCGCGAATGTAAATAATGCGAGTACTACAAAAAATGCGAGTACTAATTTTTATCATGGTTGGGCAGTACCGTCATATATGCTAACAGCTTTTGGGTATTATTCAACGGCAAGATCAGAAGCGACAAGTTATCAAACATACCCATCTGCCGGAATTGATGGTGTAAGTTATTCTGGTGTTTTAATGAATGGTGTTGATACTAATAATGTAAAGTTTGAATGTTCAGGAGCCGGTCCACTTATTATTACTGGTGGACAAACCTATAATCTTGGTGCAAATGATGAACATTACCGTTTTGTTGTAAAACTTATAATTTAAAAATGAGGGCATAATGTATAAAGGAGATGAGAGAAGAGCTAAAAAGAATAATACCGGCATTGTGATTGGTTGGATTATTGCCGGTGCTATTGCAGTTACGGGTTGGATGTTCGGCGCTTTACAAAGTGCCGGAGCGCAAACACATTCAGGTTTAGAATCACGTATTGTCAGTGTAGAAAAAAGTATAGTGACTTTAACATCTGATGATGCTGTAAATAAAACAACCCTTGAAACAATAAAATCAGATGTAAAAGAAATAAAAGATATTTTGAAAAAGAGGTAGATATGACTTTCAAAGAATTTATAATGGAAATGATTACTTCGCGGGCCGCATGGGGTTGGTTTGTTGTGCTGATTGTTTCGTGTATCATGCTTGGATTTGGCAAGATAGACGGAGCAACCTGGGGCGTTATGAACGGTGCCACATTTGCCGCTTTTATTGCATCTAATAAAATCGGTGATAAACTTGATTCGGGGAAATAATGAATGTTAAAAAGCATGATATTGTTTTCTGTGTTGTTATTGTTATCCTCTCAGGTATTGTCTGCGCAGGAATCATCGGTGCGGGAGAATATACAAAAAGAATTATTGACGCTCAAAATACAATTGGTAAACTGTCAACAGAAAATAAACAGCTTAAACAAACAATTGCAGACTTTGCAGGAGAGCGACAGCGCATTTATAAAGACTTTGCAGATGCAATTAAAGGAGCAGGAGGCGACATTTCAAACGCTCTTGCAACAGTTCAACGACTTGAAGGGCTTGCAAATAAAGTCTCAAATTGAAACAGGTTTAATTGTCGGTGGTATTTGTCTTGGTGCCGGAATCATAGTTGGAATCCTAATCGGTGCGGTGGTAAAATAATATGCTTAGTTGTAAATATTGGAATAATAAAGATAGAACATATTTAGTACAAACTAATAATGGGATTGAAACTTTAGTTCCCGGTCTTGAATATTGTGGTCCAACAGCGGCCACTATTTGTATATTTGGAAAATATGATATTCCGGTAATAGATATGCCGGGCGGATGGGTTCCTCAACCGGAAGACTTATCGACTCTTTATTTTATAGATCAATCCAACTGGCCTAAGTTTAAAATAATTCGGATGCTTGATTTAAATGCAATACCTCCTAATAGGGTTCCTCAATATTATCCAGCTATGTCAAAAGAAGTATGGGGAAAAGAATCAACTTTTAAATGGGATATGACATGGGAAAATCTGCGCGATGAGTTTACAAAAGGAAATTCTATTCAAATATGTTTTAAGAATCCCGCTCATTATTGCGCGGCTCTTGCTTTTGATGTTGATACAAATGAAATAATATATAATGATCCATGGCCCGCTCACTGTCCCGGTGGTAATGGTTTCAATATCAGGTTAACAAAATCAGAGTTTGATAGAAACGTAAATAACTTTTTCATAGTATATTAAAATATAAATCTTTTCATCTTGGGCCGCGTAGCAATACGCGGTCTTTTTTTTTGCCTTGACATGATGATTAAAATATAACTATATATAAATACTTATATATTTAATAAATAAATCTATATTCCATAACAAAATATATAAAACATTGATTTTAAAAATAAATAAAAATAACTATTGCATTTTGTTTTAAAGTGTGTATAATGTTAATCAAGAGGTACGAAATGAGCATGGAACTTCTGGAAAAGATTCACGGAAGCATTTTGAATATGACGCCAAAAGCGATTTATGAAACCGGAAAAGAAGTTGCGCGCCAACAGGCGGAAAAACTTTTTCATCAGGAACGGCTTTTCGCCCTGACAACGAAGTCTGAGAATCCGTGGCACGACATGTGGCGGATAGTTGTTAAAACTATATAGGAGGGTTATCATCATGTGGAGAAAATTCTGGAAAAATCTTCCAGAAGCAGGAAGTTACCCAGAGGAAATAACCGAAGCGGATAGATTGAGGATGGATTATATTGACGCGAAAAAACAATTAGAAAAAATAGAAAAAGAATATGACTTACAAATAAAAAAAATGTTTTTAATGTGTGAAAAAGATTGGACAATTAAAGAAATAGAAAATGCGTTGAAGATTTCCGGGATAACTTGGTATCTAACATGGCCATGGATAAAACATAGCAATCGATAGGAGGATTATCATGGAAAAGAAAACGAAACGCTATGAAATTCAGTTTACTGATTTTCAGCTCGCCTATTTGGACCTGACAAAAGAACAGCACGACGGATTGACCGCAAAGTCTCACATCCGGTCAATCATCGAGGTTAAAAAATGCGCGTGTTAGTTGCTTGTGAGTTTTCCGGTATTGTTCGCGAGGCATTCCGAAAGCGTGGCCATGACGCATGGTCTTGCGATTTACTCGACACGGAAATACCGGGTAATCATATCAAGGATGATGTGTTGAAACATCTTGACGAAGGATGGGATTTAATGATCGCACACCCGCCTTGTACTTATTTATGCAGACATCGAGCAAGATGGAACAATAGACAAGGAACAAAAGCAGAACAGAAAAAAGCCAATGAATTTTTTATGCGGTTTTATAATGCGTCAATTAAAAAAATATGTATCGAGAATCCAATACCATTGAAAGTACTAAACTTGCCGTGTTACTCTCAAATTATTCAGCCGTGGCAATTTGGACATGACTATTCAAAAAAGACTTGTTTATGGTTGAAGGGTTTACCAATTTTAAATCCGACAAAAATAATAAATATTACATATTATATCACGCCAAAAGGAAACAAATTTACAGCGGGATGGTATAAAACGCCTCGTAATTCAAAAGATAGGTCGAGGACTTTTACAGGTATCGCCGAAGCGATGGCGGAACAATGGGGGAATCCATGATACAAAATCTTGACCACTTGGCGACGGCCCTGAGGCTGGAAGGAAAAGCGATGGGAACTCTTTACGCCGGGAAAGTCGAAGAAGCATCCGAGATTGATTATGAAGAATCGTTTGAGCTTGAATCCATAGAGGAGGAAGAGACATGAAAACAGGTGATAGAGGCGTTAAGGTATTCACCGATTTCGCACATGCAATAAACGGAATGACCGAAGCACTGCGAGAACAAAAAAGAGTCTATGAAGCGTATCCGGCATGGCATGAAGAAAAGATTGCCGGGCCGCTTATCGCCGCAGGGTTGCCGCGTTGCGACAAACAACTTGAATTAAGGAGTAAAAATCATGTGTGAATCCGTCAGTGCTTTAAAGTATGAAAACAAGTATTATTTTTTGACAAGTGATAAACTCGATACGTTCCTGAGAAGTAAAAAAGGCATAGAGTGGAAAAAAACTCATGGCACAAATGACGATGATGTTAAGGGCCATGGATTTCTGGAAGAGTTTATTTACCCTGAGTTGAAAGGAAAAGCGGAACATTGGGAATGCACTGACTTTTCATCGCCTAAAAACTTTCCATACGAAATCGTCAAGCAATTAAAACTCGGGAACCTTCGATTCGCTATACCCGATTCGCCGAAACAATTATTGACTGAAAAGGTTTACGACGACTACGAAGCGAAACGCGCTCCCCTGTACGCCGACTACGAAGCGAAACGCGATGCACTGTACGCCGACTACGAAGCGAAACGCGATGCACTGGACGACGACTACGAAGCGAAACGCGCTCCCCTGTACGCCGACTACAAAGCGAAATGCGCTCACCTGTACGCCGACTACAAAGCGAAACGCGCTCCCCTGCACGCCGACTACAAAGCGAAAAGTTTTGATCTTTTCTGGAATATTTTCATGGTAAAAAAGAATCGTACGAAGGCGTGGAAATAACAAGGAGGAAGAGATATGAAACAGACAAGAGAAAATCTGAACAAGTTTTTTGAATCAAGCCGCCGCCTGTTTGAAAAATCTGTTGCGGTTGCCGGTACTCCCTCTTTCAAAAAGTATAACATGGCGCAAGTTAGAGTCATACAGATTATTAAGCGTATTACGTCCATGTAATCCTCCTAAGGGTTGCGACTCGAAAGAGTCCGGCCCCGCATCGGCGGAATCAGTTTTGGATTAGTAGTACTACCATGATGGTATTAAACTGAAACGCCGAGCTGGGTCCGAAAGGATTTTAAAATGACTTGTAGATTTTGTGGAGGACCGTTAAAAGATTCATGTTTTTGTGAATGGTGCCGAACGTATTTTGGCGATCATCCACGATGTCCTTATTGTGGTGGTCTACATGGTATCGATAATCCGTGTAGTGTTTTAGGGGAAACCAGGAATCCTGAAAAGCACAAGGAGAAATGATTATGGATTATAAAGAACATTATGCAGAAGCAAAGAAATGTTTTAAATGTGAAAAATGTGTTGGGTGTCTACTTGCCTTAGCATATAAAAAGAAAGAACATGAAGTGGAAGAACTTCATCAATTCATATTGACACACGTCAAGAATGGTGATATAGTTTAGGTGCTGGCGTTGCCAGTTGTTTGATCATGCCGGGGTGGATTAGGTTAACATCCCGGCAACTTTAAAAGAGGTTTGAAATGCTTTCAAGAATGGTAACTAAAAAAATAGGAAAAAGAACAGAACATTTTACAGCAACCGGAAATAATCTTTTTGAACTAACCATGGAACTTGAAAAACTTGCTTTTCCGGATGTTGAAAAATGTGGTTTATGCGGTGATAATGATTTATATTTAACAGCATATCTCGCACAGGGGAAATATAAATATACAAAAATAGTTTGTGCAAAGTGTGGTGGTGGTATTACTTTTGGTCAAAGACAAGATAATCCAGACATCTTTTACCTCAGAAGGGGAGAGGATAAAAAATATCTTTGGGAAAAGAAAGTTGAGAAAATAGAAAAACAGGAACCAAAAAAATCTGATAAGTTTGAAGACGATGACCCGTCTATTCCATTTTAGAGATATGTATGCTTAAGGAATGTTTTAAATGCCACAAGATGTTAGAAGCCAATAATTTTTATAAACATTCCAAAATGGCAGATGGATTATTTGGTAAATGTAAAGAATGTACAAAAAAAGATGTAAAAAATAGATATGATAATAATTTTGAAAAAATACAAGTTTACGAAAAGATTAGATCGAGAAGTATTAAGAGAAAAGAAATGGTTGGTATATATAATAAAAACAGAAAATTAAAAAATCCAATAAGAGAAAAAGCTAGATATTTAACAAGTAATGCAATAAGGGATGGGAGAATTAAAAAGGAACCATGTTGTGAGTGTGGTAATAAAAAAGCACAGGCTCACCACGGGGATTATTCAAAACCACTTGAAATTACATGGCTTTGTTTTACATGTCACAGAAAAAGGCACGGGCAACTTAAGAAGAGGTAATATATGGCAGAGCTTAAAATAACCCGTATCATCAATATTTCAAAAGGTATTGTAGAAATAGATGACGATACTATTGTTAGTGAAGCTGATAAAATAATCGCTCGACGCATAGGACATTACGATAGTACTGTTTATGATGAAAATATTGATTGACAAAATGATTTTTATATGATAGATTTTGACTGGAGGAAATCATGGTTATCGAAGTGACGAAGTTTGAGGTCGGGAAATATTATGCGTATCCAAAGTAAAATCATGGAGAGGGCGACTTCGTTTCGCCCCTCCCATTTTTTTTGAAAGGATAATATGTAAATGAGGGCATTTGTAAAAGGATATGAAATACAAATAGATCATGATGAATTATGGAGATTGCAAGAACATAGTTATTGTGTTCATAAAAGGAAAACTCATTTTTATATTAGAAGAGGAGGTAATCCTCCTTATTATCTTCATCGAGAAATAATGGACACACCAAAGGGAATGGTTTGTGATCATATCAATGGTGATACATTTGATTGCCGAAAAAAAAATCTTAGAAATTGTACAGATTTTGAAAATTATAAAAATTATCCCAAACCGATAACTAATAAAAGTGGATATAAAGGAGTCCATTGTGATAACAGATTAAAAAAGAATAAGTGGATTGCGCAGATAAGTATAAATAATCATAATACTTATATAGGTTCATTTTCCACGCCAGAACTTGCATATAAAGCATATTTAAAAGAATCAAAAAAGTATCATGGATGTTTTGCAAGAAAGGAAATAACACGAAATGTGTTATTAGCTCCGAGTGTCCCGTCATAACGTGTACAAGGTCAAGGTATAGCGGTGAATATCTATACCCATCGACTGATACGGGCGGGCCAGCCGGAGCTTTAAGGATCGTGGTGTGGCGCTTAATTGTAGCTGGAAGGCTTTGGCCATATAAGGAAAACAGTGGCCTTCGACTCCACGATCCTGTTTTTAAAAGGGGGAGAGGATGAAGATTAAAAAATGCACAAAACATAAAATAGAATTAACTTTTGATGGTTACGGAAGATGGGGAAAACATTATTATTGTATTGAATGTGCCAGAGAAGCAAAACCGATTATTAAAAAACCAAATAGCGATACGGTAGATGGTTATTAAAGGAGGTAAGAGGATGAAAAACGAAAAAGACACTGCGAACAATTTTTGTTTCGGAGTTATGATTGTGCTGTTTCTATTGACGATTGCTCTTGCTTTTTTCGGAAGTGTTGGTTGTGTTGGGACAGGACTATTATTTATTGGGTGGATTATTTTTATTACTTTCAACGATTAAAGGAGTCAACGAAATGAAAATTATTATTTGCGGAGTTGGTGGAGCTGTTATTGGATTTATAACTTTTGCGCTTGGTTTTGGATGGGTAAAAACTATAGATGGTATACTAACCGTCAACCCAGTCGGAGCAATTATAAATATTGTTTGCGTTGTTGTCTGGGTTATTCTCGTAAATATTATTTATGGCATGGTTGAAAAATGACGTACGTAACGCGACAAATCATCATCGATTGCATACCCTGGGCCGTGTTCGGCCTGATGTTGATATTTTTAGAAAGGTGGATGTGATGGAAATAAGAAATTCTATTTTGCATTTCATAAGCCGAAAAGCTGTCAGGTATGGTCTTTATGATCCGAGAGTTAACACACCGGGATGGTTGATGGTGCTATGGGCGATACTAAAGCCGATAGAATATTCCTACCATAAACAATCTGGAATTAAAAAAGATTATGCGCGTGGATTGTATATCATAAATAAAAGGGTGATTGAGTTTGACCAATTAAAATGTTTTCCTACTCTGGAGGAATATGAGAATAGAGGTTTGGAGGCCCGCCAGTGAAGCGAACGTATATGGTTTGTGAAAATTGCCGAAGTTCAAAAAGGTGTACCAATAAAAAATATTTCACTTGGTGTACTGAATGGCGTCATCGCCGATGGCATCTCGTCGTCATCCTAATCGCCATCGTTGCCGTCCTGGTGCTGGCGGCGTGTCTCGTTTGGGCAACAATCGACCCGGCGCATAATCCGCCGAAGCGCGACGAGGTGCCGGTATACTACACCGATTTTGTCCTCAAAGAAGATGAAGGTT
>JGI20214J51088_10001473_pt1 | contig 16053 bp, 11 predicted proteins | sample WetSurMetagenome_FD_51088 | JGI IMG/M metagenome (IMG submission 51088) | reverse complement strand
GAATCTGCGCATGAGTGGTTCGCAAACAGCATAACCTATGAGGATATTGCGGATATGTGGGTGCATGAGAGTTTTGCCAATTATGCCGAGAGCCTTTATGTGGAATATTATTTCGGCAAGGATGCCGGAAATGAATATGTGCTTGGTACCCGTCAGAATATTCTGAATGATAAACCTGTTACAGGAGCCTATAATGTAAACAATGAAGGTTCAGGCGATATGTACTATAAAGGAGGCAATATGCTTCATACTTTGCGTCAGATTATAAATGACGATGAGAAATGGTTAAGCATCCTGAGGGGACTTAATAAAGATTTTTATCACCATGTTGTTAAAGGTTCTCAGATTGAACAATACCTGTCTGATAAAACAGGTATGAATCTTAAACCGTTATTTGATCAGTATCTCCGTGATGTCAGAGTACCTGTATTTGAATATTTTGTAAAGGGGAAAAACCTCACTTACAGATGGAGTAACTGCGTTCGTGGCTTTAATATGCCTCTTAAAATATGGGTGTCAGGCAAAGCAATTGATCTGAAACCAAGAACCGGTTTTAATACCATTCAGCTCGACTCTGAAAATGCAGTTATTAAAGTCGACCCGGGTTATTATGCNGCATCTCTGAATCTGACAGGAAAATAGTACATTACGGAGTGTTCCTTTACGTTAAGACTTAGTTTAACGCAAAGGAACACAAATGGTAATGCATTGATTTTAATTAGTTTTTCTTCAGGGTTTCACCAGAACCGGTTTTCCAAATCCTATCTTTTCGAGGGGTTTAAGCTGTGTCGCAGCATCCCCTACAATTACATAGTACATCTTGTCTGGAAGAATGTATTTATCCGTAATTGCCTTATGTTCCTCAATTGTCATATTCTGAATTACGTTCTCTTCCTTCATGATATAATCGTCAGGGAATCCGTATTTGGCAATAGGTGATAACATACCAACCAGAGCTCCGTTTGTTTCAAACCTTAACGCATTTGAAAGGATCATACAGTTTTTAATAAACTGAAGGTCCTTTTCATCGACACCATTCCGGTATTTTTCCATTTCGTCTTTAATAATCTTTACAGATTCAAATGTCGATTTTGATACAACACTTGTTCTGATAAAGAAAGGAGCTTTGGCCTTCATCTCAAGAAAATAGCTTGAAGCGCCGTAAGTGAATCCTTTTTCCTCACGAAGTATTTGGTTCAGGATGCTTGTGAATGCACCGCCAAGCCGGTAGTTTACAAAATCTGCTTTAACATAGTCGGGATCATTCCGCGACAGCGCAAGATATCCGGCATTGATCACTGATTGACGGGAGCCGGGAATATCAACAAAGTAGATCTGTGATTTTTCAGGGCTTGCCGGGACAGGATATGAAGCGAAACTTACATCCTTTGCTTTCCATTCCGACTCCAGTGGCTTGAGGGCAGCAAGAACCTGCTCTTTTGTCACATTGCCGGCTACAAGCACCTTTGTAACTTTAGGAGAGAAGTTCTGATCGTAATAATTCTTCAGATCAGAAAGCCTGATCTTAACAATAGATTCTTTTGTCCCTCTGGAGTTGTATCCCAGAATATTATTTGTGCCATAGAGTAACCTGGTGATTAAAAGGCTAGCAACACTCCCAGGCTGAGCTTCAGCCTGGATGATGCTGTTTTTGGTGCTGGTCTGAGCTATCCTGAACTCGGCGGTATCCCACCTTGGTTCAAGGATCATCTCCTTAATAAGCGCTGCGGTTTTATCAAAATTCCGTGAAAGGGCGCTGGCATTTATTATCAATTCTTCGCGTCCTGCATACATGTTTATGGATGAACCAAGAAGTTCAATCTCTTCTTCCAGTTCTTCCGGAGTCTTGTTTTTTGTACCCTGTGGAAGAACGCTGGCAACCATATTGGCAACACCCGGAAGTTCGAGTTTATCCTGGCTGACTCCTCCGTCAATTACCAGACTCATCTCTACAAGAGGCAATTCAGGGTTCTGAATCCCGTATAGCTGAATTCCGTTTGAAAGAGATGCTTTCCAGAGAACCGGCACTTTAACTTCCGGAGCCTTTGTGGCAGACGGCTCAACAGTGCGGTCAAATGAAGAGGGAGATTTTTCATATTTTTCATCTTTGGAACCGGCAATCTCAACTTCGCTGGCTTCATTGATATTCTCCTCCTTTACTCCGGCTGCAACGGAGTTATCTGCAACAAGATCAGTTTTTCCTTTTGGCACAAAACTGGTAACCACATGAGGTTTGTTTTTGATGTATTTCTCATACACCATTTTCACATCATTCAGGGAAACAGCCTTAATGTTTTCTATATCTTTTTCAATATATCCCGGATCATTCAGGAAGGTATTGTAAAAAGCCAGCTGGAATGACCTGCCAAGCACACTGTTGATGCCATTATAAAAGTTCTTCTCGCTCGAAGCTTTAACCCTTTCGATATCTTTTTCAGTGATCCCGTCCGTTTCAAAACGTTTGAAACCCTCGGCAACAGCATCCTCAATTTCCTTTAGTGTCTTGCCTTCATTAGCTCTGATATTAATCGTAAATTCTCCCGCAAGCTCACCTGAATTATTATAAGCTGTGGTTCTTGACGTCAATTGTTTCTCTTTAACCAGGACTTTGTAAAGAGGAGCTTTCTTACCGTCTGCAAGGATCTTTGCGAGGAAATCGAGAGCATATGTATCTTTTTGATATGAGGGAGTAACCGGCCATACCATGGTTATCTCAGGCACATTAGCAAAATTGTCTTCATGATAGAGCTTCACTGTTTTATCCAGCACAGGAATCTGTGAGGTACGTTTTGCAACTTCACCATGAGCTTTTATTTCACCGAAATATTTGTTAATCATAACTTTGACTGAGTCGGGATCAAAGTCGCCCGCCAAAACCAGAGTGGCATTGTTCGGGCCATAAAAATGACCATAATAAGATTTGACATCTTCGAGTGATGCGCTTTTCAGATCAGCCATTTCACCTATAACTTCCCAGCTGTATGGATGAGTAGAAGGGTAAAGGTTCTTACTGATAACATAATCGGTAAAGCCATATGGTGAGTTGTCTTCACCCTGCCTCTTCTCATTCGTTACAACATTCTGCTGAACAGCCAGAGTATGCTGGGTTATAGAATTTATGAAAAAGCCCATCCGGTCGGATTCAAGCCACAGGATCTTTTTGAGGGCGTTTTTTGGGAACACCTCATAATATGTAGTGATATCACGGGTGGTAAATCCGTTATTAGATCCTCCCACACCTTCGATGATTTTGTCAAAAGTCCCCGATGGTACATTTTCTGAGCCACCGAACAGGAGATGTTCGAACAGATGGGCAAATCCCGTTTTCCCGGGTACTTCCCTGCTGGAACCAACATGATACATTATAGCATATGAAATCATAGGATCTGAATGATCGGCATGAAGTATTACCTGCAGACCGTTTGGCATCATGTACTTTTCATAGTTAATTTTAAGAGTATCTGATTTCGGAGCTTTTGTACAGGCCAGGCCAAACAATAAAATGCTCAGAAAACCAAAAACCTTTAATAAGGTACGGATCTTGTTCATTTTTATAGGTTTAAGTTATTGAAATATATTTGAAGATTAGATTAAAGCAGATCTCTAACCAAATTTAAACAAATTTTGATCCTAATAGTTTTCCGTCTGGATTTAAGTTGACAATTTTCTTTAACTTTCCTGAATAATAACATTTTTGTGTAAAAGACCTGATTCTGTAAAATAAGATTCATTAACTTTTTATTTAACGTCTGAACTGAAAATTACTTTAAAATGAAAAAGATACTCTTCTTCTTTCTGCTCTTTGGCGCATACTCCTTTGTATCTGCCCAGAAAAGCCCTTTTCTGGCAAATATCTATGACTATCTCGAAAACACTAATGTTTTCGAATTGAACCAGGAAGAGGGACATACTCCTTTTATACCTTATTTCTCTGCCGATGAGGCTCTGAAAGACAGTAAGTCAAATCCGTCCGCTTTTCTTTCACTGAATGGCACCTGGAAATTTCATTTCTCTGATACACCGGAAGGAACACCTCAGGATTTTTTCACTGAAAAATATAGTGATGCAAAATGGGATACTATCCATGTTCCTTCAAACTGGGAAATGCAAGGCTACGGCGATCCGATATTCCGGAATGTTACCTCTCCGTTTCCCCCCAATCCGCCGTTTGTCCCGAGAGAGTATAATCCCACAGGATCTTACCGCAAGACTTTTTCCCTGCCTGCTTCATGGAAAGGAAAAGAGATCTTTCTCAGAATGGAAAAGACAGCATCAGCATCATTTGTATGGATAAACGGGAAAGAGGTTGGTTATAATGAAGGGGCACAGGAGCCTGCAGAATATAACATCACAAAATATCTTAAAACGGGGAAGAACATCATTGCTGTTAATGTCTATAAGTATTCTGATGGCTATTATCTTGAGGGTCAGGACTATTGGAGACTTGCCGGGATTTTTGATGATGTATGGCTTTATGCTACACCCCGGGCACATATATTTGACTGGTCAGCCACAACTGACCTTGATAAGACTTACACCGACGCCAGGCTCGATCTGTCTGTAGTTTTGAAGAATTATTCTGCAGAGGATATTAAGGACCTGACACTCAGGACAACTATTTACGACTCAGGTAAAAAAGCCGTAAAATCCTTCTCCTCAGAAAAATTCACAATTGCGGCGAATGACAGGCAGATCATTAAGTTTTCAGAAGAAATGAAAAATCCGGCAAAATGGTCGGCTGAGTTTCCCAATCTCTATACTCTTGTATGGGAACTCTTAGATCCTTCAGGGAAACTGGTTGAAGCGGTCAACGGAAGAATAGGTTTCAAGGAAACTGAAATACGCAATCAGGTTTTTTACCTCAATGGTGTTCCTGTAAAACTTAACGCTATCAACAGCCATATGCAACATCCTGTACTGGGACATAGAATGGATGAAGAAACGATCAGAAAGGATATGACAATACTTAAACAGTTTAATATCAATTGTGTAAGGACATCCCATTATCCGCCTGTACGGAAGTATCTGGAACTGGCAGACAAATATGGAATTTACATTGTCGATGAAACAGGCGACGAAGCCCATGCTACAGAATATTTATCAGGCAGAAAGGAGTGGGAGGATATGTACCGTGAAAGAGCCAGAAGGATGGTGCTCCGCGACAGGAATCACCCGTCAATTCTGTTCTGGAGTGCCGGAAATGAGAGCGGGGAAGGACAGAATATCTGTGCAGTGATTGATGAAGGCAAAAAATATGATAAGACTCGTTTTTGGATGTATGGCGGAAATGCATTTTCGCACCCCTGTGAAGAGATAATCGGTCCAAGGTATCCAAAGGTATTCGAACTTATTAAAAACGTGTTTCTGGTTCCCGACAGTGTTGATCCTCGGCCATCATTCCTCGATGAATATCTTGCAGTTACCGGTAACGGCGGCGGTGGACTTGATGAATACTGGGACTCATTCAGGAGATATCCAAGAAGCATGGGCGGTGCTATCTGGGATTTTGTGAGCACAGGGATAACCGAAAAGATCAGGACCCTGAAAGATGCTTCTGATAACAATGTACAGGTAAATGTGATGGGACGGGCAAAGCTAGTTCAATCTCCCGATGGCAGGGGAATAGATCTGAACGGTCATGATCAATGGATAGAGATTTACAGGGATAATTCACTTGAGATATCAGGAAACCAGCTTACTCTCGCACTGAGAGTATTTCCCCGCAAGCTGAGCAGTTCGGCAGGAACACTTATAACTAAAGGGAATTATCAGTTCGGGTTGCATCAGAAAGGAAAGGACTCTCTTGAATTCTATCTTACCACTGACAGGAAGTATAAGGTTTCACTAGCTCTTCCCGAAAACTGGGAATATAACTGGCACCAGGTGTCGGCAAGGTACAATGGTTCAGATATTTCAGTGTCAATAGATGAGAAGATCAGCAAAAGTGAACCTGTAACAGGGAATATCATGAATACTCCATATCCGGTTAATATTGGCAGAAATGCAGAGATCCATGGTCAGGAGACTTCTGTTTATATCTGCGATGCAATAATTGATGATGCGGGTATTTTCAGCAGGGTCATTCCTGCAGATTTACTTCAGAGCCCTTCATCTGAACTGAAGAAAAGTGCTTGCCTGTGGCTCGACTTTGAGGATATAGCCACAGGTGGTGACTTTTACAGTTATGGTATCGGAGCCAGAACATATGGAGCTATTTGGCCCGACAGACAACCACAGCCGGAGATGTGGCAGATAAAAAAATCAGGTCAGCCTGTTGCAGCTTCGCTTGTCTCAGCTGAAAAAGGAATGATAGTGATTGAGAACAGGTTTCTGTTTACGGATCTTAAAGATCTACTGACTGAATGGACACTTCAGGGTGATGGAGAAATCCTTCAAAAGGGAACCCTGAATATTAATCTTGAACCGCAGAAAAAAGCAATGGTAGTAATTCCATTCACAAAGCCTGTTATAAAAGAAGGAGTTGAATACCGGCTTTTAATCAGCTTCCGGCAGAAAGAAAAAACATTTTGGGCAGAAAAAGGGTTTGAGATTGCATGGGATCAGCTTGATCTGAAATGGTTTGAGCCGGTGCATCCAGCATTATCTTCATCGCTGCCACCGGTGATGCTTGATGAAAACAGAGACAATGTAACCATTACAGGAAAAAATTTTGAATATAAATTTGACTGCAGTAAGGGTGAGATTGTTTCAATAAAAATTAAAGGTAAAGAACTTGTTAAAAGAGGAGCAGAGCTGAATGTGTGGAGAGCACCTCTGGCGAATGAGACTGATGAATGGGGCTTCTGGTCATCAAACAATAAACATATTAAAAACGGGTTCGGCCATACGGCATCTACTGAGTGGTATTCATCAGGAATAGACGATATGAAGACAATAACGGAATCCTTCACTGTCAGTAAATCCGATAATAATATTGTGGTTGATGTGCGAAAACTTTCTCTTTTAAGTACTCAGCGGGGTGCTTTTATGACCCATTTCATCTATAATATTAACGGAAACGGAGAGATATCAATAAGCAACTCGATAGTTCCCGACGGAGATATGCCCTCGTGGCTGCCCAGGATTGGAGTCGGCTGGATACTTGATAAAGGACTTGCCAATGTAACCTGGTATGGCAGGGGTCCCCAGGAAAACTATCCTGACAGGAAAACTGGCTATAAAGTAGGGATATATAACTCAACAGTCAGTGAGATGTATGAGCCGTATCTGAAGCCTCAGGATTATGGTCTCCGAACCGATAACCGGTGGGTGAAAGTTACTGATAATAGCGGGACAGGCCTGGAATTCAGTGGGGATAAGTTATTCAATTTCAGCGCACAACCGTACTCAACTGAGAATCTTTCAAGAGCTCAATATACCTATCAGCTTCATCAGTATGACGGAATGACTTTCAATTTCGATTACGCAACAAGCGGCGTTGGCTGTACAGCTGTATCAGTCTTCAGCGCTTACCAGGTTATGCCGCAGCGATATGATTTCAGGATTACTGTTAAACCGGTATTTAAATAGAGTGTGAGCCTGAGTATGTTCTGGCAGTTCAGGGTAACGCTGAACAAAACTCATGTTTTACAGTTAATAGTACAGATAAAAATCATTAAACTGTAAAACATATGAAAATAGCAATTATAGGAACAGGATCTGTCGGACAAACATTAGCCTCCAGGCTGTCAGAGCTTAGTCATGATGTTATGATCGGTACGAGGAATGTCTCAGACAAAATGGCGAGTACCGAGAAGGATAACTATGGCAATCCTCCGTTTAGTGAGTGGATGAAGACAAATAGTAAAGTTAAACTCGGAACATTTTCTGAGGCGGCTTATTTTGGCGAGGTTGTCATTAATGCTACACATGGGAACAGTTCGGTTAAAGCACTAATTCTTGCAGGGGCAAAGAACCTTGCTGGCAAAATTATCATCGACTTAGCTAATCCGCTCGACTTCAGTAATGGAATGCCGCCGAGCCTTCTTCCCGGACTTAATAACACAAACTCGCTTGGTGAGGAGATTCAGAAAACCTTTCCCGATGCCTTTGTTATAAAAACACTGAATACAATGTGGTGCGGACTTATGGTTAATCCGGAAATGATTGGCAAGGGCGATCACATTAATTTCATATCGGGAAATAATACAGAATCGAAGGCAAAAGTAATGAAGCTTCTCAATCAGTTTGGATGGAAGGATGAAAACGTGATCGATCTTGGTGATATAACCGCTTCCAGAGCTACTGAAGCTTTATTGCCAATATGGTTAAGAATAATGGGAGTCACAAAAAACGGGGCTTTCAATTTCAAGCTGATAAAGTAGGAAAATATATCATCCGGGATGGGAGTTAACCTGAAAGGTCAGATCCTATCCCGGATGTCAGAACTGGTCACTGGCCCATATTGTAATAGAACCTCTCATGAATTATCTGGTTGTCTTTCCATTTCTGCACAGAAACTTCTTCCATAAGGCTTCTTTTACCGTCCTTCATCGTGACATCCATCCATGATTCAACCATGGTTATAGCCTCTTTTTCATTAGATGCTATGCCCCTGACGCCGGATCCGTGAAATTCCTTTATCATTCCCATGAATTCGATTTCAAATTTGCGGTTTGCTTCTTTGCCTTTCCTTGATTCCCCGGTGGCTTCAACCATTACTATATCTTTATGATAGTATTTGTCAAAAGCTTCCAGCGATTTGCCCTGTGCAAGCATCTCATAAATGTCTTTTGCTTTGTCGTAATAACTCATATGGTTTATTTTTTGATTAGTAATTAAGGGATAACAAACAGTTCACAATAAAGTTTTTGGACCATCGGCTACAGTGCAGGATGTTGCAAAGTCACGCCGTGACCCTAAGGCCTCTTACCGCTGCTTTTCCCAAGCCAGAGCAGGGCATCAATTATAAATTTATCCTGAACAGGATTGTTGAATGTATATGATAGCTCCTTATTTGTTTTATGCTCATAATCAATGTCGTTGTGACCCATATTCACATAAAGCATATTATAATTCTTATTTGTCCACACAACAGGATAATATCCTTCATGCCATATTTCATAAGGCTTTGGTCCGGTTCCAAGAGGGAAGCTTGCCGGATCAATTGATATAAGTATCTGAATGTCCGGATTTTTCCTAAGATCATTTTTCCAGCTGTACCATTCATTTGCTGAAGCTGTAAATGTGTTGGGAAGGTTTTTTGTCATAGGATTTAGATGATTCTCTACACGAAGGATGGCTTTTGTTGGTCTCCAGGTGTTCCCTTTATATTCTCCTGCTCCTAAAAACTGGTTGTGATACCAGTCCCAGTTCTGTGGAAAATCAGATGGAGTAAGTGCAAAACCACAAAAATGAAATCCAAGCCAGGACCCGCCATTTTCCATATATTCACGGAAATCTGTCCGCTGCGAAATTGAATCTGGCCTGGTATCGAGGAATATCACCACCTGGTACTTTGCCAGGAATGCTGAGTTCATGTTGTCCCAGTTATTTGTGGAATCATAGACAAAGTTGAATTTTGAAGACATTTGCGCGAACCACCTGTTCGCTTCATGAACAAAACTGATGTGTGCTGCATCATTTTTCGCAGTAAAAAAAGCAACAGCCTTAAGAAGGGGTGGAGTATTTTTTTTGTTCTGAGCTGATAAAGTCCCTGAACATAAAATCAGTGCAGCAAAACAGGATGCGATTAATTTTCTCATTTCCATGGCAGTTAAAATGACCAGAATGAAGGCCCGCATTCTACATAGGTTACAGGAACATTTTTAATAAATCCTTTGAGCCATTGTGCACAATAGTCCATACCCGACTCTTCGGAATTTATATGGCCCAGGAAGATTATTGCCTTATTCCGGCCCTGAGCCACAGCATCGCGCATGTATTCATAAGTTTCCCACTGCTGAGATTCTCCTGCTATTACTACATCAACATTTTTATCTTCAAGCAGCCTGATGTGCCAGGCACTTCCGGGCGCACCTATAGCCATACATACGTTTTTAACTTTCATTTCAGGTTTTCCTACTACGTAAAATGCATTCTTCGGAAATGTCTGTTTAAGGTTTTTAAGCAGGTCAATGAGCGTTGTTTCAGGCATCACAAACCTGTTTGTAGAACCCTTTACCAGATAGTTATTCCAGCCAAGCTTTGTCACCATCCCGCTTTCGATGCCATCGGGTCGCATCGAATGAATATAATCATGAAATCTCCATATCACAAGTTTATGATCATTTATGAATTTCTTCTTTTCAAGAAATACCTCATCGTTCTTCAATTTGTTTGTTTCATCAAGGTGATTATAATATAATGGCTCATGTACAATTATCAGGTTACAGTTGTTTGCGACTGCCTGTTTTAAAACATCCATGGTGGCAAACATTGTGGTAATTATTCCTGTTACCGGCGTTTGCGGATCACCTTCCTTGATAACATCCACAGTGTTTGGGATGATAAAGGCTCCTGTGTTTTTTATGATTGTAGCAATAACCTGCTGGGCGGTCATACTATTTGTTTCAGCTGTTGTCTGACCATAAGCGCTGAGTATTGAAACAGTGATTAAAATGATTGAGAAGAAGGCAGTTAATGTTTTCATACGACGTTATTGTTTAATATCATGATTTAACGTAAAAATAAGATAAAAAGAGAAAAGTCCGGCAGAGTTTCTATATTTACGAAATACCACTTTTACGAATATCGGCTGAATGATTTATGATTACATTGTTATCGGTTCAGGCTTTGGCGGAAGTGTAGCCAGCCTTCGTCTGGTCGAAAAGGGATATAAAGTACTTCTTCTTGAACAGGGTAAACGGTTTAAATCCGAAGATTTTCCAAAATCAAACTGGAACATACCCAAATACCTGTGGATACCTACTCTCAGATGCTTCGGATTTCAGAAATTATCATTTTATACCACCGCAAGTATCCTGAGCGGGACAGGTGTTGGAGGAGGCAGCCTCGTATATGCAAATACACTATATACTCCTCCTGATGATTTTTTCGCAAATGAGTCGTGGCGCAGATTCGGAGAATGGAAAAAGATGCTTGAGCCATTTTACGACAAGGCATCTTTTATGCTTGGCAGGACAAGATATTCCAAACTGAATGCTGAAGACAGGTGGCTTGAACAAGTATCAGAACAAATGAACTCTCATGACACTTTTGAGTCGGTTCATGTAGGTGTTAATATTGATGGTCAGGAAGAAGAATATGATCCGTATTTCAATGGTCTCGGGCCAATGCGAAAAGGATGTGTTGAGTGTGCAGGGTGTATGGTTGGATGCAGGGAAAATGCTAAAAATACCCTCGACAAAAATTACCTCTGGTTCGCTGAAAAAATGGGTCTGGAAATTCTTTCTGAAACCAAAGCGGAAAAGATATTCCGGCAGGATGGTATTTATCATGTTCAAACAGAACAGGTAACCTCTTTTCCCGGAAGAAATAAAAGAACATTCACTTCTAAAGGAATTATTGTTGCAGCAGGCGCGCTCGGTACTCTGGAACTCCTTTTAAAGCAGAAATATAAATATTCTTCGCTTCCTCTTTTATCTGACACACTCGGGCATAAGCTCAGGACAAACGCTGAGACATTGTGTGCAGTGTCGGGAGCGAAGGAAAAACTGAATAATGGACTGGCTATAACATCAGTCTTCAGTCCCGATCCTTACACACATGTTGAGATTGTGAAGTATCCCGACAGATCGAATGCCATGAAATGGTTTTTCGGCCTTTCTGTTAAAGGCGCTGATTCATCGGTGGGGAGGGCATTGAAACTCCTGGTAAAAACTATAACTCATCCTCTGTCTTTCCTGAAAGTTGCATTTAATTTCAGCTGGTCAACGCATACGGTTATTTTTCTTGTAATGCAGACAACCGATAATGCCATGAAGATGGTCTGGAAGAAAGGGTTGCTTGGTGGGAAGATGAAGATTGACAACAGGGGAAATAAAAGCGTCCCTGCATATATTCCTGTAGGACAGGAGGTTATGGAGAATTATGCACGTAAGGTATCGGGAATTCCACAAAATATTCTGCTTGAGGTGTTCTTTGATCGTCCTACAACAGCGCATATTCTGGGGGGATGCCCGATGTCGGAAACTACTGAGACAGGCGTTGTTGACAAAGATCTGAAGGTTCATGGTTATCCCGATTTCTATATAACCGATGGATCGGTTATTCAGGGAAACATTGGAGTAAATCCGAGTCTCACGATAACAGCAATGGCTGAATATTGTATGAGCAATATCAAATTCAGTCCTGATCATCACAATTCTAATATTTCAGAACAACTTAAAATACTTGAAGCCGAATGGAAAAAGAAAAAATCCAACTGATCATAGACGAACAACTTAAATTTTTCCGAACCGGTAAAACACTCGATGTAAAATACAGGCTTGAGATATTGAAAAAGCTGCGTTCGCTTATTCTCCTTCATGAACAAGATATCATCGATGCACTTTGGACTGATTTTCATAAGCCCGAGTTTGAAGCCATAGCCACAGAGACACGCTTTGTCCTCAAAGAGCTGAATTATGCTATTCGCAACCTGAGAAGCTGGATGAAACCAAGAGGGGTATATACACCTATAGTTCATTTCATTTCAAGAAGTTATATAACTCCTCAGCCATATGGTCAGGTTCTGATCCTGTCACCTTGGAATTTTCCTTTTCAGCTGGCCCTGATGCCACTTATTGGCGCCATCGCAGCAGGCAATTGCGTAATACTGAAAATGTCAAGCCAGGTGCCGGCAACAGGGTGCGCGATAGAAAAAATTCTGAGCAATCTTCCTCAGGAACTCGTTGCTTTAGTTGATGGCGATCATTCAGTCAATGACTACCTCCTGGATCAGAAATTCGATTATATATTTTTTACAGGAAGTCCGAATGTCGGAAAGCACGTGATGCATAAAGCTGCTGAAAACCTCATTCCTGTTTCACTCGAGCTCGGAGGCAAGAACCCGTGTGTTGTAGCCGCTGATGCAAAACTTGATTATGCAGCCAAAAGAATTGCCTGGGGTAAGATGATTAATTGTGGACAAACATGTGTTAGTCCCGATTATCTTTTGATCGACAGCAAGGTTAAGGACCGGTTTCTGAAGCTGATCACTGCAGAAATCGAACGGTTTTATAAGAATGATCCAGAAAACAGCAAAGATTTTGCCAGGCTTATCAGTTCCAGGGATGTCACCCGGCTTGTAGGGTATATGGAAAGCGGGACGATAGTTACTGGCGGAAGGGCAGATGTGTCATCAAAATATGTTGCGCCGACAATTCTGAAAGATATAAAACCCGGTGATTTGATAATGCAGGAAGAGATTTTTGGTCCTGTTCTGCCGGTTATTGAGTTTAATGATTTTGAGGAGGTCTATGGGATTATTGAACAAAATCCCAGGCCGCTGGCGACATATATTTTCAGCAGGGATAAAAAACTCATAAGTAATTTTCTACAAAGGACAAGATCGGGTAATGTCTCTGTAAATGAAACTGTTATGCAGATTGCTTCCCCTTATCTTCCTTATGGCGGTATTGGGAGCAGCGGTATTGGCAGGTATCATGGTCAGAAATCCTTTGAGACTTTCTCAAATATGAGATCGGTTCTTGAGAAATCGAACCTTCTTGATATCTGGCTCAGGTATCCCCCTTATTCGAAATTAAAAACAAAGATTATAAGTTTTCTTATGAGCTAATGCTTCCCAGTTCAATTTGCAAACAATTCATAATTCAGGCGAGGTCAACAGTTGGATCCACTTGCGGTATTCTGATTTTCTCTTACTTTTGACTTATTACTAAAATTATGTCTGAAAATGGACCAGTATAAACCTGCTATCGGATTCCTGGGATCCGGAGGAATAGCCCGTTCACATGCTTATTCGCTTAATTCCCTGAAATTTTTCTATAATGATGCTCCTCTGATCAGGTTAGAAGCTGTCTGTTCGGCCACGAATGAGAGCAGGACTGCATTTGCAAAGCAATTTGGCTTTGCGAGAGCGTGCGATTTTAATGAGTTTTTATCAATTGATGAAATTAATACTGTATTTATTCTTGGTCCCAATAAAGTTCACTTCGAACATCTTCAGGCTGCTCTGCAAATGAGATCAGTCAGAAAGATATATCTGGAGAAGCCGGTCTGTTCAAATGCTGAAGAAGAAAAAGCGATCAGGGACATTTTGAGAAGCCATCCGGAAGTGAAAATTCAGGTTGGTTTCCAGTTTTTATTTTCATCTTCAATAAGATCGATGCTGGGATTATGGAGATCGGGAAAAATAGGAAAACCTGTACATTTTGACCTGAAATATTATCATAGTGATTATCTGAAAAAGGAATACAGGGATCGTCGCCAGACACGGCTTACTCCTGCGCCCGACGGAGGCGCCATGGCTGATCTGGGTTCTCATTCAATCAGCATGCTTATAGCATTTCTGGGAAACAGGTTGAAGATAACTGCTGCACTTCAGGGAGGCCACTTTGATGATGTTATAAATGAATCGGATCTCTTCAGTCTTATTTCTGTTTATGATGAGCTTTCAGGTGCTGTTGGTACAATAGCTGCCAGCAGGATAAGTTCAGGTATGGGCGATCATTTTTCGGCAGAATTTTATGGCATGAAGGGAGCTATGCGCTACTCTTCTAAATTACCTGATTCATTCGAGTTCTATTCTGATGACTCAGGTGCATGGAGCACTATAATGGCAGGGAGTAGCTTCCGGCCTGCCAGTACTTTTCCTTCTGCTCATGTTCCAGCAGGCTGGCTGCGATCAATGATCCATGCGCATTATGTGTTTCTTACGGGTAATGACCAAAATGAATGTGTCCCCGATATAATCCATGGACTTGAAGTTCAGAGGCTGGTTACAGAGACTGCCGTGCATCTAAGGGAATTCAGGAGAGTTTCTGATCCAGGATGAGCTAATTAGACTGATTTTTAATTTTGTTGTAAATACTACAGGAGTATATCTCCGCATATAACTATAGCAAGTCAGCGATATTGCTAATAGAAATATCTAATAATCATTGTAGCGAACTTTCTAAAAGATTATTGTCGGTTAAAGTGGTCGAAATGAGTTGATTCCGGCTGAGGAAGCAGTTTAGGAGCAACGACTTCATATACCTGCTTTTCATCTATGTAACTGACTTTCTTAATAGTTAACTTAGCTTCATTAATGTCAATCTCATAGAGAAAATCGATATCGCCACATATTTCATTTACAGGTTCAAAACTGCCTGATTTCCAGAAATTAGGCATTGGGATGCTATTGAGTTCCTCGGGACCGAGTTTGTCTTTAAATGAAAGGAACTTGGGGATCACATTATTTTCAATTCCACCCAGTATGGCAAGCCAGGAACCGCTTTTACCCAGATTATTCCTGAATTTTCCAGCCCTGATCCACCTCATGTATACATTAATAACAGGCAAAATTGCTTCCGGATTACCATCAGCCTTCCGATAAAAAATCAAACGCTTCGATTTTACTATTTCCAGACTTTTCTTGGAACGGTAGGAGTGTGTTTCCGATAATATGATATTCGCTCTGATTGACATTACAATATTTTTAAAATAAAATTCCTGACAAATCTTCTACTCAAATAATCCAAAACTGTAAGAATCTGCAATCATTAAATGTTATATTATTTAGATGTAAAGTTAATTCAGTCTGGATATTAGACAAGCCCATGAAATCGGGGAACCCGGAAAATAGGCCGGAATTTTATACGATGGTCAATGATTTTCACACGAACACATTGCCTGAATTTAAACTCATGCCTGAAAGAGTGCAGTTCGTCAAAAACAGAGCTGATTTTATTAAAAATCAGGACAGAATATAGTTATTCGACTGTTTTATATATGTATAATATTGATAATGTGCACATTAATGGACAATCATGAAAAAAATGCGGAGATATTCCTTTTTTGACAAACATTAAAAAAATTATGATGAAATTCCTGTTTTTACCACTAAATGGGCAGGAGCACGCGTAGTGAACAGGACGAAAAGAGTCAATTTTGAAGTGAACAGTGAACAGTGAACAGTAAACGGTCAAAAGTCGAAAGTCGAAAGTC
>JGI20214J51088_10001472_pt1 | contig 16054 bp, 13 predicted proteins | sample WetSurMetagenome_FD_51088 | JGI IMG/M metagenome (IMG submission 51088) | reverse complement strand
ATACCGATCAGCGATCAGTATAAAAATAACTTTCAAAGCTACATAGATAAGAATTTTTTAACCTGATCTTTTCCATGGACACGCCATGACATGTTCATGCTATAATAGAGCAGAGTCATATCATGACATGATTCCACGTGAAATCCCAACTTATAAAATTTCATTTCCAGACAGGTCCGGTTGTTCAAGGCATGTTTTTATTATATTTGCTATTCAGCTAATCTTTAAACCAATTCAGCTATAATGAAAGCCCTTGTCCTTGAAGATTATAATAAGCTTGTTTTCAAAGAGGTCCCGGTGCCCGAAATAAAAAGCAATGAAGTTCTTGTGCATGTCAAGGCATGTGGCATCTGTGGTTCTGATATTCATGGTCTTGATGGAAGTACAGGACGAAGGATCCCTCCAATGATTATGGGACATGAAGCCTCAGGAGTTATCGTCAAAACAGGCAGTCATGTCGAAAACTGGAAGTCAGGTGAAAGGGTAACATTTGATTCAACAGTTTATCCGCTGAATGACTGGTTTACCCTCAGGGGGAATTATAATCTAAGCGATAACCGTGAAGTACTCGGAGTTTCACCAGGACCTTATAAAAGAGATGGAGCCTTCGCTGAATATATTGCTATTCCCCAGCATATTCTTTATAAAATCCCTGAAAATGTTTCTTTTGAACAGGCTGCCATGGTAGAAGCTGTTGCCGTTGCACTTCATTCAATAAATATATCAGGAATAAAAACCGGAGATAAATGTGTGGTGGTTGGTGCAGGAATGATAGGCATCTTCATCGTGAAGCTTCTTAAGATAGCCGGAGCTTCAACGATTATTGCAATTGATATTAATCCAAACCGTCTTGAACAGGCAAAAAAGGCAGGAGCGGAACATACTTTCATATCAACTGAAGAAAATCTTGATGAAAAGATAAAAACCCTTACAGATAACAGGGGAGCTGATATTTCGTTTGAGGCAGTAGGTAAAAGCTCTACAATAAATATCGCAATTGATATTCTCAGGAAAGGGGGAATGACCATCTTGATCGGAAATATTTCTCCAAAAGTCGATTTCCCGCTTCAGAAAGTTGTGACCAGGGAATTAAAAGTTCTTGGCAGCTGTGCTATCTGTGGTGAATATGAAGTTGTTCTTAATCTGCTGGAAACCGGAAAGATAAGTGTTGATGATCAGATTTCAGCTGTTGTTCCTCTTTCAGAAGGTCCTTTCTGGTTTGGTAAGCTCTATAGAAAAGAAGAAGACCTGAACAAAGTAATTCTTGTTCCATGAATAATAGATATTGTGGCTGATCGGATGTATAATATTTCAATCGCCGGATGCGGGAAAGTAGCCCACCTTCATGCAAAAGCTATTCAGAGTATTCCTGACGCACAACTGAAGGGAGTATGGAGCAGAACCCCTGAAACAGCTAAGGATTTCGCACTGACTTTTAAAACACGGTCTTATTCGGATATCTCAGATATGGTCGCTGAGAACAATTCTGACCTGGTAATAATATGTACTCCTCATCCTTTTCATAAACAGCCAGCAGTAGAAGCTGCAAAAGCAGGAGCTAATGTTCTTGTTGAAAAACCGTTGGCTTCTGATCTGCAGGATTGCGATGAAATCATTAAAGCATGTAAAGAAAATCAAGTAAGGTTGGGTGTGATTAGCCAGAGAAGGTGGTATGAACCTGTTAAAAGAGTGAAAGAGGCAATTGAGCAGGGTAAAATAGGAAAACCAGTTCTGGCAACCGTAACAATGTTAGGTTGGCGTGATAAAGCATATTATGATTCAGATAAATGGAGAGGATCATGGGCAACTGAAGGAGGAGGAGTGCTCGTTAACCAGTCACCGCATCAGCTCGATATCCTGTTATGGTATATGGGTGAAGTAGACGAAGTATATGGTATATGGAGAAATCTGAACCATCCATACATTGAGGTTGATGACACGGCAGTCGCCATTGTTAAGTTTAAAAGCGGAGCTATCGGTAATATTCTCGTAAGCAACTCACAAAAGCCGGGAATATATGGTAAAGTCCAGGTACACGGTGAAAACGGAGCATCTGTTGGCGTTCAAACCGACGGAGGGGCGATGTTCATTGCGGGGAGGAGCGGAGTTGCAGAACCTCCAGTAAATGATCTGTGGACTATCCCTGGTGAAGAAATCCTGCTTAAAGAATGGATATGGAAGGATACTGAAACTTTTAATAAGTGCGATCCGACTATACGGTATATACAATACCAGATTGAAGATTTTATTAAAGCTATCGGGAACAGAACTGAACCATCTGTTACTGGTGTAGCTGGAAGGAAAACAGTGGAGCTTTTTACTGCAATCTACCGCTCAACACGGGATAATCTGCCTGTTAAATTTCCTCTGAAATATGAATAAAGTACCGGAGGTTGACTGTCGGATATAGATAGATATTGAATGATATAAATTGATATAGGTTGAAATAAATTGAAATAAATTGAAAGTGAAAAAGTTAATAGTATCTGGAAACTAATTGATATAAACCATTAACCCTGAGCTCTCTGCCCTGAGCCCTGAGTCAGCAAACTAAATAATATGGAACTTTGGATATTTTGAAAACTAATAATAAATAGAATATGCCTCTGATAATTGTTGTCCTTGGAATATGCCTTCTGCTTCTCCTTATCCTTGTATTGAAATTCAATTCATTTCTGTCTTTTGTTATTGTATCGCTGGTAGTTGCCATAGCTGAGGGAATGACTATAGATAAAGCTGTGGTTTCAATAGAGAACGGAATTGGCACTACAATGAGTTTTATTGTACTTGTTCTTGGTTTTGGTTCAATGCTTGGTAAACTGGTATCAGAAAGCGGTGCAGCTCAGAGAATAACTGCCAAATTGGTACATGCTTTCGGGATTAAGCATATACAACTTGCTTTAATGCTTACAGGATTCATTGTAGGTGTTTCTTTATTTTATGATGTCGGTTTTTTCGTAATGATCCCGCTTGTATTCACAGTTGCAGCTTCAACAGGTCTTCCATTATTGTATGTCGGATTGCCTATGCTTGCGTCTCTGTCAGTTACGCATGGATATCTGCCTCCTCATCCTGCCCCGACAGCCATTGCAGCAATGTTCCATGCGGATATTGGGAAAACTCTGGTTTACGGAATTATTGTGGCAATTCCTGCAATAATAATTTCGGGACCGCTGCTGTCAAAAGTCCTGAGCAAAATAGAGGCGAAACCATTACAGGAATTTATTAATCAGAAAGTATTGACAGAAGAGGAGATGCCAGGCTTCTGGACAAGCTTTTTTTCTGCCCTGTTGCCGGTTATTCTGATCTCTGTTTCAACAATAGCCGGATTCCTGTTGCCAGAGAATAATGAAGTAAGAAAAGTACTTGGGTATTTCGGAAACCCGGTTATTGCAATGCTCCTATCTGTCTTATTTGCTATTTATACCCTCGGACTTGCACGGGGCAGGAAAATAACTGACATTATGAATTCCCTCGGTCATTCAGTAACAAGTATCACTATGATAATGCTCCTTATTGCAGGTGCCGGAGCTTTAAAACAAGTTCTTGTCGATGGGGGAGTCAGTAAATATATTGGTGAGTTACTTAGTCAGTCTACTTTGTCACCTTTATTCCTCGGATGGCTTATCGCAACTGTACTCCGGTTTTGTGTAGGTTCAGCCACTGTTGCAGGAATAACTACAGCGGGAATAGTTCTTCCGCTTATTTCAGGTACAGGCGTAAGTCCCGAACTGATGGTTCTGGCAATTGGTTCCGGGAGTCTGATGGTCGGACATGTGAATGATGGAGGATTCTGGCTGTTCAAAGAATATTTTAATTTAAGCGTTAATGATACACTAAAGACGTGGACTGTTATGGAGACATCAATAGGTTTATCAGGATTAGTTGGTGTGATGATACTCAGTCTGTTTATCTGATAATATTACCTGACTGAAAATCTATCTCTTCTAAGAAATAGTAAAATTTGCCACAACGCCGTTACGCCATTACGCCTTTATGCCTTCACACCTTTACACCTTTACACCTTTACACCTTTACACCTATACTTATCAGTCCTTCACCATACAAATATTTTGCTATCTTTAAAGCTCTAATTCAGAAAAAATATGAAAATCAAATTTATAGGAGCGGCAAGAGAGGTGACCGGAAGTAAACATCTTATTACTACCAGTTTGGGAAAAAAGATTCTTCTTGATTGCGGCATGTTTCAGGGTAAGGGACTGGAGACTGATGGAATGAACAGGGACCTGGGTTTTGACCCGTCAAGTATAAATCATATAATCCTTACTCATGCCCATATCGATCATTCCGGCCTTATTCCCTATGTATATAAATTGGGCTTCAGGGGATCTGTGATCTGTTCAAGCGGAACACGTGATCTTTGTTCCATAATGCTTGCCGATTCCGCTTTTATTCAGGAGCATGATACGATTACATTCAACAAGCGAAGAGTAAAAAAAGGATTGCCCCAGGTGACTCCTTTATATACTCAAGCTGATGCAACAGCCTGTATGAGTCTCTTTATCGGAGTCCCAAATGATATGAAATTCAGGATTGATGAGAACATCAGGGTTAAATTTACAAATACAGGTCATATGCTTGGAAGCGGGGTAGCCAACATTGAGATAGTCGAGAATGGACAGATCAGGCGGCTAGCCTATACCGGCGATATCGGCAGACCTGTTGATCCGATACTCGCTACACCCCAGCCTTTTCCTCAGGCTGATATCCTGATTACCGAATCAACCTATGGTGACAGGTTGCATCACGATGTTCAGGTTGCTGAAGAAGAGCTCTTAAAAGTAGTTATTGATACATGTGTAACCAAGGGTGGTAAGCTTATAATCCCCGCTTTCAGTGTCGGCAGGACACAGGAAGTAGTCTATGCCCTTAATAATTTCTTTAACCAGGGAAAACTTCCTAAAATTGATATTTTTGTTGATAGTCCCCTTGCAGTAAATGCCACAGTTGTTTTCAGGATGCATCCTGAGTGCTGCAATAAAGATTTTATGCGTGTTTTGGAAACAGATCCTGATCCGTTTGGTTTTGATAATCTGTTTTATATTACAAGGGTTGAAGATTCAAAAAAACTTAATGATCATAAAAATCCGTGTGTAATTATTTCTGCATCAGGCATGATGGAAGCCGGACGAGTAAAACATCACCTGGCGAATAATATATCAGATCCTAGGAATACAATCCTGATTGTAGGATATTGCGCTCCAACGACGCTTGGTGCTAGAATAGGAAGAGGCGATAAAGAGGTTTCCATATTTGGAATGGTTCATGAGATAAAAGCGGAAATTAAGAAAATCGAATCATTCAGCGGTCATGGTGATTATAAGGAGATGATCAGCTTTATCAGTTGCCAGGATAAGAGTGCCCTAACAAAGACTTTCATTGTACATGGTGAATATGAAACTCAGAAAAAATATTCTGCATCACTCTTAAATGAGGGATTTAAAAATATTGAAATTCCGGCTAAAGGTCAGGAGTACGATTTGTAAGGACATAAAAACACATTTCCCTACCGGATATTTTTTCTCAATTCTTTTCTCACCGTTTTCCAATCCGGAAAAAGTTCTGACAGAAGCTTGTAATATCCGGTACCATGGTTATGATGCTTAAGATGGCACAACTCATGAATAATTACATATTCAATAAACAAATCAGGTAGTTTAATCAGTTCTGTACTTAATGTAATTATTCCTTTATTTGAGCAGCTTCCCCATCGGCTTTTCATCGTACGGATTCTAAGTCCTGCCGGTTTAAACATTTGCTTATCATGGTTCTTCATAGCTTTGATGAGCATATCAGGAAAAACCTTCATTGCTTCATCTTTATAACCTTTATAAAGCAATCGTTTAACAGCATTTGGATCCTCTGTTTTATCAAGTCCTAATTCAATTGTTCCATTGTATAACCGGACATAAGGTTTACCGGACTTTTCGATTTTTAAAATATTCTCTACACCACGGAACAGATGTGTCTCCCCGTTAACATACATTCTGGTAAGGTTACTCTTCTCTTTCTCCCTGTAACCTTCCCTGTGCTTTATTATCCAACTGGATTTCTGCTGAACAATCCTGCTTATTGTTTTAAATGAGGTCAGAAATGGCACCCTTACAACGACAGATGAATCAGGTCTCACACTAATCCCCAGGGTCCTTCTTCTTGAATATAATACTTTGAATTCTATGCCTTCTATATTGTGTGTCCTGTTGTCTTTTAACATTAATCTATTGTTATACAATTAATTAATTTCTGAAAATGAATGGAAACTGTATTTCTTACCTTCCAGATAGTTTAAAATTGAATCGAGACGAAGATAGAATTTATCTGTTCTTCGTGGGTCTGTCCCGGGATGAATTAACAGGATGTACCCATTCAATCCTTTCTTATTCTCATATAATAAAAAGTTTTTCATCAGACTATCGCTGGAATAATATGGTTTCCCTTCCGGAAATGTCCAATCCTGATTGGTAATTGTACCTGAGGAGTTATCAACGAACTTAAGACCGAGCTGATTTACCCAGGATGAAATAGTGTCATTATACCATTCATATGGTGGCAGAAAGACTGAAGCTTCTTTCTTCGATATTCCAACCTTTTCCAGTACTTTATAATTATTTTCAAGATCTGTTTCAAATTCATTTTTTGTGATTAATAATGAATCCCTGTTTTCCCATGAACAATAAAGAAGGTGTTTGTCTGAATGGGGACCAATATAATGGCCATCGGTTTTCAGCCTTCTGATTATTTTATCATAGCCTGGCACTCTGCAAAAGTCACCTGTAAAAAAGAAAGAGGCTTTAATGCCATGATCTTTCAAGGTTTTGGTAATCAGATCAAAACCATCGGCAAATTCATGAGCGGTGAAACACAGGTATATGTTTCTTTTTGTAGTATCCATCCTAACTATTGCCCCTTTGTAAATTGTTACATTCGGATTGGAGTAAACAGATGTACTATGAGATTGTAATGCAGACAGATAATATACCAGGCATGCTGTTCCATCCATTGTGCATTCATTCGAAGTATAGTCTGCATATTCATCATGATAAGAAGCCATCTTTGTCTGGAAAGGTGCATACATATCCACTTTTGTTAATGTGATATATTTACTGTGTTGTTTGTAAATAGATGAGTAAACGGGTCCATCTACCAAACCACCATATACCTGTCCGCCTTTAATTACATATGAGGAGTGAGATTCCACAGGGTAGTCACCATTCTCAGGTAGTCCAACTATCATGCTTGTGCCCCATGGATTGCACCCAAAGAGCCAGTCCCTGTGAGAAGCCTCAAGTTCAAGGTACGAAGAATCACCTGTGATCTCGTAATAAAGATGAGCTTGCGTTACTATTGCAGCAACAAGGTTATTGGAGCACCAGATGAAGGGAACTCCAATGAGAAAAGGATTTTTCTCAGCTTTGATTTCTGTAAGCTCAAGACCTTTCTTCATATATTCTGCAAATTCAGTATCATTTTCTGTCTTTTGATTCCGGGCTACTACCGGATGACCCATATTAACAAATGGATACCATTGGTAGTGATTTGCAGTGTCGNGACCCATCCATGGTGTGACAGGTTCCTTATGTCCGAATTCTAATGCATATGTNAGGTATTTGGATTCTTTAGTCTGGTTATACAACTCAGCTGCTGCAAGTTCCATGTCATCAACCCAGTTATCTTCTTCGTAAAAATAAGGAGCTCTCCCCGGAGCTGTCTGGCATGCTCCGGGATTTTTAAGTCCGAATGCAAATGCTTCCTTTGCTTTATCTAACAGATGTTTGGCGAATTCAGGATCAAGTTTCCTGTAAACCTCTGAACCCTTGGAAAAGGCTGATGAGAACTTACCTGCAGTCGAAGCAATTCCTGTTGCCCTGTTCATATATTTTAAAGCACCCTGCGGTTTCCCTGTACAGAAATATACAGGTCTTTCTTTTCCTTTGCCATAATCAGCAGAGTCAATATTCGGGAATCTGAATCCAACATGATCGCGATCATCTGCAATCTGATTATACATTACCTCCGGACCCGGATTCATTTTAAGAAGCCAGTCGAGTCCCCATCTGCTTTCATTCAGTACATCAGGTAAACCATCTGACCCGGGAAGGCCGTTAGGAAGGTATTCATCAGAAAAAGATCCGGGATTCTCGGAATAGGCAAACAACATCTGGTATGTTGCGTTGGCCGATGTTGCTACATACTGAAGATAGTCAGCAGCATCATGCCATCCACCGGTAACATCGACATGCGCAGAATCACCTTTGGGATTGTAGATCACATACCCGTCATCCATATGACAGGAATCTTTAAGATACGGATTAAAGCCACATCTCTGCTGTCTCATATAATTCAGCAGATAGTCGGCTGTCCCATCATAAACATCCTCCCCTATACGAAAATCAGAAGATATTGCATCCCCTGCTTCAATTCTGTATGTTCCGGCGGTTTTCAATTCTGTCAGTGACAGACGGTAACAACTTACAAACTGATAAAGTGATTTAGCCTGAGTCAGATTATTAATTGTCAATGCAATTCTTCCTGAGGTCACCTCAATCACCCTGAACGATTTAAGGCTGACAGGTTTAGTACTCATATAAACTGCAACTTTGATATCATTTGGCCGGTATCCAAGTTGATTAATCCTGATCCATTCATTTTTTTCCCTGCTGCATGAGGATGTGAAAAGTAATGCGATGAGGGCTAAAATAATTGCATTTTTCATATCTGATGTCATTATGTTTTATCTGATGCAATTTAGCGAAAAATCGATATAGGATATTTATAAACTATATTTTACAGTCACTTAAACATTCACTCATATGATTACGGAATAAAAAGTGTTTAATACTTAAGAAATATTTATTACGAAGAGGCATTTTTTAGGAATGAATTTGTTTAGTGTCTTAATCCTGTGGCGGATAATGTTCTCAACATTCCATCTGATTTTTGTTAAATATTGATCAGTGGAATGTTAAATATATCTAAAAGCCGGATTTTCAGGAATATTAATTTGTTACAACTTGTCTAAGAAGCATAGGTAAAATTTAAAATTCGAATATTATGAAAACAAAAATGAGATTTTTATCATTGATAATTATATCGATGATTATGTCTTTGGCGTTTGCTCAGCAGATGCAGGGTCAGGGTCCGAGAGTTCAAAGAACACCTGAAGAAATAGCAAAGAATCAGGTTGAATGGATGAAAACAGACCTGAAGCTCGATGAAGCAACACAGAAGAGTGTTTATGATGTTATTCTGAAATATGCTAAGCAATCAACTGAGGAAAGGAAAAAGCTTATGGAGGCAGGCAATCGTGAAGCAATGAGGGCTAAAATGACAGAGATTACAACAGCCAGGGATAAAGAATTAAAACCTATTCTTGGCGATAAAACATTTGAGCTCTTTAAAACCAAAGAAGCTGAAAGACGTCAGGAAATGATGCAGAAAAGACAGAATTAATGTTCTGAATCAGAAAGAGAAGGATTGAAATCCGGTTGGTCCGGGTTCATTCCTTCTCTATAGTTATTAACGTTATTTCCGGTGGCATCCATATTCTGAAAGGAATCGCCAGAACTCCGAGTCCGCGATTGACATAGTGAAATTGTTTCCCGTCTGAATAAAGGCCATTCCAGTGCGGATAGAAATATTTTGAAGGGCTCCATCTGAATCTCTTTGTGATTATTCCCATCTGCATACCATGGGTATGCCCCGAAAGAGTAATATCTATGTCAGTTTTTCCTGTTACTTCTTCCTTCCACTGATTAGGATCGTGACTTAAAAGTACCTTAAGATCAACACTATCAATACCGTAAATTGCTTTCTCAAGATCTCCATGTATCATATGAGGATGACGACCCTTGGTGATTATCCCTATAAGAGCAATTTTTGCATCACCCACATTGACAACTGTAAATTCATCATTAAGAACTTTATATCCTGATGAACGTATTAATTGATTCATTATTAACACATTATTGTTTTTGTCTGCTTCCGAGAAGAAGGGATGGTAAGTTCCGAAATCGTGGTTACCCATCACAGCGAAATTGCCATACCGGCTTTTAGCTTTGGAAAGGATTGTATCATTTCTTTCAAATTCTCTCCATCCAAAGCTTACAAAATCACCGGTATTAAGAATCAGGTCAGGTTTATATGCGTTTACTTTATCCATAACCTTTTGAAGTATCCTGCTTTCATGATAGAAGGTGGCTAGATGCATATCCGATAGCTGGACGATCCTCAGTCCGTCTAGATCTTTATTTAACCCTTTTATTTTTATGGTAACTTCCTCTGTTTTAAAATTGAATCTTCCAATCATACTGCTTAATGCAATTGTAGTAAGAATCAGAAATGAGATTATCAGACCGGTATCAGTCAGCCACCTTAAATGGCTTCTGCTTTTTATTTTTACTAATTTGCCAGTAAAATGGGAAATAATTATAATGAATCTGGGTACAACTACACCACACATCATTCCTGTCATATTCATCAATAGCCATATATGCCTGGCTGTATCAAAAAAGCCTTTATAGGTATATATTTCTATGAGGATGATCCAGAGCCAGATACTGAGAATTATATGAATGAATAGTGAAATGAAAAATATAATTTTTGATCTCTGGTAAAAGTGTTGCTGAAAGACGACCAGAGTTAAAACCTCAATAATGATCAGAATAATCAAATATCCCATTGAAAATAATTTTTCCTTAAAAGTACTCAATAATTACTTTGCATGATTATTCTTACATTAGCAACAATTTATTAATGTATGACGAATGACTGAAGTAACATTTTTTGACCCATTATTTGAACCAGACGCAGTCCTGACCTATTCTGTTATATCTGCAAAATTTGAGGATAAGTGGATCTTTGTCCGTCATCATAAACGTACTACCTGGGAGATTGCAGGCGGACATATTGAAAAAGGAGAGACTTCATTTGAAGCGGCAGGAAGGGAGCTTATGGAGGAGACTGGTGCAATCAGGTTTAACCTCAATTGCATATCAACATATTCGGTAAAAAAAGATGGAGAAACAGGATATGGGAGGCTTTATCTTGCTGAAGTTTTTGAATTGGGTCCGATACCCGACATCTCAGAAATTGCTGAAATTACACTGCTCGATTTTATTCCTGAAAATCCCACACATCCAGATATCCAGCCTTATCTTTTTAAGAGAACTCTGGAATATCTGAATATGAAAAAGAGTGAATAGCATCAGGTCCAATTACAATTGCATCCAGAATGAATTTGGATCCCACTATATATATTCAAAGGTCACTTTCTTGAGCCATTTCTCTTCAAGCAACCTGGCTATTCTTTTGACCACAGTTCGTCTGATTTCAAGATCAACAGGCAAGTTGGGGTCCTGATGTGCAATATTAATCCTTGTACCGATAACAAAGTGAATCTCATCACTTTCCATAATTAGTCTTACGATTTTATCTGCCGGTCCTTTTGCAAGTTTGATGCTATTGTTATAAGTTTTTAATATTTCATTTACCTTCTGTAATGTCAGAATTCCTTCAGTTACAAGGTCAATTCCTTCAAGAAAGCTCTCGGGGGGAAGCTCAGGATCTTCGAAGATAAGTTCATCAACAATTGTCCTTCCGAGTTCCCTTGCGACTATGTCAGCTGTAGTACCTCCGCAAAGAATCACTTTCCCTTTATATCCCAGGACTTTAGTAGCCAACTCTTTATCTTTTATATTTTCATATGGGGGGCCAGTACAGATAAGCAGTTTTCGTGGTTCCCGGAAATATATTGTGGCACAGCTTATATCGTCCCTGGCTTTGTAGCTGTCGTTTTTATGAGCCATGGTAACGATCTTTCCGGCAAGCATCATTGCTGAAATAGATGCTTCACTTGAGACAAGTGAAGCTGCATAGTTTGCAATGTTGTCTCTCTCCCAGCCAAAAGGAAAAGGTTCACTTCCCATCCCGCTTTGAGATACTCCGTCGGAACAAAATATGATCCTGTCTTCCTTTTCAGGTATAAATGAGCAGGTTTTAAGCACCTTTCCAGAATGTTTGCCTTTCTCAAGCACAACCTTTTTCCATGTGGGATCAAAAATCTGATTGCCTCTCAGAATAATTGAAGAGGGGTTGTCATATTCGAGTATTGTAGCCCGGCCACTGCTCTCAATATCAATAATTGTAAATGTGGAATAGCTGATTTTCCTTTCGCTGCAGACCGGCAGTGTATTCATTATTATCTCTGCAATACGGTCGACCTCCTTATGTTCCCTGGTAAAATTAAGCGCCATTGTGGCAGTAAGGGTGGCGAGAATATTTGCTTTTACACCATGACCCATCCCGTCTGACAACACTGCAATAACCCTGTTCTCCTCTTTTATATAACGGTACAGAAAGACGTCACCGCAAATCCTCTCCCCGTCATGGTTCCTCTGCTGACTGTTTACCTCTATATAAAAGCTCCTGTTCAAGTGAGATTATTTATTTGTGATTTTCAAATTGCTTTTTTTTGTTTTATACGATTCAATTATTGAGTTAAGCATCTGTTCGGTTTCAGAAGCACCTTCTCCAAGAAGAAACCCTATCTTTTGAACCATTTCAAGGTTTTTCTCAATTACTTCACTTACCCTGTTTGTCACCTCTTCACCCTGCACTTCCGGAGAGTACAGATCACGGATAATAGCCCCGCACATTTTGTTCTTCTTGATAGGGAATATTGATACATTCAGCATCTTATCCTCAAAATGAACATCTTTGCTGACTACGGGTTCGTTTTCCTTAATAACAAAAGTGAACATATTATAGACGTTGAACGGAATCAGTGTTTTAATATCCGCACCAGCCAATCCGGGTATTACATCTGATATAGCCTTGGCATCTTCACCAATTATATTGATAAAGCTTTGATTTGAATGAAGTATTTTGAGATTATTATCAACAATAACTACGCCGGTAGGAAGCTTTTCGAGCATGTTATTCATCATGTCGGAGGTGCTCTGTGCAATCTCTTTTTCCCTCCTGGCAAGTTCTTCGGATTCTTTAAGAGCTTTTTTTGTTTCGGCAAATTTCCGGTTAGTCTGTCTCAGTGTTTCAATGTATTCCTGCTTATTTCTTAGATTGAAAGTGTGGCACATTTCAGGAACTGCAAGACCCTTGGCAACTGTTGAGGCGAAATCGCGGCATGATAAATATCCACAGGCTCCACAATTTATCTCTTCATCAGGATTGTCTTTTCCGACAATCTTAAGCACCTCATTTATAGCCTCTTCCGGAGGTTCAGGTATCCTCTGGTCATTTGGTGAAAAGGATCTTGAAAAATCTAGTTTAGACCATTTTTCCATATTTTTCTGCCAGAGCCCTTTATCAAGTTTTCCAACCCTTTTTTCTGCATACTTGCGTACGAGTGCTCTTCTTCTGAAACGCTCATTATGATGCTGCATGCCTGGACCAAGGAGGCATCCATGACAAAAGAACAGATTAAAATGATGGTTGATTGTGTCTATATATTTGTCGAAATCATTTATAGCTTCGATAATATCTTCTTTCCCTGAGGCTGTAATTACACCGCTTGATACCATATCCCGTTTTATTCCGCCAGCCTGTATTATTCCAGGAGGAAGAGGGTAGAGGGCACCCCAGTTGCCGTGGGGCTGGTCAAAATCTGACATTTTTACCAGCCTTTCCTGTATTTTAAACTCATCAAAAAGCAACCTAAGCTCTGCAAAAGTAAGAACCCCGTCGACAAGCTTTCCTGAATTATATATCAGTGCTTCATCCTTTGAATCGATGCATGGTCCGATTTGAACTGTTGCGACTTCCTGTCCGTACAACTCCTTAACAACCATTGCTGTGGCTATCATTGGAGATACAAGAGGAGCCAGATTCGGGACCATCTCAGGATGAAATTTCTCAACCATCTTAACAATTGCAGGACAGTTGGCAGTTATAAGATACTTGCCTTCAGCTCTTGAGAAAAGTTTTGCATATGCTGCCGCTATCAGGTCCACTCCGAATGAATCTTCATGAACATAGTCAAAGCCCAGAGAGCGGATCATCGCCACGAATTTCCTGTAATCAGTTATATCATCGAATTCCGATGCAATACTTGGCTCTATCAAGGCAGCTGTTTTTCTGCCGGATGTTAATAGCATCTTCACCTCTTCCCTCGAATCACGAAACTCGATAGCATGGGGAGTACAAGATACATAGCATAACCCGCATCCTATACATCTGCCTGGAACAATTGAAGGATGTATTTTCTGAGGTTTGACCTCGATGGCATTTACAGGGCAGACACGCACACAGGAATATGAATTTCTGCACTTCTCGTCATTTATATAAAGAACAGGTTTTCTGTCTGTCATACTAATTCATATTGTATTCATATTTAACAAATCAGTGGTTTGAGTTTTGCCCCTTAAACAACCACTTCACTTCGATCAGTTCAAATTCTAACTTGGAGTAAAATCTCTCTCTATAATTCAATTTTGATAAAATATTCTCTGAGCAACTCTGTGCTCCTCTGTGTCTCACTGTGACAGTTCTTAAGTTTTTCAACTTTTCAACTTTTCAACTTTTCAACCTTTCAACCTTTCAACCTTCAACAACTTTTTTTTCCCGACTTTAAATTTAATTTGTAAATTTTTTAAACCAGTTTCCCAAATTCCTTTTCAAGTATTCCCTCAATTTTTGAGAGTGTCACATTTTCAATTGTTAATCCATTAATACTAAGATTAGGACCGTTACTGCAATGACCCATACAACGAGCCCCTTTAAAAATGACTTTGTCGTCGAGATGATTTTTGCGGAGATATTCCCTGATAAACATTACTACGTCCTTGTTACCTCTGGAAAAACAAGAACTGCCAAGACAAATTTGCATTTCAATTCTCTGAGCCATTTCTTTACTGTTTACACATAAACAACAACATCAAAAGTAGTAATAATTTTGAGCAGACCTCTATCTCTTATTAGCCAAAATACACATGATCAGACTGTAATTTTATAGTACTTTTCATTTCTACCAGTCCCATATTGATTTTTCCCGTAATTGAATTTCATTGTAAACAACACGAAATCAGTTTGGTAAATTGTAGAATTACTTTAATTATTAATTTTATTTTATTGTTAATAAAATAACAATGTTTATTTAATAACAATAAATTCATATATCTTTGTAATGAAATTCTTTACTATAAATAATCAGAATGAGTACAGATCTTGACATAATTCTGAAAAAGTACAAACAGGGAAAAAGAGAGGATTTAATACCTCTTCTTCAGGATATACAGGAAGATCTGGGTTATCTTTCTGAGGAAGCTATTGTGGAAGTCGGCAATTTTTTGGGATTAAGCACAACAAAGATATATGGGCTTGCAACATTTTATGATAAATTCAGATTCATTCCTTCCGGTAAAATAAAGATCAGTATTTGCCACGGCACTTCCTGTTTTCTAAACGGGTCGCAGTCAGTAATTAACAGAATAAAAGAAGAAACAGGAGTTTTGCCGGGGCAAACTACCAGAGACGGTAATTTCAGCTATGAGATTGTGTCATGTATGGGTGGATGTAATAATGGCCCTGTTATAAATGTAAATGGTGAATATCATACCCATATTAAAGCTGAGCAGCTGCCTGAACTGATTAAGAAACTTAAGTACGTTATAGAAAACGACTAGATGGAAGATTTAAAAACATTCCTTATTGATAAGGTTCTGTTATTTGAATCCGATACATTGGCTCCGGAAACAGAAAAGATATTACAGAAGTTGAGGCGTGAAAAGCCCGATCATCCCATGATCTTTGTTTCGTCCGGAACAAGCAGTGTAATTGCCGGTTCCGAAAAGACCTGTATGGCAATTGATACCTATATTAATGAAAATGTATTATCTGCAGAATTAGTTCATGTGGGTTGTACAGGCCCTGCAAGTTTTGAGCCTCTGGTAGGTATTCAGATTCCCGGGAAAAATAAGCTTTTTTTCAGAAATATAACCGAGGAAAAGGTTGAACCTCTTCTGAATGGTGTATTCCATAACGATATAAATGAAGATGACCTTGCCGGTCAGACTGGTAC
>JGI20214J51088_10001470_pt1 | contig 16067 bp, 11 predicted proteins | sample WetSurMetagenome_FD_51088 | JGI IMG/M metagenome (IMG submission 51088) | reverse complement strand
ACATTCTGCTCCTTTAATGACTCGATATCTATTTCCTGCCCGTTATCAACTTCGGCAATCGAGACGATCAAAGCCCAGAACATCTTGATCTTCTCAAAAAATCCCAGTGAGCTCCAGAAGCGCAGGAGGGTAAGGCGGATATCCCTGTCCACAAGGGCCAGTGGGATGCCCCGCTGCTCTGCTTCCGATATGGCAATCTTCATTTCAGCGCCGGGCTCTACGCCAACATCAATGCCGATCTTGCGCTGGAGGTAGGCAAGCAGCCACTGGACAAGCAGCGAGTTGAAGTTCTTTACTTCCAGCACATCATCGACTGAAGGATCGCGGGCCTGTTTCTTGACCGCAGTATAGCGTGCGGTATCGAGTTCAATTGCAACGACATCGGGTTTGAACTCCTCTATCGCTGTCCTGACTTCATCGACACTTTGTTGAGAAACGTGTGCCGTTCCAATGATCCTGATCTCTGCCATTGAACTCCGTTATGCCACAAATATTGGTGCTTCACCCAGATTAAGGATGATGTGGTGCATCAGGATCTCTTCCAGAACCATAACAAATTGGAACGTTCCCTCACAGGCACTGACAGGACGCTTTGTGCATAACAAATTTGCGAAATGTAGTACCTGTGGAATTTAAGCAATCGATAACATATTTTTTATCGAAACAAAAGAAAAACATAAAAAAATTACTCTTTTTTTCAATACTCAATTTTATAAACTTATTTTTTATAATTATTTAATTATTGCTTCTTTTAGTCCTTTCTCTCTTTTATAATCAAATTAAATTCCATCGATTTTAATAAGATTAATAATATGAGAATTCAAGTATCAATACTGAGGCGATTACGGTGCCAACGGAATTTCTCAAGAGTTTGACCGGTAAAGATCCAAGAATTGAAGATGAAGTAATTTACGACCCTATCCAGGGTAATGTCGCGGATTGTTATTTCATGGCATCCCTGGGTTCCTGTGCATGGAATACTACTCTTACCGTTCCACAGATTCCCATAAGACCGGCAGATAATACTGCTGCAAGTTTCACCATTCCATTTTGGTCCTATAATAAAGCNCTACCATTAACTACCGCTACAGTTTTCACACCTGCAGCCAAAACGGTATCCAATGCACTACCTCTCGGTTCGAATGGTTTACCACTTTATGCACAACTAACCCCATCAAATGAGATCTGGGCAGCCATATATGAAAAGGCATTTGCTGTTTTTGCCGGCTGCACAATTATCGACGGAAATCCTGTCATTTCGGAGCTCGCATCAAAAGGCAAGCCGTCGGATGCCCTCAGTGTTCTTGTAAATCTGACAAAAAAGAAATTCTCTTTTACAGCGGGACCTTTGCCTCAGACTGCATGTACTACAAATCCTCCCTCATACACTTTTAATGGACAAACGTATGCAGATTATTTTGAAATCATAAAAACAGGATGCAATCCCAATGCAGCTGCAGAGCTTCAGTTATCCGGAAAAACAAAATATCCTATGGTTGCATGGACGTATGATTCTGAGAGTTATTTACCCCAGGATTGGAAGGCTAAAGGAATGAAATACCGCACTGGAACAACTAATTTAGACCGGATGCTTGTTGCGAAACACACCTATTCAGTTCTTGGTTATTATTATCCAACCGGGGGGTCAAAATACATTGTTTTAAGGGATCCATTAGGGAAATGGGGGACAACGCCTCCACAGGAAGATCCCGTTATTAAATCGTGTCTTCCTCCTGCAGGATCCCCCAAGTGGGATCCTGTTGGGGACCAATCAAAATTTCCAAGACGCNATATCCAACCCTGCCCTAATGGTGTATTCGGTTTAAGCGTAGATGCATTCACCGGGTGCTTTAGTGGTTTCGGGTGGGTACAGTAAGGAATCTCCCTAAAAAATTTTTCCTGCATATCAATGGTAAACTTCGAAGTTTAGAACGGGAACCTGTGAAAACGTGTATGAAACAGAGTAGGAATTGCTTGAATCTTGTGATATGTGCANCAATTATTCTGACCTATTGTATTGTTATTCCAGCTATTGCTGCTGGAACCGAAACCCTCATATCGTCTAACGCGAGTGCGGATCAGGCAAAACCCGTAATATACGGGAGTTATATTGTCTGGGTTGACAGCCGTTATGGTATCAGCCAGGATATTTATCTCTACAACACCGCAACATTGCAGGAATACCGGATCACTGACGGATCTGCATTAGTTGATAATCCCGATATCCAGGGGGATCGTGTTGTCTGGGTTCAGGGAGGCAAAGACATTTACTGGTATGATATCGCTGCCAGAAGCGTTCACAAAGTCCCCCTGGATACTTCCTTGAGGTTTACCCCAAGGATATCCGGTAACAGGATTGTCTGGATGGAACAACAGGAATTCCCCACGGGTTTCCATAACGATATTCTTATGTATGATATCGTGACGAACCTGACCTTCAACCTCACTGCTGGTGAGCCTGATACTGACCAGGAAAAACCGGCAATTTCGGGCAACATTGTCGTTTGGGAAGACCACCGGCTTGGTTATCCCGAATACGATATATATGGTATCGATACAACCAGCGGAGATCCGGCCACGTGGATTGAAAAACCTGTCTGTACAGAAATCATGGACCAGACCTCTCCGGCTATTGACGGTGATATCGTTGTCTGGCAGGATGCCCGGACATACATACCCCATATTCATTCAGCTTATTTCAGTACAACCGTTGATTTCTGGAACAGTTCGAGAGACGACAGTTGGCTCGACAACCAGTTTTCGCCATCGGTTTATGGCGACACTTTTGTGTGGGTGGATAACTGGCCTGACTATAATACCTATATAGGGATGTATAATAGTACGTCGAACCTGACGACAGAACCTCTTACCGTGCCGAGTATTTCCCCATATAGTCCCCCCCGGATTTACCAGAACCGGGTTGTGTGGGGCGACACCCGTACCGGGCCCTCGCAGGTCTACCTTTACACTGATGGTATCAGCATAACCTGCCCGGTAGCTGAATTACTGATNGACAATTCAACCGTGAGCCCCGGAGAAACCGTTACCTTTTTTGATAAGAGTACTCCGATCCCGGATACATGGTTCTGGGAATTCGGGGATGGAACGTTTTCGGTAGATCAGAACCCCCAACACGCATACGCAAATCCGGGGACATATACCGTGATGCTTTCCGTGGGAAACACTTCATGCAGGAGCACAACCCCATTTGGCAGCTATAAGGTATCCGTTACAGCTATACCGGTAGTTGACTTTGATGCAGCTCCCCGGACCGGAATGGCACCATTGACAGTCACGTTCAACGGATCGGCTACCGGAAATCCTGCACTATGGAATTGGGATTTCGGGGATGGTTTAACAGGTACCGGACAGAATATCACCCATGCCTATTCCACAGGTGGAACCTATAACGTCAGACTGAATGTTACCAATGCAATCGGGACTGGCACTAAATCCAAAACAGGATATATTCATGTCCTCTCCGGTCCTCACGAGATTATATCCACCGATATCAATGGAATAGCCGTTGACAACAGGTTTGGGGGACAGTTCCTTACCTATAATAGCGGTTTGCTGCCGGATTTTCAATTATCCGGATCAAACCTGATATCCCATCCCCCCATAGTCGATGGCTGGCAGAATGTTACACTCCTGACTTCTGACAAAACTGGTTTCTTTGCCGGTGGTGGAACCATCACCGGGAATCTCACCGGCATCATTTTCCATACAAAGGATATCCGACCCGCAGGATTTTCCCAAAACCTAGGCAGTTCTCCCGGTGTCAGCTACAAGGCAGCTCTGTCTTCGTATCCAGCGCATGCAGTGCTCACTATTGAAATCTGGGAAAGTGCTACTGAGTCCGATAATCTGACGTATCAAAATGTTATACACCAGAACGGGTTTTCAAATCTTAACGCCCTTGCATATACCACGAATATCAGCCGTTCCAATTTTGGGGCACCAGGTGATTGTAGTATTAATATGAGTGTCGGTACGGACTGGGTTGCAGGCTTTGAAGGAATTGCAGAGGGACGGAATGCTACCTACCTTATTGCGACCGGGTATGATACTGAAGGGAATTATTACGGAATAGTACTTCCGGCAACCTACCGTCTTCATGATCCGGTCACAAACCTCGATTATTTCACATCAGAGATTCCTGCACGCTACTCGTTCTTATCGAAATTTTCCCTCGCAAAACTCTCCGGTTCCGGCAATGTATTCCAGCTCTTCACCATCTCTGTCGGGAGCCGTATTATTCCTTCAAGTGGGGGAAGTACTCCGGTCTCAGTACATGGAGGAGGAAGTGGGGGAGGAAGTGTACCAATTGCGGTTCAGAACACCCAATCTCCGGAGATCAAACCCCCAGAACCACCCGATCCGGGAAAAACTGCAAAAATCTATGTAAATAATAATGGTGTTGTCACCCAGGAGACAACACTACAATCAACTGACGGGCTCGCAGCTGTCATCATTCCTGAAGGCTTTGTTGTTAAAGACAGTACAGGAAACCCGCTCTCATCAATTACCATCAAGGCAATTCCCAAAGATAACCTGCCTGCTCTGCCTGCCGGTTCTGCTGTTGCATTCGATGGTATGGCGTATGAACTGGAGCCGGATGGAGCGACCTTCTCTCCGCCAATAGCAATCAGTTTCACTATCCGGCAGGCACGATGGGGACAGGATTACATCATAAAAACATACGATCCCACATCCGGAACCTGGCAGGATGTCCCAACTACTTACAACCCGGGCACAGGATTAGTTAGTACTGAGATGTCACATTTCTGTTATATTGCGCTTTTCACCAAAGCAATTGCTCCCATGCCTTCTGTAACAATAATGCCAGCCTCCACTCCCGTCCCGGTTGTCGAAAAACTAGCCCCCAGTCCTTTATCCAGGTTCCTTGGAATGATTGAGTGGGTCATAGGGATGCTGACAAAAAATGCACTTATTGCCGCAGGTATTGTAGTCCTCATTATTTCATTATTGCTCTTTGGCAGGAGGATCCGGCGTAACCGGGCAGAATAACTGCATTAATTCCATTCTTTGTGATTATACACTGTTGGAGCAGGTTTCTGTTGCGTCACATCATCCTCTATTCCTTTTACAATNCCCATAGCAAGGATGATCACCGGGACGATCTCAAGCCTTCCGAGCCACATAAGGAAAATGAAGATCCATTTAATTGAAAGCGGACTTGCAGCGGTAATAAACCCGGTGGAAAGACCGCAGTTGCTCAGGCCAGAAACCAGTTCAAAGATGACCTCTTCTATAGGGTATGAAGTAATATAGATGTGCAGTGTCACAATCGTGGCAACAAATATGGTCAGGACATAGACAACAATAACCAGCAGGTTCCTTGAGATCGCCAGTTCCGAAATCTCCTTTGAAAGGGTCTTGCCTCCAAAACGGAATGGCACGAGAACGTTACTGCTCACAAAGAAACGCCGGAACCACCACTTTACCCCTTCATAGGCGAGCATCAGCCGGTTCACCTTGATCCCACCCGCTGCACTTCCCATTGCCCCGCCAATAAACATCATCATCCCGACAACAGCAATCGGGATAACCGCCCAGTGATGAGGGTCGGAGTTCTGCAGGCCGCTGGTTGTGAGACCTGATATGGCTGTGAAGAAACCCTGGCGAAAGGCGGCGGTGATGGGCAGGTTGCCAAAAATGTAGAGGTCCCAGGATGTCAGGAGGGATCCTGCAAGTGCAATGAGGAGTAACACTTTAACGGTCTTGTCACGAAACATCTGGCGGACTTTGCCGTAATACAAGAGGAAAAAGACCTTGAACGGGATTGCACCGGCAAGCATCACTGGTATGAGCATGATTTCGAGGAGCGGGTTATTATAATAAGCAAGACCGCTGGAATGAACCGTGAAACCCCCGGTGGCAATCGCGACCATGACAAGGTTCAATGCGTCCCAGAGCGGTATTCCGGCGAGCATAATGAGACCGGTAAATGCAAATGTCAGCACAAGGTAGATCATCCACATCCTCCGGCTGGTTGAGGCGACCGGAGAAATCAGTTCTTCCTCGCGTCCTTCTGCACGGTAGAGACGGAACAATGACACTCGTGTTTTCCTCTGCAATGAGATTCCGAATGCGATAATACCAATACCCCCAATCCATTGGGTAAAAGACCGCCAGAACAGGAGCGTCTTTGGCGTTGTGTCAAGGGATATGATCATGGAAAAACCGGTGCCTGTCCANCCTGACATCGCTTCAAAGACACTGTCTGTGTAGCTCATATGCAGGCCAAAAACAAAGGGCAGTGCACCAATAAGGGCAATTGCAAACCACGAAAANGCGACTGCGACGAGTGTACCGGAAAAGGAAGGCTCGATATCCGTATAGGATATATGCGAGATCAGGCCGCCAAATACAATAAAAACGAGCGGCACTGAAGCCATGGGAAGGAGCATATCCCATTCGCCGAAAATGACGAGTACCAGAAATGGCAGGAGTGAAACGACGCCAAGGAACTCAAAAATAAGACCAATATCGTGCGCTATCATGGCGATATTGTCGATGCGCTTCATCTGATAATCATGCTGAGTGGGGCTTTTATATTGTTATCGGTATCGTTTTTAGTGCTGGTGCATTTAAAAAAACATGCGCATCTATTAATTTCAAGGGCGTCACAATAGGTATTCATCCATGAAACAGCTCAATGCCGACCTTTTCCCGTTCATTCTGCTGATTGTTTTTACCCTTGCAGCATTCATTATTTTCTGGTCGGTTATGGATATGGTAATTATCGGAGCATCGCTTGCTGTCGTCCTCATGCCGTTTCATCACCGTATTTCCCGGTATACCCTGCCGGAAATCTCTGCAGGGATCGTGACATTTCTGATTTTTTTTATGCTGTGCATCATGGCACTGTTTACCTACTCGATACTCACCTCCAATGCTGCCATACTCACAAAACTTTTTGGTACGGTCGGGATATGGCTGGATAACCCTGCTGCCAATCCTTTGAGTTTTGGTATCCCGGTCACCAGGGCAAACCTGACAGGCCTGCTTAATCAGGGTATGTCCCTTTTTGTGGAGTACCAGGATACCCTTCTGAGTAACCTGACGCTTATCGCGTTCAAACTGTTTGTTTTTTTAACATCCTTATTTTACCTNCTCAGGTGGGGAGAAGAGATCTACAAGACCTTCCTGTGTCACGTACCTGCAGTTTTATCCGGGTATGTAACAGGATTATCTGAAGTAACGGTGGATACCCTCTATGCGATTTATATTGTTCAGGTCACTATTGCAGCCCTTACCTTCGTTATTTCAATACCGGTTTTTTATCTGTTAGGCTACGGGGATGTGCTCTTTTTTTCCTTCCTTGCTGCATTCTGTGAACTTATTCCCGTTCTTGGGTCATCGGTAGTATTCATCCTTGTAGGAACATACTCACTTGCCCTGGGCGACACGCGTGGATTGATCATTATGTTTTTTTTCGGGTACCTGATTGTTTCCTGTATCCCGGAATTGTATGTCCGTCCGGTGCTTGTGGGCAGGCGTGTAAAGATTCATCCGGTAATTATGTTCATCGGTATATTCGGGGGTATGCTCACCCTGGGGCTTGCCGGATTTGTGCTTGGCCCTGTTATTGTTGTCCTCCTCATAACCAGCTACCGGATATTTATACAGGAAAAAAAGGAATGTGCAAAACCCGGGGTGGTGTCCCCGTAGCAATGAAAAGTGTTCATCTTTTTCTGACTTAAAAGAGAAAGGGTTATACGTTATTTTCAACGACTGGTAGTAAAGAATGCTTAAAAACTATTTCGCAATGCCGGGAATCGTTAAGTCGATGGGGCTTGTCTTTGGAGATATCGGTACAAGTCCCATATATACCTTCACGGCAATTTTTCTCCTCATCCCCCCAACGCCCCAGAACGTGATGGGGATCCTTTCGCTGATTGTCTGGACGCTTACTATCCTTGTTACCCTGGAATATACCTACCTGGCAATGCACCTTGGAAAGAAAGGTGAAGGCGGCACGATTGTGCTCAAGGAGATCCTGTTACCCTTATTGAAAACGGGTAATCAGGTTGCATTTGTTTCATTCCTCACAATTGTTGGTATCGCTCTGTTTATTGGTGACTGCGTAATCACACCGGCGATCACGATCCTTTCAGCAGTTGAAGGGTCACTCCTGATCCCAGGTCTTGAAAATACGTCGCAGGTAACCCTTATGGTCGTCGCCGGCATTATTGCCATAGTTCTTTTTTCTTTCCAGGCAAAGGGATCTGAGAAAGTAGCATGGGCTTTTGGCCCGGTCATGGTAATCTGGTTTTTGGCGCTTGCGTCCGGAGGCCTGATGGCGCTTTTTGCCGCACCACAGGTGCTCCTTGCACTCAACCCGATGTATGGGATCAATTACCTGCTGCACAACGGTCTTGCAGGATTTCTTATCCTCTCGTCAGTTATCCTCTGTGCAACCGGTGGGGAGGCACTCTACGCTGATATGGGGCACCTTGGCAGGGAGCCCATTGTAAGGGCATGGTATCTGGTCTTTATTGCCCTTGCCATTAATTATTTCGGGCAAGGGGCATTCCTGATCACGCATCCCGGAGCCCAGAATATTCTTTTTGAAATGATGTACAACGAGATGCAACTCCTGTATATTCCATTCCTGATCCTGAGTATCATAGCTTCCGTGATTGCGTCCCAGTCAATGATCTCCGGTATTTTCTCTATTGTATACCAGGGAATTACCACCCGCATCATGCCCCTGCTGCATATTGATTTTACTTCACCGCAACTTCGATCCCAGATATATATCGATATTGTTAACTGGGCCCTGCTCTTTGCCGTCCTTCTCATGATTGTTATATTCAAGACTTCAAACAACCTCACACATGCCTATGGTCTTGCCGTAAGTGGTACGATGGCGATCACGGGTTTTATGATCCTCTGGATCCTCATCCTCCGGGGTGAGATAGTAAAGACCCTGCTTGCTGTGGGAGTGTTGTCGGTGAATATTATATTTTTGATCGCCAATTTAAACAAAATTCCCTACGGCGGATACATTTCATTACTTATCGCGCTCATCCCGTTCTCTATAATTTTTATCTTTATCAACGGCCAGAGAAAACTTGCCACCTCCCTGCAACCTGTTGCAATTGATGATTTCTTACAACAGTATAACGAAGTGTACAAATCTATGAACAGGATATCAGGTTCGGCACTCTTTTTTGCCCGTGACTTCCGGAGGCTACCCCAGTATATCCCCCGGATTATGTTCACGAATAACATCATTTACGACGATAATATTATCGTTTCGATCATCCGGACAGAACAACCCTTCGGCGTCACATGGGGTGTCACCCGGGAAATCGCAAAAGGGTTGTCGATCTTTGAGATATATTTAGGCTACATGGAGATTGTCGATATCGGGGCGATCTTAAAAGAGGCAGAGATCGATGAAAAAACCATCTTCTACGGCATGGAAGATATCGTGAGCCACCACCCCGTCTGGCGTATCTTTGGAGCAATCAAACGGCTCACACCCTCCATGGTCCAGTTCTACAAGCTGCCATCGGATAAGATCCATGGTGTGGTAACCCGGGTTGAGTTATAATCTCCGGACGGGTATCTCTGGTCAGCAGGGATCTGACGATACGCTCATATTTTGACCGCACCTATATTCCGGATATGCGGAAGTGCTCTTCCGGGAATCAGGTATTTTGGATTTAAATTTTAAAATCCCTGAAATGGAACAACTGGCTTTTACAAAAGCGTGGATATCCGAGTCTGGTCAAAGGAGCGGGATTTAGGGTAAGATGTGAAATTTCACGCAAAACCCATAATAGTACCGATGAACAAACAAAATAAGTATTATTGCGAGGATCGCCGAGCCAGGTCAAAGGCGATGGATTTAGGGTCCATTCCCGTAGGGGTTCGCCGGTTCGAATCCGGCTCCTCGCATTCTATTTTCTCTAATAAGATTTTGTTATATAAGTCTATGTTTACACTCCTTTACAAGGAGAATGCACCCTCCACGACCTTCCCATTCTTTCCATCTCGGACATTTTTCTTTAACGCAAGGCACCAGGGCATGATTAATATCCGGCTTCAGGTAATTATCAATTATTGAATTTTTCTTACAGCACCAATAGGAAACCATAACGATTGATCTTTGACCTGGCCTTGATATGTTATTATCAAGTGGATTGTGAAACTGTCCCTTTTTAAATTGGCGGAAAATTCAGGAAAAGGAGAAAATCCGATAAAAGGAATGTTCAACTTATTTTTTATATAAAATTACAGAATTCGCGTCAATACAAAATTTTTGAATTCGATTTTGAATAGTTATTTGACGTTCGTCCTGTGCGAACATTGCATGAATACTCAAAAAATCATTCTTGAATAAATTTAATTCGGGTACTAATATCAAATTATTTGAAATTGCGCATAAATCACTCAAAATAAAAATTATTCTCAACATTCGATTCATTATCTCACTCTGATTTTTCTTGCAATTAATTAATAGATTAAAAATTTCATCAGTCAATGTAAAAATTTCACCTTCCTTGGTAAGAATTTGCGATTTTACATTTACAGATAATTGCATGCAAATTTCCATTCCAGTTCTTAAAATGGAAGATCCGAAACAGGTGTTCTGAACTTGAATAGACAGATCTTCCAAAATGGTAATTATTTTTATGAACAATAAAGAAATGCAAGGCACCGGTGCTTTGCATCACTAGATCGCCGAGCCAGGTCAAAGACGATGGATTTAGGGTCCCGTCGGCTCAGGCGTTCGCAGGTTCAACTCCTGCTCCACGCATTCTCTCTTTTGGAATGGTTATTTTATGATCTACCTGCAATCCTGATCGCTGATAAAGATCAAAGGATGTAAACATTTCTCAGATTTATTGAGATCTCCAATTGTTTCAGGCAGGTAATCTCATTCATTCGTGGATCATCGTCAGTAGCATTTTGAACCGCTGGTGTGCATGAAGGGAATGGGGTTTGTTGGCTGGCATGATGATCATCTGCCCCTTTTTGAGCTGGAACTGCTCCTTTTCGATGGTTATCTCTGCTTCGCCGTCAATTATGGTTGCAATGGCATTAAAAGGTGCTGTATGTTCTGACAGGCCTTCACCGGCATCAAAGGCAAAGAGGGTAAGTGTGCCGCTCTTTTTATACACGATCATCCGGCTGACGACCGAACCTTCCTGGTACGCGATGAGGTCTTTTGGATCCAGGATTTTTCCGGTAAGGTTTTCGTGCGGTTTTTCTGGCATGGGAATCACTAACGAATGATTTTAGGTTTTGGAAAGATTTATAGTGCGTACTTGTTTCAATTTCTCCCTTTGAGAAAAAGGAAAAATATCTTCTTGTGTGTTCTTGCTTAAATTAATACGAAAAAACAATTGTAATTGCTGTCATCTCCATGCACAACGACTATTCGATTACTGATGATATTCCGAGAGATCGATGGAGATCTTTACCTGAATTGATCTTTTATCTATCGGAGAATGAAAGTTTCCTCTAAAAGAATTTTGCGATAAAAGTTTTCAAAAAAAGAGAGTGTTTATATGTATATATTTGAGATTATTTGTTCACTGCCATCATTAAAATGGCCAATAACTGTAACGTGATTATTGTTGGTAGTTGCGGCATTGGATAATACCATCACAGCCCCGACATCTGGGGTTACCGGAGTGCCGGTTGTTGATAATGCACCTCCAGGACTGACCGTATGAAATGATGTACCATCCGGAGCAACAATAGTAATCGACTTAAGATCAGGGTGAGCCGCTCCACCTCTGTACGTGATTACAATATCAGAACCCGATTTAACAACACTGGTTGCAACCACCCTTATATTATGAATACTCTCTGCCATACCAAATGCATAGGTAGCGATAATTGTTGCGAGGATCAGGGAGATAGCGACCATCAGGATCACTCCCATAATGGGTGATACTGCCTCATCATTTTTTTTTGTAACCATTATTTCGGACACCTTGTATTTTGCCTGTGCCAGGTATGACAATGTATATTTTTTATATAAATTTTATTAGTATATACTATTTATGTTTTAGCAAATCTGTATTTTAAAAGAATTAAAACAAATTCCTGTCAAAATCTTTAAAAATCAGAAAATATTATACTAAGTTTTGAGTTTGCTGGTTACAGAAAAATGATGAAAATTTCTGCATTGTTGTTTTCCGAACATAAAAAAATTGCATTTGGATTAAAGCGAGGATTTCGGCGTATGACAACGAGACAATTCTCTTTAAATCTTTTTGAATCCGGATCTTTCGGCTTTTGGATATCAAAACCCTTATTGATATAAATCGGGTGAGTGGATCTCTTATGATGCCATGAACAGACAATTTCATATCCTCGTTACAGCGGAAACTTTCTCGAGTGAAATACATCCTCCGTGCTACGTCTCCATCTCCAGTGCCTTTGCCCAGGTCTCAATGACCCACTCAGCGAGATCATCGGACATGCCATTGTTTTCCTTCAGTTGTTTCTTTAGACGGGTGGATGTGCTGACCCATTTGAATTCCTTGTGTGGTTTCAACAGCTCTTGCGGAATGTTACCTTTCAGGCCAATAATCAGGGCTTTTCGCTCCGGTTCATAGTCCCCTTGGGACAATTCATCGAGCAATGCTGCAACTTTGTCCGGTTCATCCAGGATTGATTTTCCGTGCATGTTTATGATTGCACAGAGACTTGCCAGCGTATGCAATTTACTCGCTTCAGGTATGGTTCCGTACCCCAGCCTTTCTTCCTTTCTCTTCTCTTCAACTATAATCTGGTCGGGTTTCAGCTCGTCTGGTACCTTTTCCAATCCGCGCTTAGATTTCAATTGCCAAAGCACTACGCCCAGAATGACGATCACCACAAAAACAATCGCTCCGATTGTTGTCGGGTTGAGCCGGTCTTTTTTTGACAGAGCGAGTTCCCGGTTTTCTTGCGCTGCTGTGAAATTCGGCTGGAGTGCCAGCGCCTTATCATACGAGGCTATGGACTCTTCATACCTCCCTAGGTAATCAAGAGCGACTCCCCGGTTGAGCCACGCTTCGACATACGAAGGATTGATGGCCAACGCCTTGTCATATGACGCAACAGAATCTGCAAAACGCCCCATTTTTCGGAATGCAACACCACGGTTAAACCACGCATCCGCATACCCCGGCTTGAGGGCAACTGCCTTGTCAAACGAAGAGACGGCCTCTGAATATCGTCCGAGGTTTTCCAGTGCAATACCGCGATTATTCCAGGCATCCACATTGCCCGGATTGATAAAAACTGCTTTATCGTATGCGTTAAGGGCATCAGCATAATTACCATTGACACTTAAATTCAGCCCTTCACCATAATATTGATCTGCAAGATTAGCAGCATTTACCGGGAGAGCTAAAAGGAAGAATAAAAGGATGCATCCTAAATACATTCCAGACCGGTGATCAGCTCGCACATGTAATTATCGGGTTCAAGGATTATCACTTTTTTGTTAAACACCTTAATATTCTTGGTAATTGAATGAAAAAGAGTATTTATTCCGGGAAAATTTTTGTCTTAGATATTACGGTACCAATAACAGAGTAACCTGCCAACCTTGGGATTTTCTGGACCAGGATTGATTTACAGTACCTGAAATATGCATCAAATTATATTATTTTTCCTGTTTTTTTTGTATTATAATTGTTTCAGTACACGAGTGTGGCAATTCGTGATGCAGATTCTGGCAGAAATGAAAAAACGATTGGTTCACCCAGCGTAGCATTCAGAGAGCCCAAAAATGTATTCTCATTAATGTGATCACGGATCGGGTACGACCGTAATAACGTTCTTTACTATAAGGTAAGAATCTCCCGACCCGGGTCCAGCAGGATCTCATGTGGGAGACCGGCTAGGGCAACTGCCCCAAGCGCTCCGATAACGCCATTGCGACCGTGCAGCGTGATACCAAACTGTTCCGCAGTTGCTTCTGCTACCGCCCTCGAAACAACCTGTTCCCGCACAAGTCTCCCGTACTCCCTCAAACCATCGGGAATTTTCAGTCCGGACCGTATCGCAATCCCCCACTCGGTCGAAAACGATTCATCGGCCACGAATCGCAGCGTCTTTTCTTCAAGGTCCCTATAACTATCCGTGGCGACGGCCACTTCGATAAAACTGGAGGAATTCCCAGCAGTTTTACCAAACACGTCCTGGTTGAGCATCGCAACATGGTGGCTGATGGGAAGCACACCGGTGATCCGGGCTACGTGAGAGAGGAGAGCCAGAGCGAGAGCAAACGTAGCTCCCCCTTCTTTCGAATCGGTATCGTCAATACCAATTGTCACGTGCATCAGGCCCTGAGTCCGGACACTCCCCTCTACAATCTGCCCGGTATGCCGTGTTTTAACCTGCAACACACCTTCTGCACGAGCCATCATATCCGACAAGGAATAAGCCGGGCCACCAATGCAGCGGATATGCTGGACCACGGTATCCCCATCACGTTCGATACCGGTCACTCCAACAGCAGGCAGAGGAGAGAGGCCCACGGGAACTTCGCTCCTGCCAATACGGGCAGATTCCCGAAGTAGCGTTCCGTCACGTTCAACATGGACTAGTACACCACCAGCGAGTGTATGATGATACCCGCAGAAGGCCGCACAAGCCCCACTCATGCAGTCGTGATATATCTCAACCTCGTCCCCGTCTATTGTTGTGAAGATCCTTTTGCAGGTACTCGAGGGCATCGCACTGATAGCCATGTAATGCGCTGCGCTTCTCCCGTGCTTTTCCTCCCGGACAAGCACGCACCCCTCCCGTATCAGCCGGTTCACCCAGTCCTGGGCGGTACTACGGGGGATGCTGGTCGCGTACTGGATATCGGTGACGGTAAAATAACCACGATCGAGCGTGAACTGTCTCATCAGGCGCAGGTACTCGCGCCGGCGCTCAAGCACGCTGGACATAACGGTCTTTGATGAAGAGCAGGTCACCAATGATAGCGCTTGCCGTCTCGGTCGAACCCGCACCCCTACCAATGAGGGTAATCTCCTTTGCCATATCGGTTTCAAGTGTTAGTGCATTTAAGGTACCTTCAACGACAAGCGGGTGGTTCTTTTCGATAATCCGGGGTGAAACACGGATGATATGTTTCCGGGGAATAGCTTCTGCTATCAATCGGATAGTGGACCCTTCATCGTCTGCTAACCGCAAAGCGTCCGCTGTCAATAGATCAATTCCCGTCCGATCCACATCAGCCAGCCGTATCCCATTTCCCCATATAGTATTTGCAAGAATCACAAGTTTGATCGCGGCATCTATTCCCTGCACGTCATATGTCGGGTCAGCTTCGGCATATCCCAACTCGCGGGCTTCAAGCAACGCCTGCTCATACGTAAGACCCTCGTCTGCCATGCGGGTAAGAATGTAGTTGCAGGTACCATTCAGCACACCGTACAGGGCAAGGATCTCGTTACCTGCAAGCCCATGTTCCAGCACGTGCATGATAGGAATTGCGCCGGCGACCGTTGCTTCATAGCGGAGGGCAACTCCCTTCTTTATCGCAAGTGCATGGAGTTCTTTGTAGGCAAGGGCAATCGGTCCCTTGTTTGATGTTACGACATGTTTCTTCCTGATAAGCGCTGCTTTGATATATCCAATGGCGGGTTCTCCCGTCAGGGCATTGGTAGGGGTCACTTCTATAAGTGCATCGTAATCACCTTTTGCAACCACATCGGAGGCAGAAAGTTCCCTGTCACCGCAATACCCGTTCTTTGTTTTTTTCAAAAGCAGGTCAGTAATATCAAGACCATTTCTATCCATGCACCCACTCTTTGAATCGGCAATCCCGGTTATTTTAATACCCAAATCCTTTTTTGCAAGTATGGCAGCGACTCCTTTACCCACTGAACCAAGGCCAATCAATGCAACATTCATCATGTAATCTCCTCGAGGGGTTCAATGAGGAGCAGGGCTTTCTGCAAAGATACCCTGCGGAGAATGGCAATTGCTGCTTCCATATCCCCCTTGCTCACCGCTTTTATGGTTATACGTGATGTTGACCGCTCATTGACCGCCGGCATGTTCATTTT
>JGI20214J51088_10001467_pt1 | contig 16082 bp, 10 predicted proteins | sample WetSurMetagenome_FD_51088 | JGI IMG/M metagenome (IMG submission 51088) | reverse complement strand
ATTCAGATAGTAAGAGAAAGCATTGATAAAGTCAACCCGAAAGCAATAGTTATTGATGGTGCCTCACCAATAAAAGTTGATGATTCATCTTTAATCAGAGGAAAGAGAGTTCTTGTTGTTGAAGACGGTCCTACACTTACTCATGGTGAAATGAAAATCGGAGCAGGAGTGGTTGCCGCACGTAAATTCGGAGCTGCAGAACTTGTTGACCCCCGTCCGTTTACAGTTGGAAGGTTGAGCGATACATTTAAACAATATCCGAATATAGGTACGCTTCTTCCTGCAATGGGATATGGGAAACAGCAGTTGAAAGACCTTGAAACAACTATCAATAATACCGATTGTGACAGTGTGATAATTGCCACACCTATCGACCTGAACAGGATAATTAAAATCAAGAAACCCAATACCAGGGTTTACTATGATCTTCAGGAGATTGGCGAGCCTAACCTTACACAGGTTATCGGAGATTTTATTAAGAAGCATAAGCTGAAGAGCAGTAAGAAATAAAAGAAAGAGGAGGCTGAATACCTCCTTTTTTATTTCCCGCAGATCCCGCTGATTTTCGCAGATTTATACAAAGCTATCTGCGACAATCTGCGAAATCTGCGGGCAACTTTTTTAATTTTATTATTTAGTTTTTGCAGCAATGTATTTTTCTACCCTGGCATCCTTAATGACCCCGTTCCAGTTCAATCCGAAACCGAAGTCATAAACGTTGCCTTCTGAGTCAATATAACATTTCAGATCAAAAGGAAGATCCTCTTTCTGCAGCTCCACAGTTTTCATATCCAGAGGCATCTGCATTGGAAGTAATCCTGATGGTTCCGAAATGCCACTGACAATATCAAGAATAGCCTGATCCTGGACTTCGAAATTTACCAGGATTGCACTTGCATCTTTCTCAAATTCGCTGAATACCATTGGTTTTGACATAGCAACAGAAACAATTACAGGTTTGTTTTTCATCACTTTCCTTGTATCCAGTACCATCTTAAGATCACTGGCATTGGAGGTTGTAATTGTTTTATTTTTAAAAGTACGGTTTATGAATTTTTCGAGCGGATCTCCTCCGGCAATGCTCGGATCACGACCTTCACTTGCTTTATATGGTCCATACTGGAGACTTATTGGCACATACCCGTTGCCGCCTTTTTTTACATCTGCAGCATCATATCCGCTGCCGGAATTTGGACTCCTGATAATAACAAGAGCAAAATCGGCTTCAGCAGGATTATCAGTCACTTTGAAATATTTCTTCACCAGGTTAAGGTTTATCGGATAATCTACAGACTCAGGTGTTGATCCGCCAAAGAAGTCCCTGCCAGCTGCTGTAACTCTTTTGGGAATATAAACAGTTTTCTGTTTTTCAACAGGCAGAACCTTGTTTTGATTTTTGAGCAATACAATTGATTTGATCTGAGCCTCAAACCCGGCTTTCATGAATTCCTCATTTCCGACAACTTTTTTAGTCTCTTCCACATTCAGATAAGGATTCTCAAAAAGTCCTACCCTGAATATATTTTTCAGAAGACGGGTCGCAGATTGTTCCATTCGTGTTCTCATAACTTTTTCGCCAGACTCTTTTACACCCATCTGGTAAGCTTCAATTACCGGTCCGGCGTCATTATTGCCTCCAAACTGATCTACACCAGCCATCATAATTTTGTAATGCCTTTCAGCCACCGTAAGTGTCTCAGCTCCCCAGCAGGTTGTTCCGAATCCGTCAACTGCTGTCTCATCTTTTGTAACACCCCAGTCGGTGCAGACAACGCCGTCGAATCCATATTTCCCTCTCAGAAGATCATTTATAAGATATTTGTTATAGCTGTTGCCCACATTCTCATTATTCTGCTTGTCAATGCCATATGATATTGTATAATAAGGCATTACGGCTGAAGCCATTTGAGTTTCACCTTCAAGTTTAAAAGCACCTTCGGTAAACGGGAGAAGGTGATCAGCAAAATTATTTCCCGGATAAACTGCATATTTTCCGAATGAAAAATGAGCATCACGGCCACCTTCCTCAGGTCCGCCGCCCGGCCAGTGTTTGACCATTGTGTTGACACTTGTATATCCCCATCCGCCTGCAATAGCTTTATCATTCAGAGATGTCTGGAATCCATCAACATAGGCACGTGCCATATCAGCTGACAGTTTGGGACTTTCGCCAAAAGTACCACTTACTCTTCCCCAGCGGGGCTCCGTAGCTAAGTCAATCTGTGGAGAGAGAGCAGTGGAAATTCCCAGTGCCCGATACTCTTTTGCAGCAACCTGACCGAAGAGCTTTACAACAGCCGGATCAAATGTAGCTGCCATTCCGAGCGAACCTGGCCACATTGAGATTTGTCCGGCCGAACCTACATTATATTCAACGTCCGACGATGCACGATGTCTTGGGTCGGAACTGTTATTTGCCGGTATACCGAAACCTATTCCTTCGCATAGTGTCTGAACCTTATTATTCCATATTGCTGCAACTTCAGGACTCTCCACTGAAGTGATCAGAACATGGCGAAGATTATCTTTAGTGAGAAATGTAATCTGCTGGTCACTAAGGTCATAAGGTTTGGCACCACTTTCTTTATACGACTTCCCGTTATAAGTACTTGCCCCGAAACGTGTACTGCCCGATGGAATAGCCTGATGTGCACTGTAAAGCATCAGACCGGCAATCTGTTCAATTGTCATTTTTGATGCCAGATCTTTTGCCCGTTCCTCTGCGGTTTTCCGCCAGTCTTCATAAATGTCGAGTTTCCCGTTCCTGTTAAGATCTTTAAATGCCAGACGGTCGACTGTTAATAATTTAACACCTGAAGCAGTGTCATAACCAAGAGACTGACCTGCCTTGTTGGTTACTATCCTGAGAGAACCCGTTCCGGATTCGCTCCAGTTCTTACAGCCCATAAAAGTAAAAAATACTAAAAAGACTGTTGTGAGATAAAAAGAAATTTTAAGGTTTTTCATACCAGTTAGGATTGAGGTTAATTTATTATGGGTGAGTAGGATAACGATATTATTATAGTCTCTTTCTGAGGATATTCCCGGTCTCTTCGAAGCCCGGTTTATTGAGAAGTGCAAACATATTTTTCTTGTATGCTTCAACACCCGGTTGATCAAAGGGATTAACATCAAGAATATATCCGCTTATAGCACAAGACATTTCGAAAAAGTAAACCATCTGTCCGGTGTAATATTCATCAAGTGATGGAATTGTTATAGTGATTATGGGGACATTTCCGTCGTTATGAGCCAGGGTAGTACCCATTTCTGCATTATGATTTACTTCTGAAAGTCTTTTCCCTGCCAGATAGTTTAATTGATCGGAGTCATCTTTCTCGATCGGAATGGTAAGTTTCTTTACAGGATTTTTAACAGAGATCATTGTTTCAAAAAGGATTCTCTGACCATCCTGTATATACTGACCCATAGAATGCAGGTCGGTTGTCAGGTCAACCGATGCCGGGTATAAGCCCTTGCCGTCTTTCCCTTCGCTTTCACCATAAAGTTGTTTCCACCATTCTGAAAAGAAATGTAGTTTGGGTGTAAATCCAACCATGATTTCAATGGGTTTACCGCTTTGCAGAAGAAGATTTCTTGCTGAAGCGTAAAGCAGGGCAGGATTGGAAGAGGCATTCTTATTATTTCTGGTTAGTTCCTCCATAGATTTTGCGCCTTTTACAAGCATTCTTATATCTATTCCTGCCAGAGCAATAGGTAATAAACCAACCGGAGTAAGTACCGAGTAACGCCCGCCGATGTTATCAGGTATAATAAATGTTTCATAACCATTGGTTTCGGCGAGAGACCTCAATGCTCCTTTTTTTGCATCTGTTATGGCAATAATCCTGTCAGCAGCCTGGAGCTTACCGACCTTTCTTTCAAGGTGATCCTTCAGAATTCTAAAAGCTATTGCAGGTTCTGTGGTTGTCCCTGATTTAGAAATAGCGACTATGGAATAATTTCTTCCGTCAAGAATTTCAAGAAGATCAGAGAGGTAGTCTTCACAGATATTCTGACCTGCATAAATTACATCGTGATGTTTCGTTTTCAGAAGAGGAGCAAATGAATGTGACAGCGCATCGATAACTGCCCTGGCTCCCAGATATGAGCCACCAATCCCGATAACCACTGTTGTGTCGGATACCGACCGCAGGTGTTTTGCCATTTTTTCTATTTTATCGAGCTGATTAAGGATATCATCAGGTAGCGTTAACCATCCAAGGAAATCATTTCCGGGACCATTTCCGGCATTTAGTGAATCGAGATGCCTTACTGATTGCTGAGCAAGTGCAACAACTTCTTCTGAAGATACGAAGTTGTTGATGTTCTTGAGGTTAATACTTAAATTTTCCTTCATTTTAAAATAGCTATTATATTCAGATTTTTAATATTTAATACGGGAATACAAAGTTAATAAAAAAGCCGTCAGAAGTAATCCGACGGCTCTAATAATGTGTGGAATATATATAGATTTGAAATTATCTTCTGTGAACTCCACCCGCACTTGATGAGTGTGAATCGACATATTTCGGATCACCCTTGTAGTTAATGTCACCTGCACTTGAAGCCCTGGCCGTTATTCTTTCAGATACATTGATATCTGCATTTCCGGCACTAGATACAGAAACATTGGCTTCCCTTACTCTCAGGTCATAAGCATTAAGGTCACCTGCACTGCTAAGGTCAGCTTTAAGCTCATCTGCCTCCCCTTTTAGTGTCATATCACCTGCACTGCTAATATCCAGATCAATTTCTTTTGCATATACCTCAAGTTTGATATTCCCTGCACTGCTTGTCGATAATTCAAGTCTGTCGGTTTTTACAGGTGTCTCACCAAAAACATCGCCTGCACTTGTGGTTCTTACCGAATTAATCTCTTTCATTGTAACGTATACCCTCTTCCTCTCTGCGTCACGGATGTTGGCTTCTGAATAAACATCAAGAATTCCATTTCTGACTTCTGTAATAATATATTCATGAAGATTCTCATCTGCTTCAACAGTGAGTGATTCATCATCTCCCTGTTTCAGATAAACATCAATTCCGGTACTGACTTTAATACCTGTAAATGATTCTGTCTTCCTCTCCTTTGTGACAACATGCTTGTCTCCCCAGACAGTTCTTCTCATCTGGCCATTAACACATGCAGTAAAACCAAGGATGGCGATGACTGCTAAAAATCTCAGACTTTTCATATTTTTCATATTTATTTTTCTACTTAAATCCGGAATAAAGACAGAAAGAAAAATAATATGTTGCATTGAAATTGAAAATTTATTGAAGATAATGTTTCAGGATTTCCACCTATACGGATTTCAGGGGAAAAATCTTTTTTATCGGTTTTATCCTCTACGAGGAAAGATATTTTATGATGAATTTTTTCTACAATACCTTATCGCCTACGGCGAATTTGTAAATTCTCATCACCCTGATTCGGGTATATACCTTACGAGAATATTAGCTAGTTAATCGGATATTTCTACAATACCTTATCACCTGGGACGAATGCTGAATGTTAAGATCAATTGATTAGCCTGTAGGGCTTAAGGTATTGTAGTAGTAGTAGAAAGAAAGGTTTTACATTTTTTACCTCGTAGAGGTTAAAGATCTTTGTTAAGTCTGAAATTAATGCCACTTAAAGATTTTCAGTCCGACAGAAAAAAACAGCGCTCCTGTTGCTGTCAGGATCAGTATCGGGAGAGCAAGTTCATGGAAGCCTGCCCCCTCATTGAAAACACTTCTTACACCATCGGTCATCATTGTCAGAGGAAGATTCCTGATGACTCCCAGGCTCCAGTCGGGGAAGTTCTGATAACTGAAAAAGATGCCGGATAAAACCATCATAGGCATTACCACAACATTAATAAGTCCGTTTCCGACTTCAGTATTCGATGTATTGCATGAAACAAATACTGCAACACCGGCAAATGCAATATTTCCAGCAAGGTATAATAAGATAAGTGCTGCAATATCACCCTGAATTGTCATCTTAAATACTATAAGAGAGAAAATGAGCAGAACAGCTGATTCGATCAGATTCATAACTATCCTTACTGTGATCAGCGCAATCAGAAAATGAGATTTTTTCATGGGAGTAGCAACCAGTCGCCTCAGTAACTTTTTTGATCTTTTTTCAATTATCCCATAACTGATCCCCCACATGCACGACATCATTACACCCATCGAAATAAGTCCCGGAATAAGAAAATCTATATAGCGTGTACCTTTAATTGTCAGAGGTTTTATATCGGATATTGTATTTGCCTGGATTACCTGTCCTTTACCGACTATGCTGCTGAGTTTCAGATAAGTAAGTTCAGCATCTGAGTTCATCGGATCGAAATGATATTCAACAGAATCCCTGAATCCTGCCAGCAGGACATTAATTGTTCCTCTTTTCAGGAGCTTCATTGCCTCATCCCATTTCATTTTGTAAAACAGGAAGATGGAATTACCAAGCTTCTCATCCTTAATAACAATTTTCCATTGCCAGTCTCCATTTTCATATGAAGGATTTTTTTCACAATTATTTTGAATAAAGTCGGAAATAATTACGTTTTCTGAAACGGTACCTGACATCTCTGTGTTGCTTATTATAGCAACCTTACGGATCACGTCAGCTTTCTTTGTAAAAGCAAGTCCCAGTCCCAGTGACATCAGAATCGGGAACAGAATCCCCCAGAACAATACTCCCGGTTCACGGATTATTTCGCGGAAGAGAGCAGAGATTAACTGCCATAGCTGGTTGAGCCTTAGTAGTCTATTCATTTATCTTTCTTCCGGTAAGTGAGACAAAAAGATCATCGAGTGTTTTCCGGCGGCATTCCATGTGTTTCAGAGTGATATTCTTCGATTTCATGTAAGCCATAAAAGCAGGCAGTTCACTTTCAAAATCTGAAAGAGTGACAAATCCTTTTTCCCTGGTTTCCCCGCCACGTATATTAAATGGTAATCCAGGTGAATTGATTTCCTCTCCTTCAAGTTCACTTTCGGCAGTGAACTCAACTACCTTTTCATTGGTCTCTTCTTCAAGTAGTTGCTGTAATGTTCCTTCTTTCAGGATTACACCGTTATCCATTATAACTATATAATCACAAAGGTTTTCCGCTTCTTCCATATAATGTGTTGTAAGGATCATTGAGGTCTCAGACTTCTGTTTCAGGTTCCTCAGGATTTCCCATATTTCGCGCCTGGCATTCGGATCGAGGCCTGTAGTTGGTTCATCGAGAAGTAATATTGCCGGTTTGTTTATAAGAGCAATTCCGATAGCAAGTCTTTGTCTCTGTCCTCCTGAAAGATTAACAACATATGATTTTCTCTTTTCTTCAAGCCCGACGATATTAATTATCTCATTCACACTTTCTTTTCCCAGATTAAAGAACCCGGCAAATAACTGTAAGGTTTCTGTAACCCTCAATTTATCTATAAACCTTGTTTCCTGAAGAGAAAGTCCTATAATGCGATGGAGCTCATCCTCATTTCCCTTCCACTTTTTACCCATGATTGTTATTTCGCCGCTGTCGGGTTTCTGAATCCCTTCAATCATTTCAACAAGCGTGGTTTTCCCGGCCCCATTCGGTCCCAGAAGGGCGACAAACTGACCTTTTGGAATATTGAGACTAATACCCTTTACTGCCTGAACTGTCTTGAAGGATTTCCAGACGTTCTTAACTTCAATTACATTGGAATCGCTCATAAAAGAACAAGATGGATTCAGGATTTAAAGATATTGATAAAGCATAACAACATTGAGAAGGAAAAGTTGGATTTTGATTTAAGCTATTTTGTTCCGAAAAGCCTGTCACCTGCATCTCCAAGGCCGGGAACAATATAACCGTGTTCATTAAGTTTTTCGTCGATACCTGCCAGGTAAATCTGAACATCAGGATGATCTTTTATTATCCGTTCAACTCCCTCTGGTGCGCCGACAACACAAACAAGTTTTATTGTTTTTGCTCCATGTTCTTTCAGGACTTTTATTGCATCAGATGAACTTCCGCCTGTGGCAAGCATAGGATCAAGTACCATTACTACAGCTTCAGGCAGGTTATCGGGGAATTTTGAATAATATGTCATAGGTTTAAGTGTGACATGATCGCGGTACATTCCGATATGCCCGATCCTGGCTGTAGGAATAAGATTTGAAATCCCGTCGACCATTCCCAGGCCTGCTCTTAAAACAGGTACGAGAACAACATCCATTGCAAGCTCCTGCGTATCGCATTTTCCGAGAGGAGTTTCTATCGTTACATTCTTCACAGGGAGATCACGTGTAATCTCATAAGCCATAAGTCCGGCAANCTCTTCAANCGTTTCNCGAAAATCTTTTGTATCGGTTTCCTTACGTCGTAAAAGTGCAAGCTTATGTGTCAGCAACGGGTGTTTCAGAAGGTTAAGCATAGATAAAAGTTATATGTTGAAACAGCTCAAAGATAATGAAAATGTCATTGAACCAGTCTATTGGATCGGTATAGGCAGCATGTTCTAAACAGTGAATCTGTCTCTTTAAGGCTGATCATGTTAATGGTTCATAGTGATAAAGTTAGGAAAGTCATAGGCAGATGCAAAAAAAACTTTTAATAGTATTCAGGTATCAGAATAATTTATAAATTTACTACTAACAGAATGAAGAATATCTGAAATCAGACATCAGGAGTCCCGTTTTTGTTGTCGCAGATATCTTGTAATAATTGCTGATTTTTATTATCAGTATTTGTGAAATATTTACGAAGAGGCTGAGAATGAACATTATATTCATGTATTTGAGATGATTAAATGGTTATTAATGCAGGGATTAATGGTGATGTATCTTTTTTCACCGCTATTTGCTCAGAAAAATATTTCCGGGTATAAAACCACGGTTCCTGATTCAACGCTTAAGAGCTTCGGGCTTTTTGAAAGTGACATCCCGATTGAGATCTCACTTCAGTTCGACCTGTCAACTTATTTAAGAACAAAACCAAAGGAAGATTATTTAAAAGCAAAGATTACTTTTCATATCAGCAATACAGATTCAATTAAAAGAAGTGTATTGTTAAGAACCCGTGGNGTATTCAGAAATCAGTACTGCACATTTTCTCCTATTGAGCTGAACTTCAAGAAAGCAGATTTCGGCTATTCCGATCTGAACAGGATATCTAAAATAAAGTTAGTTCCCGAATGCAGGTACGGCAGCCAGAATGAAAACTATGTACTGAGAGAGTACCTGGTATATAAGTTATTTAATGTACTCACTGACACAAGTTTCAGGGTCAGATTATTAACAATTACCTATCTCGATTCAGAAAAGAAAAAGAAACCTGTGAAGCAATTTGGGTTCTTTATTGAACCTGTAGAAATGTTGACTTCCAGAACAAATACAATTCAGGTTAGTTCAGGTAACATCACCCAGAAAAATATTGTCCCGGAAATAATGGACAGAATTGCCATATTCAATTATATGATTGGGAACTATGACTGGTCTATTCCTGGTCAGCATAATATTAAAGTAATTAAATCACTTGTTGTTATTGATTCCGTTCCCCTTGGGATTGCTGTTCCATATGATTTTGACTGGACCGGAATCGTAGATGCAGCATATGCAATTCCTGCAGAAAACGTTGGAACCCAGTCTGTACGTGAAAGGATTTTTCAGGGTATATGCCGCAGAAGAGAAGTGTATCAGAAGGCACTGGCAGAATTTTCGTATCATAAGCCGGAGTTCTATAAGGTAATAAATGATTTTCAATATTTGAATCAGAATGAAAAAAGAGAAATGACTGATTATCTCGATGAATTTTTTATTCAGCTTGGCGGAAGAAGTCATTTACTTGATTATCTGGTAAACGCCTGCAAGGATTTTTAACCTAAAAATAAAGACATGATTAACGACAATTTCTTCAATCTTGGCAATCCTACCTTTCTGGGTATTATGTTACGGTTCTTAATCAATATTTTTTTCCAGTTTATCCTTATAAGGCTGGTTTATTTCAGGTATACTAAAAAGGAGAAGTTCTTATTCACCTTTTTCCTGATGGGTATAATAACTTTTTTTATCTGTTCGATGTTAAGAACAGTTTTCGTTGATATAGGTATGGCCTTCGGTCTATTTGCCATTTTCGGAATTCTCAGACTCAGAACAAGGAATTTCAGTGTCAAGGATATGGCATATACCTTTACAGTCATCGGTATTTCAGTGATCAATTCACTGAAGATTCTCAAGTTCCCTATGCTGGGAGTTTTAATAATCGACTCGTTGATTATTACCTCAGCCTTTCTTCTTGAGAGATACCTCCTGAAGAATATTTGCGAATCATATAATATAGTATATGAAAACATGGAATTACTTAAATCAAACAATAAACAGGATCTGATGAAAGATATTTGCAGCCTTACCGGTAAAGAAATATTAAGGTTTAAAATCAAAAAAGTAGACTATAAGAAGGAAGTAGCCGAGCTTGAGATTTTTTACAGGGGCACACATCCTTAATCCAGTCAGTTGAGCCGGTAAAAGCAACCTGATCTCATCAGGGAATTTGTTCGCATTATACCCTGGATAGTAACAGTATGTGGCTGAAATGCAGATTGATGTCAGTTACGTATCCATCTTGTCTATTATCTTTCTGACGGGAGCTGATAAAAATATCATATTCAAAACCCTCTGTTATACAAGCCATTTGGAGGACCTAAATTCAAAAGATCCCTATAGCGCTATATGATTCATTATCAAATTAAAACAGAAGTTCAGGTTTAAGCACAAATTTTTCCAGGGTTTCTCCGTTAAATTGTGATTAGATTCTTATCCCTATAACCAGGATATCATCCGTCTGTTCTTCATCATTTTCTTCTCTCCATTTTTCAATTTCCTCAAATAATTTATCATTTTGCTCAGGCAGTGAATATTCCTGAATACTAAGTAAAAATGAGATAAACCTGCTGCTCAGATATTTCTTATGATTCTTCCCTCCAAACTGATCAGTATAACCATCTGAACATAAATATATTGTATCGCCGGTATTCAGGTGTATTTCCTCTGACAAGAAGGAGCATTCTTCATTCTCGTCACAATTTCCGGATGAGTTTTTAGCTCTGTATATTATCATTTCTCCATTGCGAATATGATACAAGGGATTAATTACTCCGGAGTATGTCAGAATATTGGTTCTCACATCCAAAGCACATAGAACAATATCCATATCATCCTGCAAGCCGGTTCCTTCTTCCTCCAGCCGGAGGAACCTGTGAACCCTGGAGTATAAATGCTGTAATATCTTTGATGGATCAGACAGTTTTATTTCATTAACTGCCTGATCAGTAATGCCATATCCTATTGTACTAAGCAGTGCTCCAGGAATACCATGTCCTGTACAGTCAGCTACTGCAAATATTTTAAGATGATCCTGTTTGCTGAAAAAATAGAAATCCCCACTTACAATATCCTTGGGCTTATATAGAACAAAGCTGTCGGGAAAGCACTCCCTGATAAAAAGGTTATCAGGTAAATAGGTCTCCTGAATATGTCTTGCATAATTATAGCTTCCCTGTACTTCGCTGATAGTTTCCTCAATTTTTTTATTTATGATCCTTGCCTTTTCATCTAAGCCGGGGCAGGATGATGCCATGATTATAATCTCATCGTTAAGTTGGCGGGTTTCGTTTAATAGTTTTTGAATACTGCTCTGCGGCTTTATTGCATATGAGAGGTTTTTTATTCTATCGGGATTAATTGGATATGCTTCATAATCAATGTCTTGCAGGAGGGCAGGGATTAGTCTTACAAGTTCACGATCCTTTTTCTTTTTCAGATTCGGAAAGCTCATCATACGGTATTAAACCAGGGTGTATTTTATTCGAATTATCTTTTACGTTTCCGTAAATCCATCCGTTCAGTCTTTTATCCCAGCTCCATCTGATATGTTCGACAGTGGCCATTGTCTCAATTTCTGCTTCATCTAGGTGAAGAGTTACAGGCCTGTATCCTTTTTGAACGCGTCTTATTTTATAACCGATTGATAATAATTTAGTTGGTATGTGATATGCATTATCCTTGTTTGAATATTTGATGTCGTCAGGTAAATTCTCAAAGTCAGTAAGATTAAGGTTTTCGGATTCTCCGGGATAATTTAATTCAGAAACATTTAATTCCTTATAATCTCTCGTATCACGATTTCTTATTTCCTGAAGATATCTCGAATGAATTGCCTTTGCAAGTTTNCTGATCATAACCATGTCGATTTCAGCTATCTCATCAGGTCTGATAATCTCATAGCCGATCTTCCTTAGCTGAGGGGGAATCAGATAATTTAATTCCATAAAGTACCATTTTCTGGCACCGGGTAGATTCTGAAACGTGACCTGAACCTTCTGAGTTTTTCTTCTACCATGTGTTGAACTGTCAGGTTTTAATTCTGTCGATGCAGGTTCTGTAAAGTAATGATCATGATCTAACTGTGCAAGTTTCTCAATCTCTTTGTCTGTAATTATGCAGGTTTTGCAAAAATCAGAGAAAGGGCGGATTAATAGATTTAACGATTTAAGTTTGTGTGGGATTTCCGATGCATAATCATACCAGATTGCCTTCTCTTCTGATGTCAGATGAGAAAAATCTTTATTGAAAGTGAAAGGTGATGTGATCAGCATTCTTGCCCGTCTCATATCTTCATAAAGAGATTCGGCAATCTGATCGATAAAGATTTTTTTATATCCTGACCAATTAAGAGATATTTCACGGATCAATTCATTTTCCGGATTATAAATGACCTCAGTCCATTTAATGATATCCGCATTTGTGAAGTTTCTAACCATAATTGAAAAATTATTTTCAATCAGTTGTGAAACAATTCAGAACTTATTTCATTTCCTTCCTTATATATTCAAAAGGAATCTTTGCCATCCTCGACATTTCCCTTCCGACTTCAAGCATATCCATATCATCATCTTCATAATGCCATTTTACAGTTATATTTTTCCCTTTTGAGTGGATTGTGCCAATCTGCTTGCAAAAGTCGAGAATATATTTTGCGGATGATGAATTAAAATATTCAAAATCAAGGTTGAATTCAACCGGATCATGACTCTCATCTGCTTTGGAAAGATGAATAGTATAATCGTCAGCCCATCTTAGAATTTCATCATAAAAGGCAGTAACGTCAGGAGGTCGTGACTCTCCTGAGATTTCAAATCTGTTTTTATCAGGATCAAGAATTACTTTCGGAGAGTTTGTTGTCTGATCGATAATTAGCTTTCTCATGATATATTCATTTACTGTAATTATTAACTCGAAATATGTATATTCTTCATTAAATCGCGTTAAATTATATTCAACCTTATTTCCTGATTTTAATTTTAAAAGCATGAACCCGAGTCCAGCTCCGTTTTCTTCCTGCTTTGCTTCTTTGTTTATTTTTTTTTCATAAAGGGTTTTCAGAGCATTTTCGTCCAGAAGATTTACCTGGTTAAGCCTTCTTATTATTTCTCCAATTCTGTTAATTGATATTGGATTGCCGGCCCTGATAAGAATTTTATCCATGTATTTCCTGACTAAAACAGAAGGTTTTAAAGCAGATATTCCAACAGCTTTTTTTGCGGAATGTTTTGCAATATTTTCAGTACATTCAACCACTATTGCATATACCCGCTTGCCGGTAGTCTTATCCAGATTTATGAATCCCTCTGTTTTTTTAAGCTTCTTCAACAGGAGATCAATAATTTTATAATCTACCGGTCCTGTATAATCCAGGAATATATTCGATTCAGGCATAAGATAGTATTCCATTACTCATTGTCGGGATGGCATATTCAATGCACTCAACAAATATCTATCTGTTCCCGGGTAAAAATATTTTTCTATATACGTAATAATTACTAACTTGAATAGCTTTTAACAAAGATAAACTTTACAATATTGTTTAAGCGCATCTGGAAATATTATTTTTATAAAAATCCTAATCATTAGATTCTATGAGCGAGTCAGTCTTAAAAGCGCTTATGCAACTTTTTGCATTAATTGGTGATATCCACGATGACACAGTAATTTCCAGCCGGGAAAAAGATGTTGTTAGATTATTCCTGTCCCGCCACCTTAATAATGAGCTGGTTGTCAGATATATGAATATGTTTGAAGAGTACCTTGGATTATATAATTCAGAAACAATAACAAAAGGAAGCAAACAGGACAGAAAACGTCTTTCACTCAATGCTATGCGGATTCTGGCGATTTGTGAAAAAATAAATGGTGAGCTTCAACAGAAACAAAAGATTTTTGTTCTGATTAAGCTGATGGATTATATTTCATTAGGGGAAGAAGTAACAGAAAATGAACTTGATTTTCTCCACACAGTGGCTAATGCTTTTTATATTTCTGAATCTGAATACAGGAATATAAAGAGTTTCATTATGGATACTGTTGATTCTACTCCTGACAAAAGCAGGGTTCTTATCATCGATAATAAAAACGGTAATGTGAATCCTGATCTGAAACATATTTGTAACGAAAACCTTAATGGAACTATCAGCTTTCTGCATATAAGCGACACTAACACTTATATAATGAGATATTCAGGTAACGAAGATATTTACCTGAACGGTCAGAATATTTCTTCGGGCGAAACCTACATTTTTGACAATGGTTCATCTGTAAGGGGACCCGGTATAAAGGCAGTTTACTATAGTGAGGTAGTGAGTATAATTTCGGAAGCTCCCCAGGGTATAAAAATTGTAATTGATGCCTGTGATGTCTCATTTAAATTTGCAAACAGTGAAAATGGGATTCATAATCTTGATTTTCATGAGGAATCGGGCAGGCTGGTTGGAATTTTAGGGGGGAGTGGAGTTGGTAAATCCACAACTCTGAGCATTCTTAACGGGACTCTGAAACCGCAGAGCGGAGAGGTTTTTATAAACGGGTATAATCTTTATAATGAAAAAGAAAAAGAAAATCTCAGCGGAGTTATTGGATTTGTTCCCCAGGATGACCTTTTAATAGAGGAGTTAACAGTATACCAGAACCTCTGGTTTAATGCAAAAATGTGTCTGGATAATCTCCCGGAGAATAAAATAAAGGAAGTTGTGGATAAAACTCTTTCGGATCTTGACCTGAATGAAACCAGGCATCTTAAAGTAGGAAATCCTCTTAAAAAGACAATAAGCGGAGGCCAGCGGAAAAGAGTTAATATAGCTCTTGAATTGCTCCGCGAACCAACTATCCTTTTTGTTGATGAACCTACTTCAGGACTTTCATCAGTCGATTCAGAGATTGTGATGAATCTTCTTAAAGAACAAACATATAAAGGGAAACTGGTAATTGTAAATATTCATCAGCCAAGTTCGGATATTTACAAAATGTTCGATAAGATCATGATCATTGATAAAGGCGGATACCAGGTATATTATGGGAACCCCACCGAAGCAATCGTGTATTTTAAAACCAGCAGCAATCATGCAAATCCTGATGAAGATCAATGCGTAAAATGCGGGAACGTGAATGCTGACCAGATACTCCAGATTATTGAAGCCAAGGTGATAAATGAACATGGGAAGGCGACAAATCTGAGGAAAGTAACTCCTAAAGAATGGGCTGAAAAATTCCATACGAAAAAGCCACAGGCTTCAGAAAAGACTACTCCCGTGAGCCAAAAAATACCTGATAATAGTTATTGCGTCCCCGGTCTGGTTAAGCAGTCTCGGATTTTCTTTCTGAGAGATTCCTTGTCTAAAATGTCTGATTTACAGTATGTTTTAATAAGTGTTCTTGGTTCGCCAATACTGGCTTTATTGCTGGCTTATTTCACAAGATCTGGTAAAGGAGAGATATATAGTTTCAGTGAAAATGAAAACATACCGGCTTATCTTTTTATGTGTGTAATTACTTCACTTTTCTTCGGACTTATGATAAGTGCCGAAGAGATTGTGAAAGACAGGAAAATTTTAAAAAGAGAATCTTTTCTAAACCTTAGCTGGTTAAGTTACCTTAACTCGAAGATCCTGATAATGTTCATAATATCAGCATTTCAGACTTTATCATTTGTATTGATTGGTAATCTTATTCTTGAAATAAAAGGGATGACTCTTAGTTACTGGCTGGTATTGTTCACCACCTCGTG
>JGI20214J51088_10001465_pt1 | contig 16097 bp, 5 predicted proteins | sample WetSurMetagenome_FD_51088 | JGI IMG/M metagenome (IMG submission 51088) | reverse complement strand
TGCCGTTAGAATAAATAAGGTATTGAGAACTTTTAATGGCGGTGATGATTGGGAAACAATTGAATTAAATACTGGTCATCATTTATTTTCTTTATGCTTTATAGGAACACAGACAGGTTGGATTTGCGGATCGAATGGATCTGTTTTCAAAACAATAGACGGTGGTTTAACCTGGCAATTAAAGAATTCAAACACATCGAATCATTTGAGATCAATTTATTTTGCCAATAGCTCTTTCGGATATGCTTCTGGAGATAATGGAACCATTATTAAAACAACTGATGGAGGCGAATCATGGCAAGTATTAAATGGTCAGACAACCGACATTTTATTTGATATTGACTTTATTGATGAAAATAATGGATGGATAGCTGGCGGTTATTATGGGCAAGGAACAATCCTTAAAACATCGGACGCTGGTCAATCTTGGTCCCAATTTTTTATACCAGATACTGCTGGATTCGCATCAATAGATTTTATCAACTCATCTATCGGAATAGCAGGTAATTATAATGGAAAAATTTATAAATCTACAAATGGAGGAATAACCTGGAATATTGTGCTATCAGATGCAAACAGTAAATCTATCCGAAATGTAAATGCGATAAACATTAATAAATATTATTCTTTCGGTGTTGTTGGTATTGCAGAAGATCCACTAGTATTAGTAACAACTAATGGTGGTTCAAATTGGATTTACAAGTGTAGATGGTTTAATCTTACCCATATTTACTCAACATTTTTCGTAAATGAGAACGATGGTTGGTTAGCTGGCAATTATATATGGACTGGAAAAATCTATAGGACAACAGATGGTGGAGAGACTTGGTTGAATCAAATTAGTGCTCCTGATACATATTTAAGATCTATTTTTTTCATCAATCAATATATTGGTTGGGCAGCAGGTGAAAATCAAATATTCAAAACTGTCAACTCAGGAAATTCTTGGCAAACTATAAATATTGGAATAACAGTAGGTTTAAGATCAATCTACTTTGTTGACGAATATTATGGTTGGGCTGTCGGTTATAATAATGTTATAATAAAATCGACTGATGCTGGTTTAACTTGGATAAGACAAAATTCACCATATATCTACCCGTGGTCAATATATTTTCTAAATAGGGATGTTGGTTGGGTATTGGGAGAATATGGAAATATTCTACAAACAACAAATGGTGGTGACAATTGGATCTCAGTTTCAAATGTTCCTAATTGCAATTATAATGAAATGAAGTTTGCAAATGATACAACGGGTTTTATAGTCGGAGATGTTGGTGTAATTCTCAAAACTACAAATCGAGGAGCAGATTGGTTCCAAATTCAGTCCAACTTGTCAAACGATCTAAAATGTATTTTTATTGTCAACGAGTCGAATATTTATATAGCAGGAGAAAATACTTACATTTATCATTCATCGAATTTTGGTGTAAGTTGGACAGAACAACAGTCGCTTAAGCGAGAGTATTCCGATATCTTTTTTATAAATGAATCCACAGGTTGGGCAACAGGATATTGGAATTTTATGTTGAAAACAACCTCAGGAGGATTTATACCAGTTGCACTTCATAATTTCAATGCAAAATACATCCAAAATGATGTGTATCTCAATTGGTCAACCGCAACAGAAACAAATAACCAAGGATTCCAAATCGATAGACGAAAAACGCAAAACGAAAGAAGTGAAGAATGGCAGAGCATTGGTTTTATTAGTGGAAGAGGAACAACAACTGAACGACAAGTTTATTCTTTTGTTGATGAAAATTTGCAAGCAGGAAAATATCAATACAGGTTAAAGCAAATTGATTTTGATGGATCGATTGAATACTCAAACACAATTGAAGTTGAGATTAATCAACCAACAATGTTTTCTTTAAGACAAAACTACCCAAACCCATTTAATCCCGTAACAAAAATAAGTTACACAATTCCAACCTCACCTTCGCTCCCTCTCCTTGCTAAGGAGTGGGTTGGGGTGAGGTTTGTTACCTTAAAAGTTTTTGATGTACTCGGTGAAGAAGTTACAACTCTTGTAAACGAAGAAAAACCAGCAGGAAGTTATGAAGTTGATTTCGATGCTCGTAATTTGGCAAGTGGAATATATTATTACCAGCTAAGAGCAGGGGATTTTGTTGAAACTAAGAAGATGATTTTGATGAAATAAAAAAAGTCACGGAGTGGGAGTCTGTCCGAAAAATGTCATTCCGAACTCGTTTCGGAATCTAAACACATGAAAATGAATAAAAAATAAGACTTTGAAACAAGTTCCAAGTGACAAAAACTAGTTCTCGGACAAACTCGTGGTCTGTGACTTCAACAAAAGAAAAATTACTTCAATGGCTTTAACATAATTGCGCTGCCACCGCCCGGAACAAGATTTAACTTAATTAAATCATTCTTACGTACTGTCTTTTTTTCAATTTCATATTTCATTGGATTCTTTTCCCAATCAGCATCAGGTGCATCCTTATAAATTGTCATTTCATATTTATCAGCAGATAGAAAATCTAACTTTACTTCAAATGATCTTGCTTCTTCATCCGTTATTGCACCGATAAACCAGTTATCAGAATTTTTATCTTTACGAGCAGTTATGATATAATCTCCAGGCTCAGCCTTCAATACTTTTGTATCGTTCCAATCAACTGGTACATCAACAATAAATTGGAAAGCATCAGGAAATCTTTCATAATTCTCAATAAGATCAGCCGCCATTTGTAAAGGACTATAAAGCACTACGTATAATGCAATTTGCTTTACAAGGGTTGTGTGCACTTGATACTTACTTCCAGGTTTATAGTAATCCATTTTTATTTGAAATATTCCGGGAGTGTAATCCATTGGGCCGCCAATAAATCTTGTGAAAGGAAGAATTGTTTCATGCTCCGGAGGATTACCTTTACTCCAAGCACTAAACTCATTTCCGCGGGCAGCTTCAGCAGACATCCAATTTGGATAGGTACGATGCAAACCTGTTGGTCGAACTGATTCGTGAGAATCAACACAGATATTATATTTTTCTGCTTTCTCTAAAACTCGCGTAAAATGATTAATCATCCATTGGCTATCGTGGTGTTCTCCTCTTGGAATTATTGGTCCAACGTAACCTGTTTTAACAGATTCGTATCCATACCTTTTCATCAAGGTAAAAGCTTCATCCATTCTTCTTTCATAATTTGTAACGGATGAAGAAGTTTCGTGGTGCATAATTAGTTTTACATTTTTTTGTTTAGCATAGTTAGATAAATATTCGATATCAAAATCAGGGTAGGGAGTTACAAAATCAAAAACTTCTTCTTTCCATTTACCAAACCAATCCTCCCATCCAACATTCCATCCTTCAACAAGAACAGAATTAAAACCATACTTTGCAGCAAAGTCTATATATCTTTTGGTGTTTTCGGTTGTTGCGCCATGCGTACCATTAGGTTTTACTTTATTCCAATCGATTGTTTTCAAATTTACATTGTTTTGATCACCATAATTCCAGGACATCGTTCCAATATGCATTCCCCACCATATACCGATATACTTTTGCGGTTTTATCCAGCTAACATCTTCAAATTTGGTTGGTTCGTTTAGATTAAGAATTAATTTTGATTCTAATATCTTTTCTGCTTTATCACTTACAATAATTGTTCGCCACGGTGTTGTAAAGGGAGATTGAAGATAAGCTTTATTTCCCACTGCATCTGGGCAAAGATGAGACTGAAGAGTAAAAGTTTTTCTATCAACCTTTAAATACATTGCCGGATAATTTAATAATGACGCCTCATGAATATTAATATAAAGTCCATCACTTGTTTTCATCATCAATGGAGTTTGAACATAATCATCTCCCGGAAGATTTTTTGTTATGATATCATCAAAATTAACTCCTTTACTTGCATCGATTTCTGAAAGCAGGGAAGTAGTGTAAGTATATTCCTGGCTATCATAATCACCAGGAATCCAAAATGTTTTGTGATTGCCTGTTAATGAAAAAGTTGAGTACTCTTCTTTGACTGTAAAATAATTCAGGTTATCCTGTAATGGAAATTCATACCTGAATCCTAAACCATCATTGAACAGTCGAAATGTAATTATCAAATTTCGTTTATCAGGCACAAGTTGGCTCAATGTAACCTTTAATTCCTTATAATTATTTACGATTGTACTCACTTCACCCCAAACTGGTGACCAGGTTTCAAAAAAAGTAGTTGTATCGATCTGTTCAATTTTAAATCCCTCGATGAAATCTGGTTGATCAAGTAAATCAATTCCAAGTGTACTTTCTTTAATAACAGTATGATGATTAAAGTTTAATGAGTAAACAGGTCTATCGTCTACTAGTTTGAATTGCAAATCAAGTTTTTTATCTGGTGAAAAAATTTGCTGCGCATTGATTGAGGAATATATGAATATTATGAGAGACAATATTAGAAGACGCATTTTATTTCTTTCATTTCTTATAAATAAAAATTATTTGCAATGAACAATTTCACTTAATTGCGAAACTCCATTTTCATTAAAAGATTCTATTGCAAAATAATAATCCTGACCAACATTTAGAGCACGAATTTCTAATTCAGGTTTTCTATCAGCAAAAACCTGGTAGGTTTGATATAATTTATCTTTTGCAATTCCCCAACGGATATTATAACCAACTGCATCTTTAACAGGATTCCATTTTATAAACACATTTCTTTCATCAACATCTCTAATTGCTGAAAAATTCTCTGGAATTTCAGGAATATTAAAATTGCCATTTCCAAAAACTCTAAAATCACTTATGGCAAGATTTTCTGAAGCAACATATATGTGTTCATACTTGACGTATCTTGCCTTAACTGATGAACTAAATTCTACATAAGCGTTTGGTCTATCATGTTTTTCTTTTGATAGATCAACAACTAAATCCCAATGCATATTATCTGTTGATGTATAGATTTTAAATTGTGTGTAAACAGTTGAATCACTTTTGTAAATCGATGACTTATAATCTGTATAGTTAACTTGTATTGCTTTTACTGTGTATTCTTTTTGCAAATCAATTGTTATCCATTCGCCAGGTTTATTCTCTTTTGCAATCCAAAATGTTCGTGGGTTTTCATCTACAACTTTCTTAACAAAAAAAGTATCTTTTTCAGAAGAAGCGGCTACAGGTTTTTTATATGACAAAAGCATCCAACCAGTAAATAGCTCATCTTTATCTTGCCATCTCTTTGTTGGAAGATAATGCGGTAAATCCCCAAATCTTGTGTTAGAAAACATTTGCCCATCATTATCAAACCCGGCAGGAAACATTGCAATTCGTCTTTCAAAATTCCAGTTTACTGCAATCCACGGAGTTCCTGTATTCCAATAATTACCATAAATATCTTTAAACGTATTTCCATGTCCTACTCCCTGAACAAATCCACCGGGTTTATATGAAACAGGATTGTAGTTTGCATAATTAAATGGACCAAGTGGAGAGTTACCAACATAAACTCCATTTGAATAAACATTATACTCAGTTCCGGGTGCGCCATATTGTAAATAATATTTTCCGTTATACTTGTTCATCCAGGCGCCCTCTATAAACGGTTTTATTGTGTCGCGATGGTCTTGTCCAAATCGCTCCCAACCGTGAACTTCTGGATGCAAGTAAATCAATTTTTTTGGAAATCCTTTATAAATAAATTTGTTATTCTTATCCAGTTCAATTCCATAAATCGGGAATACATTTGATGAACCGAAATAAACAAACCATTTGTCAAGCTCTTTATCATAAAACAATCCCGGATCCCAGGGACCATCATATTCATCGACATGATTTCTGTCTGCATCAATTCCAGGAATATCAGGAAGCAGAGGATTGTAATAACCTACGATTCCTTTTTTTTCATCTTCAAGAAAGTAAAATGGTCTGTTTTGGTAAGTTGATTGAATTAGAAAGATTGTATCGTTAACAGAAATTGCAGCAGGAGCACATATATCTTCAACAGGCCATCGATTCGGAGTAATATAAGTCCAATGCAGTAAATCCTTAGAATACCACCATCCGCCTGATATTGTAACGAATAAATAATATTCACCTTTATGAAGAACAACAACGGGATCAGCACCAGAACGATATGATATTCCAATATCCTTTTGTTCAAAGTTATACTGGTAATTAAGATCCATAGGATTGCAGTATGTTGTAATGCCTGTGGTCTGGGTTAGTGAGATATTTGTGGTAAATAAAAGTATAAATGAAATGCCGGCAAGTTTCATAATAATTATAAATGGTTTAAATATTTATAAACAGTATTCGTTAATACCGAGGAATTAATAAAAATTTTATAAAAATATTTTTTAATAGATAAAGAAATTTACTTTACAAAATCAGAATCTAAAAGCAAATATGTACTGACTTCACAATACAAAAAGGAAACTCAATGTTTTGAGTATTCGCACCCTTAGGAATACTTTTTAAATATCAAACTTATGTGCAATTTATATAACTTTTTCTATTTCAATTTTCAGTTATTAGATGCTTAATTATCTTTAAAAACATTTTTGATTTCTGTGAATGGAAAATAATGAATTAGTATCTCATTAAATTTTTGTTCCGCGTTAGCCCTACCTATTGCACCCGATTGACACATTCCCACTCCGTGACCCCAACCTGCACCTTTAAATAAAAACTTTTCGACATTTTCATCGATCACAATTTTATTAACCACAAAACATGAACTACGTAAAGGAGGTTTACAAATTTTTCTGATTTCCAATTCTGAGTTCAACTCGAGTGAATCTTCCGTACCCAGAAATCTTGCTTTAATTATTCTTCCTGAGTTGCCGCGCTCAAGAGGTATGATCTCTTTGATGGTTCCAATATGTTTTAATTCATTTAAATTATTTGTCAGTTGATCACCTGTCATTTCAACTTCCCAACGGAAATTCTTTTTACTCCATTCAGGCAATTCAGGATGAAGATTTGGATTACAGAAGACGTCTGGGTTACTATCTATCCATTCTTCTGGATTTTCTTGAGGTTTATAATTTAAATCGTTATCCGAGTCAAAATGTGAACTCCAATAGGGAACGGCACCTGATCTTTGAGACCAAACATTTTCAACATTTTCTGAAATTCCACCACAGTTTGAAGCATAGTATGCTCCAATAATTTTATCTTCATAGAACAAACACAAACCTTTTGTTTCTTCAACTGCCTTATCAGTTATTTCTGTTCGCTTATTATTGCCTGCAAATACCTGACATTCCACATCAGCACACAAATCAAAATTACTGCCTTTGTATTTTCCGGAGAGCAATGCAGAAACTGTTTCAGATCTTGCGGCTATTACCTGGGCTTTGAGTGCTTCAATTGGAGCATCATTTCCAATTTCATACGGAACAACGCCGCATAAATACATTTCTAATGGAAGCGCAACAATCACATCAAACTTACTATTCTCATTTACTGAAATTTCAATTTTGCCTTCATATATTCTATCTTCCGAACCCTGCCACCACCAGCCAATTCCATACGGAACATTACTGATTTTTAATGTTCCGTTTTTTGAGGTACAGTTAAGGTCAATTCTCGTCAACAAATCATTTATATTTCTTGAAAAATATTTAATTCTAATTTGATTATTCTTAATCGTACAAAGTAAGGTATCATCTGGTGTTAAAATTATTTCTTTTGATAGAGAGCTATCAATCAATTTCCAGATATTACTAAAACTAATTTTCAGAGTGTCGAGTGTGTATATAATTCTCACTCTTACGATTGGCTCTTCAGAAAATAATTGTGAATAGGTTGTATTGACTACTGATATAAAAAATAGGACGTTAAAAAGAAATGATTTCAAAATAATATTCCAGGATTATAATCTATTTTTCTTTAAGGAGTAAAAAAGTTACTTAAAAAATTTTCTGCAAAAATAATAAATTAACTTACTATTTAGTCAACATTTAGATATAACTGTAAACAACTCTTTAGTCCTTACCCAACGCTTCCTTTAATAAATGAAGGAGTTGATTTTTTACAAATGGTTTTGACAAGTAATGTGTCATTCCTCTGCTAAGAAATTCTTCTTTTTCTCTTCCCATAGCAAATGCAGTAACCGCAATAATAGGAATAGATTTATAGCTCTCCATCTTACGAATTAAACCTGTTAATTCAATACCATCCATACCTCTCCGTAAATTAATATCCATCAATATTGCATCGTACTTATTTTGTTTTACCATTAGCAAAGCTTCATTAGAATCTTTAGCAGAATCAACAATATATAATCCCCTGGTAATTGTTGAAACATATTTGACCGCTATTTCATCATCTTCAATATAAAGTAATCTTGTTGTAGGATCACTTTGTGAGGATTGACTCAATTCATAACCCTGATCGCTAATACCCTGATTAACACTTTCAGTAGACCCTTGCCTTAAAGGAAAACTTACCAGGAATGTTGTGCCTTTTCCCAGGGTGCTATTAATTGATATGGTTCCTTTCATCAGATTAGAATACCTTTTAGCAATTGTTAATCCCAAACCTGTTCCTTCAAAACTTCGGTTAAAACCTTCGCTTGCTTGTCTGAATTCATCCCAGATAACACTTTGTTTTTCATCAGAAATTCCAACGCCTGTATCTGCTACAGATATAATAACTTTTCCGGTCTTAACAGTTACGCTTAATACAATACTGCCGGCATCTGTAAATTTAATAGCATTATTTAAAAGATTGTTAAAAACACTTATAAATAAAAGTTGATCAATTTCGCACAATAATTCATCTTTTTCAGTGATAAATGTATATGATAAGCCTTTGTTAGCAGCTGCAGACTGAAAGAAATTAAAACTTTCTTTTAGTATCGGGACTATGTTCTGAGATTTTAAATTAGCCTCGATTTTAGAAGCCTCTAATTTTGAAAGGCTAAGAATGAGGTTTAGTGTCTCAAGTAACCTTTGACCCGATTTATTAATTGAACTAATCATATGCAAATAATCAGGATTATTTTTTAGCTCACTCATAAGAACTTCACTAAATCCAAGTATACCTACCATTGGTGTGCGAAGCTCATGACTCATATTTGCAAAGAAACTTGATTTAATCCTATTCATTTCTTCCGCTTTTTCTTTTGCTTCAATCAATTCCTGAATCATTATTTTCTTTGAAGTAACATCTTCTTTAACCGCAACAAAGTGTGTTATATTTCCCTCCGTATCTTTTAGCGGTGAGATAAGAGCATTTTCCCAATAAAGTTCGCCGCTCTTCTTTTTATTCCGAAATTCACCCTGCCATAATTTACCGGATAATATAGTTTTCCAAAGATTAGTGTAAAACTCTGTTTGATGAAAACCTGATTTTAAAATCCTGCAACTATTTCCTTTTGCTTCTTCAATCGAATAGCCTGTTACTTCAGAAAATTTTGGATTTGCAAATTCTATATTTCCATCCGGATCAGTTATAATTACTATGACCGGGCTTTGTACAATTGCGGTTGAAAGTTTTAAGGTTTCTTCTTCAGCCTTTTTGTGTTTGATATAAATACTTAGTTCGTGAGCAACTATTTCTAAGATTTCCACACTTGTTTGATTATACGCATTTGGGTTACTATAACTTTGAACAACCAGTACTCCAAAAACTTTTCCACCTATTTTAAATGGAACACCAAGCCATACCTCGGGGATAACACCAACCATCCCCGCTTCACCACTTGCAATCATACGGTTTATCTCATCCTTTTTTAAAAGGACTGACTTTTGTTTCTCAATCACATACCCAGTCATGGAATTCTTAGCCGGCCATTCCGAAATATGCTCAGCCTCATCTTTGTCAACATCGGATTTAAGCATCCCGGTTTTTTCATTGTATAATGCAATAAAGAAATTATTAACATTAATGATTGACGATAATTCTATCCTAATAATTTCAAAAAGCTCTGTTAATGTTTTATAGGTAACCGCTGCATCGGCGATGTTATATTGTATTTTTTGAATTATCTCCGTCCGTTTGCGTTCAGTGATATCACGAATTATTCCACCCAAACCTATTTTGTTATTTTTTAGATTTAACGGAAACTTGGTGGATTCAAAAATCTTATTTGCGGTAAACTCTTCAGTAATAACCACAGAATTATTTTCAAATGCTTTTAAATCTGAAAGCCTACAATTCTTTGCACTTTCTTCATCCATCAGCTCAAAATCGGTTTTGTCTAACAATTCCTCTCGTGTTTTATTAAAGAATTTTAAAGTCGCCTCATTTGCCACTATGTACTTTAAATTTTCATCTTTAACAAACATCAGGTCGATGTGTGAATTAATGAAAGAATGATATCTTTGTTCACTTTCCCTAAGTGTTTCTTCAGCATGTCTGCGTTCAGTTATATCCTCAACTGCTCCGTAAACACCAACCAGCTTATTAGCTTTATTATCCCAAATTGGATGTGCGTGCGATTTAACCCAAACGAGAGAACCATTTTTGCTATATGTTTTAACCTCTCTGATTACTTTTTGATTCTTTCTTAATTTTTCCAGGTCTAAATCATCAGGTTCAAGTTCATCGGGATGTAAGAGAGCTCTCCAGCCTCCAATTTTCTTGTACTCTTCAATTGTATATCCCGTAATCTTTTCAAATGATCCAGCTATCCAAACAACTTTATGTTCTCCATTTTTATCAGCTTCAGTTGCAAACAAATAATCTGAAGTTAGGTTTGATATTGCCCTATAACGTTCCTCAGATTCTTTTAACTTTTCCTCAATAATTTTTTCATTGTTGATATCTATCATAACGCCCTGGAAACCGATTACTTTGGAATTCTCATAAACTGCTTTAGCTGAACTCCTCACCCAATGCACTTTCCCGGATTTTTCAAGTAATCTATATTCAAGTGGTTCGGTAGTGCCGCTTAATATTTTATGGATTTGATTTGGCAGTTGTCTAAGATCCTCTTTGTAGACATAATCTGTGAATAATTTTCCGTTTACTTCATCAGGCTCATATCCAAGGATATGTTTAACAGCACTGCTTATATAAGTTAATGTACCTTTCCTGGCAATAGAATAAAGCACATCATTAATGTTTTCGGCAAGTGTGCGGTATTTTTCTTCGCTTTCCTGGAGTAATAATTCAGATCTCTTCTTTTCAGTAATATCATTTGCAACCGCAATAGTAACTTTCTGATTAAAATATTTTCCCGGATATAATCTAACATCCTTAAGAAACGCTTCGCCATTTTTTCGTCTACCCCAAAATTCAAATTGCTGTTTTTCTCCGTTATAAGCTTTAATTAATGCTTCAACTACTGCGGGTAGATTATTTTTATTCGGTGCACTTACAAATTCAGGTGTTTTCCCAACCAATTCATCACGTTCATAACCGTACATTTTAACAGCGCCATCATTTACATCAAGGAAAATACCATTTACATCAAGTATATAAATAGCCTCGGATACACTATTAAAAAGCCCACGGTAGCTTGTTTCGCTATCTCTTAGGTTTTTCTCAAAGCGGACTCTTTCAGTTATATTGTGAGCAACACCTTGTACTCCAACCACCTTGCCTTCATTAAAAATTGGTCTCTCGTAAATTTCCAGTAGCACTTTACTCCCGTTGGCATGCAATATTTCAACATAAACTGGATCTGTATTAACTTCACCCATCAAATGAGAGTGAGTTCTGTTTTTTGCCGTTTGATTTATTGCTGAATCTGTGACGAACCAATGTTTTTGATTAAGCCATTGTTCAACCGGGTGGCCTGTTATATTTTCAATTGAAGGAGAAATATATTCTACAAATCCTTCAAGGTTTTGAACATAGAAAAAAAGTTGAGGTGTTCCCTCAACTAACAAATGCATTCTATCTTTGCTTTTTTGCAATTCTGATTCGATAGCTTTGCGCTCACTTATGTCGCGGATAGTTCCGGATGTACCAAAGAAATTACCCGACTTAAATTGTGATGCGTTCAATTCACCAAAAAATACCGAGCCGTCTTTGCGTTTAATTAATAGTTCAAGGTATTTTGTATTTATTCCTTGTTCAATCGCACCAAGAAAAGCATTAAGAGCAGTTTGAATATATTCCGGGGCAAGTAACCCTGTAATATTTAAACCAATTAATTCAGAAACTTCAAAACCAAACAAATTTTTTGAAACAGGGGACAGGTACGTGATAATGCCTTCCGAATCAGTTATGAAAACTACGTCGCTGGTTTGCTCTGTTATGGAACGAAACTTTGCTTCGCTTTCACGTAAAGCTTCTTCAGTCTCGACTCGCTCTGTAATGTCATTTGATATTCCTAAAACTCCAATGACGTTTCCATCTTTATCCTTAAGAGGAACTTTGCTCGTGTCAAACCATGTTATTTTATCCTTAGCTTGATGTTGTGTTTCGATTATATTTAACTTCACTAAATTCTTATCCATAACTTCACGGTCATCAGCACGATAAGATTTGGCTTCTGTCTTTGCCCACGGAAAATCAAAATCAGTTTTACCGATTATTTCAGTTGGATTATTGAGTCCCGCAGCATTAGCAAAAGCCTTATTACAGCCTAAGTAAACCGAATTATAATCTTTCCAAAAAACTACACCAGGGAATTGCTCAATAACATTTTTTAACATTTCCTGCGAGCCTGAAAGCGCTGCCTCTATTCTTCTTCTTTCGGTAATATTTCTAAAAACACCTTGAACTACATCTTTCCCATTTATTGTAATCGGACTTGCCAGTACTTCGACAGGAATTTCATCGCCACTTGCTGTAACTAAGAAATTTTCAATTGGTATATTTAAATCAATTTCCTTTATTTGTTTTTTAAAAGTTGCAATTGAATATGGTTTTAACCGTTTTGGATGCAATTGAGATTGGTGCATTCCCACAATTTTAGAATATGGTTTTCCCATCAATTTTAAAGCTGCAGAATTAGCATCAAGGATTATTCCTGTTTTGGGATCGGCAAGGAAAATTGCATCGGGAGAATTATTAAAAAGTGATTTATATCTTGTTTCACTTTCCCTAATTAATTCGTCTGCCTTCCGCCTTGATGTGATATCCAATACTGACGACTGATATCCAATGACATTACCATTTTCATCGTGTACTCTGGATGCGAGTCCATGTGCAATAAACTCAGATCTATTTTTTCTCCTGGCTGTAAAATCACCTTCCCATAATCCATCTTTATTTAACGTATTAAGAATAAGTGCAGAAACTTTTTTATCAGCAATAAAAAAACTTAAAGGTTTGCCGAAGACCTCATCCATTTTTTTATATCCCCATAATATCAAAAAAGCATTGTTCGCCTGGATTATTTTTCCATCAAGGTTTGCGATGCTATTAGCAGCAATGGAAGACTCGAATACAATATTTTTTAAACGTAATGAATCCTCTACATCTCTACGTTTGGTGATGTCAGTAATAAATCCTTCAAGAAAAAGTAACTCACCTTGCTCAGAAAATACTCCTCGTCCACGTTCCCAAATCCAACATATTTTTCCATTTTTATTTTTTAGGGGATATTCATCTTCAAAATAGGTTTTATGCTTCAACACATTTTGCCATTTATTCCAGATGGCTTCCTGGTATGCAGGGAGAATGATATCATTAAAAGCTAACTTTTTGTTATCGATAAAATCCTTTGGAGAATACCCGGTAATTTGTTTGCATCCATCACTAATAAACTCCATTGTCCAATTTCTATCATTTGCACATCTGTATACGAACCCCGGCAGATTACTAACCAAAGTAGAAAATGTACGTTCTCTTTCCTCCAAAGCATTTTGGTTTTCCTGTTCTTTGGTTTGATCCCGGAAAACAAATACAACACCAACAATCTCACCTTTATCATTTTTAATCGGTGCACTGCTGTCTGCAATCGGAATTTCTTTTCCATGTTTTGAAATAAGCAAAGTATGATTTGCCATTACAACTATATGTTTGCCCTTTAAAACTTTATTAACAAAATTCTCAACTTTTATTCTTGTTATTGCATTGATGATATTGAATACAACATTAAATGGTTTGTTCTTTGCATCTGCTTCTTTCCACCCGCAAAGCTTTTCGGCTACAGGATTCATCTGCTGGATGTTTCCTTTTTTATCTGTGGTTATAACAGCATCGCCGATACTGTATAGAGTTGTTCGGAATAAAGTTTCGCTTTGCAGTACAGGTTCTATTGAAAGAGAATTAATTTCATTCAATAATTTAATAAGCACATTTTTATCCGGCATCTTGCCTGTTTCAAAAATATTTTTTGTTTTGCTGATCTTTGCTTTTAGATCGACTAACTGTTTATTTTTTTTCTTCATTCGTAATGCTCCGAATTTGAACAAACCGGCTTATTTATAATTTACTTTTATCAAAATTTGACAAGGGCTTAACAAAAATAATACATTCTTAATTGCTGTAAAGCGGAAGAAAAAGAAATGTTTTTTGATCGAATTTTAATCATGTCATATTTAAATGATAAGTGCAGTTTAATTATCATTATTAACAGTTGAAATATAAAGAAGGAAAGCAGTATAATTTATTTTTAGCAATAATATCTTTAATTAAATGATCCTATTACACTGATTTACTGTTATTAAAATGAAAAATATTGGGAAAGAAATTCCAAACATTAATCCCAATTTCAAATTATTTATTCGTTTCATCTTTTATGACTTGAAATATTTATCGCAACAGATCTGGCTTGAACAACAATACCGAGACAATAGAACAACTTTTTTAAATTGTGAACATAATTTGTGAAAATCTTTGAGTTTTAGCACTTGCTATATTCCTTTTTCTTCTATCTAAAAATTAAATTTACTTTAAAAATTTATATGAAATATCAATTAGTTAAAAGCAAAAATTACACAAGGAATCAACTTTTTTACTGTTACACATTATTAAAAAATGAGAATCAGTTTATAGAACTCAATACATTCAATGGCGTAAATTTTGAAAGTTTTAATTATTCAGTGTCAGGATATTTTACATGGAGTAATTATGAAAAAGCTGATCATTATTCTATTGATATTATTTTCATTCGCTGCTAATGCCAACCCTCATTTTACAATTGGAAGTAATCGCTACTACACATTTATTGCCTATCCACACGATATACTATTTTGGCCAAACAAAGCAGTGTTTTCCTATTACTATCCGCAAACTCTTCCTTGGCAGGGTAATGTTACAAATTTAAGCGAAAGACCGAATGATACTTATATAAGCAACTACAACTACTTCGATTTCCCGGTTCCTGATGAATATACCGGAGATCCAAATGCAGTCAAATCCTATATGAGAGCTTCCTCATATGCCTTCCAGAACAGATTCAGTGTGGGTGGGATATGGAATTTTAATGAATGGGGAAAGATATATCTGGAACTGGGGACTACACAAATAAACATGGAACAAAATGTAGATGGTGTTGTACGCAATAACACTACAATGGAGCTTATCCCGGTTACAGCTAGAACAGATGCTATGAGAAGCTCATACGATTTTCAATTTGTTTATGCAAATTATCTATTCGGTAATCCGATAGGATTCAGAGCGCAATATCAAACTAAGAGTACGAAGGCCCCTGAATCGGAAATTAGATACGTTAGGAATGGTGTTGAAACAAAATCAAATCATCTTACCTGGGGATGGACGACAACTCCCTGCGCTCATATCTTTGGAACCTCCAGTCAGAATTTTGATGCATGGTTCCTTAATGATTATACGCTCTTTGAAGGAGGGCAGTTAGATTTGCAGATGAGTTATGAATACAACAATCACAAATCAGCTATTCGATATAGAAGTAGAAGAGAACTCGGGCAGACATATTACTGGCAAAGCAGTTTACCGGATTCAGTTCCTAACTCTAATTTTGTTGGAAGTTACATTACCGACGACAGGTACGAGGATGAAATTGCTGATGATATGATACGTGCATACTCGAAGATACCTTTTTGGAAAATTGGTGATGCAGACTTAGGACTATTATTTTTTCTGCAATATGCTGATCGTGACTACAACACAGTAAGTAAAAACAGAGACTTAAATAGTGATCCACTCAGCAGTGACTCAGAGAATGAATATACCATCGAAGTGAATCCCTGGTTAAATTATAAATTTGGAAAGAGTTATTTCGATTTCGGACTTCTCTGCGAAT
>JGI20214J51088_10001464_pt1 | contig 16110 bp, 10 predicted proteins | sample WetSurMetagenome_FD_51088 | JGI IMG/M metagenome (IMG submission 51088) | reverse complement strand
CCCTGAGCAGATAAAGTCCTGGGTGGAAAAAGGCGATTGCCAGAATTACCGCTCTGGCCAGGGCGAGCAAGTCTTCAAATGGCAGATACCTGAGGCTCAGACCTCGCCATACTACGACTTCGATGTTAAGAGAAATGATGGGGAGTAGGCGCAATGAATCGTAAATTGATATGCATCCTGGTAATATTCGCATTTCTGCTATCGGTGCAGAACGTTGTAGGTCCGGCTACAAAATCTGCCGGGTCATCTGGAGGTAGCGGTGGGGGAGGCGGCGGAGGCGGTAGCAAGCAGGTGACACTCGAAAGCCTGCTTAAATCCATTCAGGATGGCAAGAAGAGTAAGCCTGCCAAGTTCGAGGAGCTTCGGACCTTATTGTGGAAGGATCCAATTACTAGTGAAGAATACAAAATGCCTACTGTGCTCATGAAATATGAAGGGAACAATACCACAGTAAGCCGAAACCAGCCTTTGGAGATCATAACGGTTGCCACCAATAACAATCCTCTCGAAATGCGTCGCATGCTCGATCTTTATCTAGAGGTAAAAGAGCCAGGTTCGGATAAGTACGAGCGCATTAACTCCTGGCCGGAGAAGATTCAGACAAACGAGTACAATGAGGAAACTAACACCACCTTACGAATCTGGGGCATGCTGCCTTCTTTTGCCTACCTTAAGAATGTGGGTGTTGTGAAAGTGCGGGCGAATATAAGCGATGGTGTCAACAAATGGAGCACGACGGACTACAAGGATATTGAGCCGCCGTTCTATTCGGAGCTGGTTTTCAATGTAACCAACAGCCTGCCGGTCATGAGTAATTTCAATATCACTCCATCGGGCCTCGTGAGATACAATGATCCTATAGAGTACAAGGCAGATATTGCCGATGCCGATGGAGACATGCTAAATGTGACGCTTCATATCCTCGATGAGAATGGAATTGAGCTGAGGAATGAAACTTTGAATATAAAGCCAGGTCCGGTGAGCTTCAAGGCTAATGAATATGGATTCTTCAAGGAAGCTGATGCAGGTAAGAACTTTTCCTGCTACTACAGCTATGATGATGGTATCGATTTCGTTAGCAAGGATCCTGTAGAGCCTTTAAAAGGACCAGATATCAGGAAAGGACCAAAGCTATCCGTAGAAAAGTTGGAATTTTCCTCCAGCAGCGAGAATTACTACTGGTGGGAATCGTACGGATTCAAGGTAAGGGCAAAGAACCTGAATCCAGAGGGGTACGACGTAGCATTCACTCTGAGCACAAGGGCAGGAAACAACGAATGGAATACTGTGGAAACGAAAACGGTAAAGATTGGACCTGAGCCCACAGAAATCTACTTTAATAAGACCAATCCATTCAAGGTTACCGATGCCGGGCAGACCTTCTACTACAGAGTAAAGTACTCAGAATATGATCAGACAGGCAAGGACAGCATGGAGCAGACCGGAACGAAAATCAATGACAAGGTAGTTCCTTATAAGATTTATGATGGGATAATGATCCTAAATCTATTGCCGTTGCTGATCTTGATCACCCTCATTGGCTTATTCATGGAGAGAACGCTAAAGAAAGGAGAAGAGGCTCATGAGCACTCATCAGGCAAATCCAGAGAGCAAGGGAAGGCCCAGAAAAAATCTGGCAAGAGCATTGCTGACTCAATTGCCAACCTGCTGAGGAGGGGCTAAAAAATGCCGATTGATTCTGTATTTAATGCAGAAGGCCTATTTATTTCCGGCACAATCGTGCTGGCAATCGGCCTTGTTTTGGCATTAGTGGTGCACATAGTCAATATTCATAAAGTGCACAGGCTGATGGGCATTCTGCAAAGAAAAACCGTCTCTAAGCCGAATCTCTATAAAGAGATGACAGTCTCTCAGGGCACAAATTTCACGGCCCTATCTTTTTCATCGTGGATATTGCTTTTTGTGGCCATCGCATTCCTTTATCTGCTGGTCCCAACAGTGCTTCCCTTTAGCTATATGGATGAAGCTGAATTAGCCTCAAACCCCATGGGATTTTTTATTTTCGGCTCGGTTATAGGTTTAATAGCGGCAATTGTCATATTCTTCATGGACAAGCTTCCTGAGGATCGAAGAGAGTTGAGGTTAACTGAGTTGTACAGCTTCTATTCGATATCCAAAGGATCAAAGATGATGATTGGCCTTACGATAGTCTTTCTATGGGTTTCAATTCTTCTATCCGCGTATCTTGGAACGATCTATCCAGAAGAATCTATAACCGTAGAACTGGCTTGCCTTGGTTTGTTGCTAGTTTCGACTGGCATTCTGGTCATGCCAATTTATAAAGAAGCCTGGGAGGCAAGAAGATGAAATTATGTATAGTAGGAATTGGTGGAGCAGGGGGAAAAGTCACCCAGGAGTTCTTGGGAAATGTGGATCTCGACTTTCCGCTTCTCACAAGCATCACAGAGGCAAAATATGTCTCTCCCGGAATGCTCCAAGGTATCTGGCTGGAAGCAGATAAGAATGATGCTAAGAACCTTCAATCCTTCTTTGGTGATAAGAATGAAGGATGTTATCCATGCTTCTACATTCCTCATGATGCCATCCCAGATGGATGCGAGGTCCATAGACTGGTTCGGGAGAATTACGGATATGATGTAAAGAAGCAGGGATTCGTAAGGGATGCACAGTACCTTAAAGCCATATTCGAGATCTTTGATACAGATGAAAAGGTACAGGATACAGTAGCAAGGACCATGGCCAAGGAGATGGTAGAGGCTAAAGGTGGCCTTCCAGCTGCAAATGGTATTCAGGCACCCAACCCAATATTCGACAGTGCCTGGAATGCCATAAGGGAGTTTACTACGCTGAGCAAAGATGGGGAATGCGACGGTATTTTATTTATCGTATCCTTCGGAGGCGGAACCGGAACAGGTTTCATAAACCCCATTATCAACCATATCCGAAATGAGGGAAAAGCAGATTATCCTGTGTTTGTCCTAGGAATATTGACCGAACTGGGTGAGTATGCAGATAAGGCCCAATTTGCAAAAGCTGGAAGAAGGACCTTGGCTGCCATCAGTGCTCTATATGATCTTCTCACCAAAGGTAGCGGGGCTAACGGCGTCATCATCATCGATAATGAGATAATGATGAAAAGATTCGGAAACGATTTTCCGTCTGCTAACCGTTTCATTCACAAGATGATGCTTCCGGTGGTAGCCCCACGCGACTACCCTGATGAGATTAAGCCCGGCCAGGCCGTAGCTCAACAGTTCTCGAAGGGCGTTTCCAGGCCATCGATATTTGTTCCGCTTTATGCATCCCTTCCAAGAAATGTGGGCACGGAAGAAGCTCTGGTTAAGCAAGCCCTGAGCAAAGAGGGAAAGCTGTTCGCTTGCACACCGGAAAAGGCAGATTTCGCTATGGTCTTCTGCAGGGGATATATTGATGATGAGAAGATCAAGACAGCTCTTTCCAAGGAGACTGGCATTCCTTTCGATAGCATTTGGCCTGCGAGAAAGATGGGCGAAGGAAATAATGAGATTCTGATATTACTTCGCAATCCTTATGGTGAAGATCCGAAAGCCTATCTAAGAGAGGATACTCTGGAATACAGGTTATGCAAAGCTATATCGCTCGCGCTTCAACAGATTCGCCAAAGTCCGGAAGATCTCTTTTATGAAGGCAAAGACATGGGAAAAGCTGGAAAAGACGGCAAAACGAACGAGGTAAGGCTAACCGAGGCATCAAAGAACGCTTTGAAGACCTTTTTCTACGGGGAGGATGGCACCAGCAAGACAAGCGGTTTTGTTTTCGAGTTGGAGGAGGCTCGAAAAAGACTTAGGAATGGAGAAAAGCCATTCTTCATCAATCCCTTACGCATCTTCCAAAAAGAAGTCATCATTCCGGACGATCCCAATGAGATCCATGAAATAGTAAGAACTGACGACGAAATTGCTAGAATCGTCGATACCAAGATAACAGAGAAACTGACTGAAATGGGGCTGATAAAAAAATCATGATGATATCTCAACATCTCAGTCAGATCCATTCACGTTTATCTTTAGAATAGCTCGCCTCTAAAGATAGGCCAGTCAGTGCTGGCTCCAATCAACCTACCAGGTTCTTTCCGAAAAAATCCCCGTCAGCAGGAAGAAGGATCATCTCCTCCTTCCTGCCAGAAATACCGCTGCCAGGCTTAACAGTGCGATAATTCCCTGGAATCCCGGCACAGTTTTCTTTTCTTCTCCATATGGCTTGCTTGTTTCTGCTGATGCCGGTGCAACCTCAACTTCAGAATTCGCATCTTCTTTTTCCTTAGCACCTTCATCAATTTCTATCTCGCGAAAGATGTAGTACCTGAGGGGCTTGCTCTGATCCACCTCATCCTGGTCCGAAGTCTTGATGTAGAAGTCGCCCATCAGTTTGATCTTCTTTCCGCCGCGAAGCCCAATTGCGTCATCATTGCTCATCTCGATGGCCATCTCTCCTTCTTTTGAGTCAATCCGCTTAATGGCCATCTCATCAAAGTCCAATCCATCCCTGATGCTCAAGGGCCTATCTGATATCTGCCAGATTCCATCAACAGTTGCCATATCTGCTTCTGTTGCATGATAGGCGTTCTTAAAGTGGACGGCAATGGTGACTATTTTGTTGCGGTCTCCAGATCCGATCGGAGCTCTGAAAAGATACGTCCCCATATCCTCGTCAAGTACGATTACCTTTTCATCCAGGTCGGAATTATCCTTGCGCAGGGCAACATGAACTTTCTTTCCATCAACGTCTACCCCTTTTATAAGAAGAGCATAACCTTCTTCAAGCCCAACGACCGATCCTGCGGCGAAAGGCATTAGTTCGTCGTCGTTGTCGATGAGGACTTTGCATAGTATCTCACCAGCCATAAGGTTTCTATCGTCTGAAGAAGACCACAACAATGACCTAGCGGAATCTGCAGAATCCTCAACGTATCCTGCGAAATAGTTCTCGCCCATGAATCCCAGGGAATAATACTTGCCCCAGATATCCTCTTTAAGGGACATTTCTTGAGCGCGGGTCTTGTAGACGATCTCACCCGGATAGGCCTGACCACTACCTTCACCGGAACTTGTTGTGATGGAGATCTCTTCAGAGCCCAGATTCTCATCTAAGTCATAAAAGAATCCCGGAAAGTTTTCTGCGTCCCAGGTGGTGGTCCTGCCATCTACTACCTCTGCCGCCTTTCCTCTGACTTCGTGAATACCAGGTTCTGTAATCTTCCTGTAAATATAGAACCGCAAAGGATCCAGCTCTGTAAAATCCTGATCCGCGGTTTTGATGAAGATGTCCATCATCAGCGGAATATTCTGGTTCTTATTGAGGGATATTGTCCGGTCAGCATTCTCAATGATAATGCTATCTTGGGTCACTTCCGTTACAGTCATGTTGCCGTATTGGTTATTGGTCCTGATTCGGAGCGGCTGGTCCGACACCTGGAAAACGCCATTTACTGTCGCTGCATCTCCTTCAGAAGAGCGATAGGCATTCTTGAAATGGACGCCGATGATCACTATATTTCTGCCCGAATCGCCCTGATCTTCAAAGCTCTTATTGAAGTAATAGGTCTTCTCTGCCATCGAGGCATCCTGCAATGATGGCATGACCACCTTTTCGTCCGCTAAGCTGCCATCTTTGTAAAGCTCAAGATAAGCTTTGTCCCCATCAATATCCACGCTCTTGAGCCTCAGCTCATATCCTTCTTGCAGCTTCAACGGACGGCTGGAAGATATCATTCTTTCCTCGTCATCATCCATCAGAACCTTCAGGAGGACTCCATCATCCAGGAGAGAATCATCCTCAGAAATCTTGTAGAGATATGGCTGATCGCCGGAGTATTCTTGGGAACTGTAGCCAGCGAAATAGGCATCTCCCACAAAACCTATTAGCCTGTACCAGCCCCAATCCTTAAACTGGAAGCTGCAATCTTCGGCATCCGTCCGGTATCGTGCTCCTCGAGGAGTTGAATCCCCATCGAGACGCTCCCCATTGAAATTCAAGGTTAAGGACTCAGTGCCAAGATCATCATCAATATCATAATAAAAACCGGAAAAATCACCGGATAACTGGTCCTGACCTATTGCATAGGGCTTGCCATCCTCAATTGTTGCCATGGGGCCCCTGATATCTATTGAAGACAAAGCGGATGCCGCGCCTATTATAGATAATATTGACAGGGCGGCTAACATAATTCCATAGAGCCATTTCATTATTCATCACCTCAATCTGATTGAACCACAACTTCGGGATTTGAAGAAGCACAATTATAGGCAAAGACCCAGTCCAGGAAGATATCGGAAGGCATGGTTTGAACGGAGGTATTTATGCAAAATTCAATGCCAATTGCTTCATTGGGCTTGCCGGTATCTTTATGTGGCACGCTTATTTTATCGTCAAGATTGTATGTTATCAAGGAGTCTAGCCACTGTATCTCCCAGGTTCTATATCCAGAGAGATATTTAGGCTCGACCCGATCGTAGCCACTGGGGAGCTTAGATGGCTGCTCCGGAACGAATTTATGATGCGCCCAGATATTTTTATCCTGCGCCCGCCAATACACGCCCTCCGATATCTGGCTCTCGTTTTCTCTTACATTATCCTCTAAAAATCCCATTCCTTTTCGATCCATATTCTGTCCTGAGGAAGCATTGGCTAGAAACCGAATGGTGATATTGGGCTCGAAGAGTTCATGCGAGGAGATGCCTGCTGATGAAAAGCTCCTGGCATCCCCCCAAATATGAAGCGTACCATTGGTCTCATCTACTCGAGAGCTAGAGTTGTTGTAGACGGACCACAGATTAGAGTCAATTATGCCGTCATTGAAATCGTCAAAGAAATCAAAGACATCTGAGCCATTATTCGGTGAGGGCTCTCCTGGATTTCCAGTGAGCATCATAAGGCACAGCTCACCTTTAGCTGGTATCTCAGGAATCTTTACCCAGACATCACCTTTTTTTTCTTTTGCATCCCATTTCTCTATCCAGCGGGGCAGATCTTTTGCATTCTGGTCAAAGATACTGATATCTGAACCATCTGCTTTCGACCCTGCGGGAAAATTGCTGGGATTAAAAGAAATTTTGACCGGATACTCCTTTAAAGTCTCTCCTGATTTCTCCTTTATGACTATTGACTTAAAAGAAACAGCAGGGGCAGTAGGAGCAACGTATTTGGGAGAAACATAGATTGTGTAGGGCTCGGTGCCGTTGACCTTATCACCATACACCTGCACCGTCCATTTTCCTGGCTTGGGGTCCTTAAGTCTAACGGTTACTACTCGCTTGTCCTCTGCATAAACATATTCCTTGGGATCGGCCAGCTTTCCATCCGGGCCAATCAATTTTACCATTAGATGGCTTCCGGGATATAATAATACTATTGTCGGATATTTGGACCCCGCTTTCACCTCAAAATAGGTTGCGTTCACAGTCTCATTTTCCATAACCACTCCACTTGCATTAATCAACGGAATTGATCCGGAAAGGTTCATCAACTGACGCATGAACATATATCTGATTCCGCGTTCCATTTCGCCGCACGGGTCCGCGAAGAGGTATTCTCCTCCTGAACGCGCAGCCATTTCCTTGAGGAGGCCATGGTCGGCTTCTGACCCGTAGCCAATTGTATAGACACTGATATTCATAATCCTGCATAGGGCCAGGTAGTATTCGTAACCTGGCGCTGTATTATGCATACCGTCAGACATGAATATAATCCTCCGGACATGTCCGGACTGATTGATCTTCTTGAATTCTTCAATTGCCTGGAACAGTCCTGCTCCAAATGAAGTAGCTCCATCAGCGTAGAGATAGCTGACGTTATCATATGCCTGGCGATAATTATTGGTAAACTCCTGCACGGTTGCTGGATAGTGGCAGAAGTAGGCTATAGCTACGCGATTTGATGTGCCCGGATAAAAGAATGATGCAATTGTATCCTGAGCTGCATCCTTTACTGCCTTGATCTTTGAGAGGTCTCCGCACGCCGGGTCTGCCATGCTCCCAGAGGTGTCGAGGACAAAGCAGAGGTCTATGGGCTTCATATCCTGGATTAGGGCGGAGCCATTCAATACTATCGGTATTCGGGCATCAAGGGAGAAGTTGAGAAGCACGGCCCATTTGCCGGGATCATAGCCGCTCTTGTTAGCTTCTATGCTATGATTGCCATTGGTGAGCATTGCCCTGAGGTATCCATTTATGTCTGTTATGCCAATGAGCCTGCCATCCACCGACACATTCGCATCCGGTATCATATTTCCGGCTGAGTTTGTCACGACAACGCCAAAGGGATACTCTAGAGGGCCATCTATCTTTATTTCGATGGTCTTTCCGTCGGCATGATTCAGTTCACCAGTCCAGTTCGCAGAACCGTAGTATTCTTTCGCTGCCCGGAGGGTCTGATTTCCTTCCGTCAGGAAGGTCTTGAGTAGCCCTGAACTGTCAGTGATGCCCTTCTTGATGCCTGCCAGGCTGACTGTTGCACCCTCAATACTGTAATTGGCAGCATTGACCACCGTAATGTTGAAGGGATATTCAAGAGGTCCATTGAGAGTGATCGGGACGACATGTGATTGGTTGTAGTTCAGAACTCCAGTCCAATTCTTCGAACCATAATCGATTTTTACGGCATCAATGGTATGATTTCCATCAGTCAGCATGGCAGTGATCAGGCCGTTTTTATCTGTCGATCCCCAGTATTTCCCATCAATGGTAACGCCCGTACCCTCCATAGGATATCCGGCGGAATTGAATGTGGTGATGTTGAAGGGATATTCAAGAGGTCCATTCAGAACTATCCTCGCAACGCTATTGGTACGGTTATCAAGAATGCCTGTCCAGTTGCCTGATCCATATCCTGAATTGTTTGCCTGGATGGTGTAGTTGCCACAGAAAAGCTCTATGCTGAGGTTGCCATCCGGCCCAGTGCGCCCCTTTTGCATTCCCTCGATCCGGATTTCTGTGTCTGCCAGAGGAAAGTGCGCGGAATTGAGAGTGGTGATGGTGAAGAGATGTTTCTCAGGCAGTTTGAGAGTGATGTTTATGCTTGAATTCTGAGTGGCGTTTATGAATCCCGTCCAATTCCCTGTGCCATAACCGGTCTTGCTGGCATTTATGGAGTGATCACCATCTTCAATAAGAACAGAAAGCCAGCCGTTGAGATCTGCGGTGTTGCTGGATGAGCCATCGATGATGACGTTTGCGCCACCCACTCCATATCCCGCGGAGTTGAGGATGGTGAGATTAAGAAGGTGTCTTTCTTCCGTCGGAATCAGGGGAGTTTCTACTTTTTTAACGATCACTTCAATAGGTCCGAAGATGCCCGGCATGTTCTTTGTATTGTTATTCATTTCGTCATTCCAATTGCCGGCATTGTCAACCACGTGCACGCCGTACCAATACGTTCCCGGGACGGAGGGCGAATCCGTGAAAGAGCCTGAGACCGGGCTGGTCTCGCCCGCAAGGGCAGTTGTGTTGATCTGCTGCCAATCGACCGTCTCATTCTTGCGCCATAGCTCCACCTGCTTCAGACCTTCACTGCAATTGGAGGATACCTTGTAGCTGATCTTGAAGAACTCACCAGAAGATGCGTTAGTAGGTGAAACCTGGAATTCGAGTACCATTGGATTCAGCCAGTCGGGCCAGGTCTCGCTAATCTTCTGCACAATGGTTCGATTGTATTCAGCAGCACCCTCCACATTTGGATGACCTACTGCGGCAAGTCTTTTTTCTCTTATTTCTTCTTTGCATTTTTCTGTCAGAATAGCAGATGTTAACAGTATGCATGTTTCTGCTTTTCCAGATAGCTGAGCTCGAATCTCATACTTGTGGTCATTGGTTCTGTAATTTCCATCGGTTCCTTCGATCTTCCACAACCATGTGTCTTTAGTGCCATAGGCCTTGTCTTGTGGAAATGAAATTCGGGCAAGCTCGATGCGATTCTGTCCAAAATCCTTATTAGCACGCATAACTGCGCTTTTCAGAGCCAAGTTAGATTTTTCATAAAATGCATTGGCTTTTGTAGTGAGCTCCATTATTTGAGTTGGATTGTCTGCATTCTTGTATGCAGGAAAAATTTGAGATTCAGGTTTATACGCCATATAAAAATCCGTTAATCCCTTGGAATCCTTGGAAATTGCTGAATAATATCCTGTAACGATAATTTTAGCATTTGGACATTTTTTACTTAATTTTTTTAATAATTCATACATCGGTGTTTCAATTTTATCCCAAGATTTAGACTGTATTTCGTCTAATGTAGATCCACCTAATAAATTATTAATTATAAATCCATAATCCAATGAATTGAGCTTCTCTAGGTCAACATCATTTGCTCCACCGGAAACCAGGACTAGATCTACATTATCAGGACTAGAAATCATATCCACTTGTTTAAACAAAGTAGGATTGCCACTTGGCAAATCTGGATACTGAATAATTGGATCATTGGTTTTCCTCTCAAGTGTCGCTCCAGTATGTGCAAGGACCTTTTCATTTACCGGTCTGCATGACTGTCCTGCAATCCATTTTGCTACTAAATAAGAGTACTTTTCATATTTTGTCAGCCCTGCACCCCAAGCGATTGAGTCTCCGACCACAACTATATTAAATACTTTATTATTCTGCACATTATCGGGTGCAATTGGAAAATCAGTCTCCGATGCCGAAGTTTGTATGATTGCATCAGTTGGCCTAGGTTCGCTTTGTAACATGGCTAAGGTCGTACTGTCTAGGCCCTTAGACTCCTTAGGTCCATTTTGTCCATCAGCCCAACCGCCTAACATTATCAAGGCGAGCACAATGTAGACAAAAACAAATTGCCGCATCTTGAAGTCCTGGCTGAGTCATTCAGCCGATTGGCTAATATCTACTCAATTATTTGTACTTGTTGGACGATAGTAAAGAAATTTTCAATGAATTTCTATGCACCCCTGCAATATCTTCTTTCCTCCTGTGCAATAGGTTGCTTAAATATGCAATTGTCCAATGATCTCTTCAACTTATACATATATAATTTATTTCAAATTATGACCGCAATTTTCCTAGGTTAGAATATGGACTAACATTTGCCTATCGAAGTCGCGCCTTTCTTGATCCGCCATTTTTTTTATAGATATATTCGCCCAAAAGCAATAAATACGATCGCTGCATCTTGGTCCATGTTAATGCATCAAAGCAGTAAAACCCAAATCAAATCCAGTAATCTTAGCGTCCTCAATGGGCATCTCATGCATCTGAGAGACAAGCTCTAAATATTTAGCCGATTAAAAGGAGCAGACGATATTTCGGGGGTTAAAATCATGCTCAATGGGTTCAGGAATCTCACAGTATTGGCTCTGGCGGTATTGGCCGCCTTTTCTCTAGCTTTATTTGCAGCAGCGGGAACAGCACTCTCTCTAGACTGGAGCAGCTACACTCCTTCGCATGCCATCGGTTCGGGGGATGACGACTGGTGGATAGCATATCCCGATCAGAACGAAAACTCCGGCAAAGAGGTACAGCATCCTGACTGGATGCTCGATGCCCTCAAGGAAAAGCCAGTGCTCATCCTCATTCATAGCAGCACCTGTGTTCCCTGCCGGACCCAGGTACCAAGAATCAAGGCCGCCGTAGACAAGTACAGCGGCGACCTCGATTACCACGATGTCCTGGGAGAAGGAGCCAGCCTGCAAGAAGCGATCGATATTCTGGATGTCTATGATCCATATGGCATGGGAAAGCCGGTCGTTCCCACGACCATCTTCGTAACCCTTGCCAAAGGCCCGGACGGGAAGGTTGCCGTAGCATGGCACAGCGAGGTTGATGCCATGAGCGAGGAGCGGATCGACTCCTTTGTGAAGGATGCCATCTACTACTACAATCAGAACAGAGCTGCATGGAACTGAAAGGAAGCTGAGAGTGATACCGATAATCGCTAAAAGCCGCAAAATCAGGATGCATCTGGCAGCTTCGTTCCTCCTTTTTGCTCTCGCCTGCCAGGCCATCTTCTTCTGTCCCGCGCTTGCCGAGCAGGCCCTGAAGGCTCCGCAGTTTTCTGCGGTGGGCGTTGACGGCAAGAATATCTCCCTTTCCGACTTTGCGGGAGCGCCGCTTATCCTTCATATCACCAACATCGAGATTCCGCTCTGCGTGGAATGCGAAGAGTCCCTGAAAGGGCAGGTAGAGGAGCTGGCAAGGCTGAAGGCCATGCACCCGACCGTCCAGATAGCCACAGTGAACATGAGGAAGAACCCGTACTCTCATGATGGCAAGTCCCTCGCTGAGAAGTGGTGGAAGGTCAATATCACCTGGCCCTGGACTGAGGATCTCGAGCCCTACAATATCGCCAGCAAGTATCTCGACTACTGGAATGTTAATGGCGGCTCCTCCAATCCGACCATCCTTCTTATCGATAAAGACGGCAATATCGCCGCCGTCTATCATGTCTACCGGGTGGGCGAGGGTGTTCAGGATGGCGTGCAGAGCGCAGATAAGCTCTACAGCAAGCTGGAGGAGGTAGGCGGCTCGGACTGGAAGGGGCTGGAGGGGCAGGTCTTCCGGCAGGATGTCTCCGCTCTTGGCATGTTCATGCTGGGGATAATCACCTCGCTGGCGCCCTGCTCGATAGCCCTCATGATCGCCGTATTCTCCTATGTCATGACCATGAGGAGAAAGGACGAATACCTGAGAAAGAGCGTCTCCACATCGAAAGAGGGCTTTATGATTGGTATCGCCTTCACCTTCGGCATGGCAGCCGTCTTCTTCGTTCTGGGGCTATTCATCTCTCAGGTGGGTCTGTTCATAAGAGACTCCCGGATCTTTGATCTGATAGCCGGATTAATAATGATTCTTCTGGGCATCAGCAACATCAAGCCGCTGGAGGAGATTCTCGAGCCGGTGAGGGCGAAAATTCGCGGCTATCGGGGCGATGGAGAGTACTGCGAGACCAGGAAAAGCTTGCTGCAAAGGTCGGTTGAGGCGTCCGTTGCCCTGTTCAAGCACTCCTCCTTCATAGGTGCCTTCACGCTCGGCATCTTCTTCGCCCTGGGCTGGGCTCCCTGCGCCCTATCAATGGTTCTGCCGGTATTGATCTGGCTGGCTTCGCAAAATATCACACCCCTGGCGGGTGGGGTGATGCTCTTCATCTTCGGCATCGGTCACGGCGTTCCCATCATTCCCATTGCAACTTTTTCTCGAGCAGTGGGCGGGAGGATAGGAGAGAAGTATGTCTCCGTCGGTGCCTGGACGACCAAATTCTTCGGGCTGCTGGTGATTGTGGTGGGCGTGGTTTACGCGGTAAGGTACGCGGGGATATTGCTCTGGTAAAGAGCGAAATGGAAATGCCTAAAATTTGATATATTGCGGTCACCAGAAATTACGTTCAGGAGGGACATAAAACGAAAAAATTGCTTGTGTTAGCAGTGCTGGCAGTGGCGCTGATTGGACTTGCGTCCTCTGCCAACTACATGTACGAAAAGGCATCTGTAAAAGGCGTAGGATACAAGAACGTGGAGATGATAGTCTCCACCCAGACGGGCTTTAACGGCCAGAAGATGGTCGAGAAGGAATCGGGGTCCGGAAACGTCATCACAGAGAAGACAGAACTGGAAGGAGAGAGGCAAATAGATACTGGATGTTCTCTGCCCTATTATGTTCACAAGGGACTGTGGGTTGATTACAACATTCGAAAGGATTACATCAACTTCACAAAGGAGGCGGAGTTTGAATACATGCCTGTCTCCTATCAGACCGGTACATACGATCAGAAGTGGATCGAGAAGCTCTGCGTTCAGAACTACCGAATAGGCGCTGTGCTGACTGAGATGTACACTCATGCTGAGCACCTGCAGAAGAGCACCGAGGTCAAGACCAGGTCCTATCCGACATATTGCATCGATAAACCCATGCCTGGCGCATGCGCTCTGGAAATCCCATGCTGCACGGGCGTCCTGGAGGCCAACCTGAACAGCAATGTGATAGGCGTGGCCCACATCGGCTGGATCTCCAGAGACCCGCTGGCTGATGACCAGCTCAAGGGAAGACATGCCGAATACGGCCGCAGCGTCGAGGATCTCACCGGCGTCTTCTCCATCGAGAAGTTCATTCAGATCTGGGGCAATTCCACCTGCGGGGCCATAAGCGTCGACTGGCTGCCCTGTGCGTGAGTGCAAATTGCACTAGCTACACATTTTTTTGCTCGGGCATTTGGGGCAAGATGCTGAAAAAGTGATCTTCATCGCAGCATTGTTAACTCTTAACGATCTTCTTTATGTCTTCAAACGAATAAATTTTGCTCTTTTTGGCTAGGATGTCTTCCATCTCAATCTCGATCGCTTTGTGCACCAGAGCCAGTTCTTCCTCCTCGATCATCCGCTCGCAGGCAAGAATGACCTGGCGTATGACCTCCGTTTGGCTCCCTGCGTAGCCTTTCTCAATGATGCTCTTTATGGCAGCCTCATACGGCGCGCCCAGATTGATGTTCATGGCTCCTCAACTGATGTACAGAGATCGTGGTGTGAGCTACAGTATTTGCGCTATTGTGAAAAATGATGGCAGGATGGCCTGCAAGCCACCCTTATGCTCACTTCTTGCCTGACATCTCCAGAACCCTGGCGGCCTGCGCCCCGGCTTCCAGAATATCCAGGTTCTTGGTGATGAGCTTGGGCTTCTTGGCAAAGGTCTCACGGAAGGCATTGCCATAAGCCTCGCCTGGCAAGCCCAGATTGCCGGTCTGCATCAAGGCCCCGAGCATGGCGGTATTTGCCGCCTGAGGAGTGCCGCGCTCCTCCGCGATTCCCGTAGCCGGAACGGATATGGCTCTGACTCCATCCGGTGCCTGGAACGAACCTGCCTGAGAGTCATATAGGATCAGTCCGCCCTTCTTTACCGTCGGGGCAAACTTCTCCAGAGAGGGCCGGTTGAAGGCCACCAGCACATCAGGATGGTCCACCACAGGCGAGCCGATTGGCTGTCCGGAGATCACCACAGAGCAATTCGAGGTTCCGCCCCTCTGCTCAGGCCCGTATTCCGGATAGTAGGACACATACCGCCCGCTTCCAAAACCTGCCTGGGCAAGAGTCAGGCCCATGCTCAGCACGCCCTGTCCGCCAAATCCGGCTATCTTCACACCCCTGGCCACAAACTCCGGGTCGTCCTGGAACTGAACGCATACCCCGCCCTCGCAGCCGAAGACCTTATCCAGAGACTGCTGAGAGTAGTCGCTCTCCGCCCGGTTTATGGACTGAGCCTGCTCGGATCTGTCCCGGAACCTTTTGAGCGGAAACTCCTTTTCCATCTGCTCATTGACGAAATCGGCGATGGCCCTGGCATCCATCCTCAGGATGGTGGGACAGGGGGAGAGCAGCTCCACAAAGGCATAACCCTTCTTGTCCTTCTGAATCTCCAGAGCCTTCTTGACTGCCCGGCGCGCTTTTCTGATATGCTCGATGTCGGACAGAGATACGCGCTCGATGAATACCGGCGCTTTCAGAGTATCCAGCAGCTCGCAGATGTGAATGGGATAGCCCTGATCCTGGGCATTGCGTCCATTCGGCGTGGTGGCCGTGACTTCTCCAATCAGGGTAGTGGGCGCCATCTGGCCGCCGGTCATCCCGTAGACGCTGTTGTTCACGAAGAACACCGCCAGTTTCTCGCCCCGGTTGGCAGCCTGGATGGTCTCGTTCAGGCCGATGGACCCCAGATCGCCGTCTCCCTGGTAGGAGATGACGATGGCCTCATTCTCAGCCCGCGATATGCCGGTGGCGATGGCCGGAGCCCGTCCGTGGGCGGCCTGCATGTGGCCGCAATCCAGATAGTAGTAGGCGAAAACGGCGCATCCCACAGGACTGATCACGACACACCGATCCTGGATGCCGAGGTCAGCCATGGCCTCGCCGATGAGCTTATGCAAAACGCCGTGTCCGCATCCCGGACAGTAATGGGTGGCTGTTTGTGCAGCCCCGCCCTTTCTGGGAAAGCTTGCATACATTCCCGGATGCGCTCCGATCACCTTCTCAACTGCTGCCATCTTATGCCACCTCCTTTATCTTGCTCATGACTGAATCCATTCCAATCAAATTTCCTCCGTAGCGGCTGACCAGCTCGACCTGACGGCAGCCGGTGGCAAGACGAATGTCATCCC
>JGI20214J51088_10001463_pt1 | contig 16118 bp, 10 predicted proteins | sample WetSurMetagenome_FD_51088 | JGI IMG/M metagenome (IMG submission 51088) | reverse complement strand
TATTCTGGTTGTATGAAATCAATAATGATGGCACTACACTTTATCGCAAAGCAGACTTTGGTACCGTAGTAGGAACCCTTGCCGGTGGAGACGGCGATAGCCAGGATGATCTTGGCTATTTTGATGTTAAGGATTGGATTACTTACTCATGGGATAGTGATGGAATAGGTAATCGTGGACAGAAAGTTGGTTATGTTGGTTATGCTTTTCTTGAATCACCCGGAAATCCTTTTGATGGAATTGATAACGACAACGATACAAAATCTAACTCACCAAGATTTTTTGTTTCCGATTTTAATGCTATAATTTATAACACTGGCGATCAGGTAGTTCTTATCATTGATACCACTGATGCTTTGGGATTAAGAAATTACGAAAGAAAACTACACACCGTTAAATCTACTACCGATACCGTTTACTCACTCGGAGTGCGATTCATAATTGAACCAGGAGTGACTCAATTCAGAGAAGGAAATGCAACTTCCCAAATAATAAATGGAAGACAAGTCTGGATTCCGGCAGCTTCGGCAAACGATGCTATAGATAACGATTTAGATGGATTGGTTGATGAGAACCAGGCAACTCACTATGAAACAAGAGTTAGCAGCGGATTGCCAGGTTTAGCATATAAAAATTTTATAACAGGTGACGGTGTTAATGATCTTCTTATAGATGAAAGACGAGATAACATTGGTCCCAATAGTGACGAAGACGGTGATTGGGATCCGGCATTCGATGATTTAGGAGAAGATGGTCTCGGTCCTGAAGATACTGGTTATCCCGGACCCGATATCGGTGAGGGTGATGGAATACCAACCCAGGGCGAACCAAATTTTGGTAAAACAGATCCGGATGAATCCGATCAGATTGGTCTAACGGGATTCAACTTCTTCGAGCTGCAAAGTGCTCCTGATTTAAGCATCGATTCTCTGCTCTGGAGAAGAATGACTCCCGGTAGATTCGATGTTGTTCCACCAACACCACAGGATGGTGATTTTATATATAGTTCAGGATATTTTCCGCTCTTCCCAAAAACTCCCGAAAGATTTTCAGTTTCTCTTCTGTTTGGTGAAGATTACAACGACATTGTAAAAAACAAAAAAATAGTTCAGCAGATTTATAACGCCGGTTATGCATTCCCGCAAGCTCCAATAAAGCCAAAAATTACAATTACCCAGGATGATGGAAAAGTCGTGATATACTGGGATGGAGAACTGACGGAAAATTCAAGAGACTTTGTTACGAAGCAAAAAGATTTTGAAGGATATAAAATTTATAGAGCAACAGATGCAAATTTCAGAGATTCCCGCGTTATTACTAATGCTTTAGGCGTGCTAAGCTTTGATAAACCAATTGCTCAATATGACCTTTCAAATCAATACAGCGGTTTCTTTATTCCAAATGCTGAACTTTTAGAAGCATATGGCGGAACAACATTCTATTTTGGAGAAAACACAGGAATTATAAATCGCTTCATTGATTCAACAGTGACTCCAGGTATAACATATTATTACGCAGTTTGTTCCTATGACCATGGTGATGGTACGCCGGACATATTCCCCGAAGAGAATTCTAAATTTATTTTCCGTTCTAATACTGGTGAAGTTATAACCGATGATAACACTGCTTTCATTACACCCGGAAGAAGACCTGCCGGATATTCAAATGCTTTTCTGGATGATCTTACAAAGTCAAATCAATTTTTTGGAACCGGCTATTCAGCGATTGAAATTATTGATGAAGAACAAATTAAGAATCAGTTTAACTATCAGATAGTTTTTCAGGATACTGGATTAACCGATTTAACGTCCAGCTGGTCGTTATTGGATTTACAAACTCCCGATACAGTTTTTGTTCCTTTAGCAAATCAAACTTTTATTGTTAATCCCACTGATTCACTCCTATTGCCTGCAGGAACTGATACGATTTTAGTTAACGGTTCAAAGTTTGCAGTATCGGGTTCTTACTATACGGCTGAGTATGATAAGCTTGTTGATCAATCCACCGTTTTTGCAGGGGAAACTCCAATACGGCAAGGATTCAGAGTTCAACTTTATAATGATCCTGTTAAAGTTGACACTTCGTATGCACAAAATATTCCGACCGATCCACCTCCTACTTTTGAGGTTTTGAGATTTGCTGCTTTAAATTCTAAATATAATGGTTATGCTACAGCTAATGACTATCTGATTGAGTTCTATGATTCTATTGTTGATACATCAGTTGTCGATACAGTTGGTTCTGGTCAAAGCAATATCGTACCATCACAACCAATCAATTTTAAAGTCAAAAATTTAATAACTAATCAATACATTGATGCCGTCTATTTAAGAGTTGGCACATTGAGTTATACATACAGTATCTGGTTCAAAGAATATTTGAAAGGACAATATGTACGAACATGGCGTGTTAATATCCGCTATAGGTCACTCAATCCTCTTGAAACTGCTGGCACATTTAGTATTCAAACACTGAAACCATTTAAGCAGGATGACAGTTTCTTCTTCACTATGATAGGCGCAAGAATTGATAATCAACAGGCACAGGATCAGTTAAATAAAATTAAAGTGGTTCCAAATCCGTATGTAGTTACGCACGCCGGTGAACAAAGATTGCTCAGTACTCAAACAAGCGGTCGAGGTGAAAGAGAAGTAAGATTCACTTATGTTCCACCAGGTTCTAAGATTTCAATATTTACTGTAAGAGGTGAGTTGGTCAGAACTTTATATGCTGAGGATTTATATGTCGGAGATGTTTATTGGAATTTAAGAAGTGAAGAAAATATTGAGGTCGCATATGGTGTATATGTTTATGTAATAGACGCTCCCGATATAGGAACCAAAATGGGCAAGCTTGCCTTAATTAAATAATGGAGAATTTATTTATGAAAAAGATTTTAATTATTTTCTTGCTGGCTTCATCTTTCTTGGCAAGTCAATCAAAAATAGGTACAACAGCAGCACCCTTCTTAAATATTGGAGTTGGCCCACGCGCAATTGCAATGGGCGGTGCATTTATTGGAACTGCAAATGATGTAACTTCGTTATATTGGAATCCCGCAGGTGCTTCCAGAAGTGATAAGAATGATGCAATGTTTGCTTATACAACGTGGTTTGCAGATATCAACTATAGCTGGACCGGTGCAATGGTTAAGCTTGGTGATGCAGGAACTATAGGATTAAGTTTAACATATCTCGACTATGGGGATATTGAAATTACAACACTGGCTGAACAAGATGGAACTGGTCAGTTTTTTTCTGCTTCTGACTTAACTATGGGTTTGACTTACGCTTATAATTTAACTGATAGATTTTCGTTGGGTGGAACCGTTAAATATATTCAGCAATCAATCTGGAGTGTTTCAGCAAGTGCGTTTGCACTGGATTTAGGTGTTCTCTTCCAATCAGATATTTATGGATTAAGAATTGCTGCCACGATAACAAACTTCGGAACCGAAATGCAGCTTGGTGGTGATGCATTACTCGTCCAACATGACATTGATCCAAATAATTATGGGAACAATGATCAAATTCTTGCGTCATTAGAAACAGGTGTGTATCCATTACCATTAACTTTTAGAATTGGTCTTGCGATGGATGTTCTGAATAATGAAGAAAACAGAGTAACTATCGCTGCCGATGCATTACACCCAACAGATAATGATGAATCCATAAATGTTGGAGCAGAATATATGTACAATAATTTGATTGCATTCAGAGTTGGTTATAAATCGTTGTTCTTACAAAATTCTGAAGAAGGTTTTACTGCTGGTGTTGGACTTAATTATGATTTTACACCTGATTTTGGTGTAAGAGTAGATTACGCTTATCAGAATTTCGGAGTTTTAGATTATACACAACATTACTCAATAGGGATTAAATTTTGACTATAGGGCCGGTTACTTTTGAATAAAATTATTTCTATATTTAACTGAATTAAAAGTAAACACTTAGAATTCAATTCATTCATTAAAACAAGGAGAACCAAATGAATAAAATACTCTACGTTTCCCTTTTGCTCTTTCTATCAGGTATTACATTTGCTCAGCCAAAGAATATTCTCATTAACTGGGAATGCGATATGGAGATTGAACTTCTCTCTGGCAGATATGATGTCGCTGATACAGTAGCGTCAAGAGGAGACTTCAATGGTTGGGGACGCCACGATCTGGTCCCAAACCCGCTAAATGCCAATCTCTATGTAAGCGAAGTACCAGATACAGCTTTCAGCGCAGAAGTTGGTGATACAATTGTTCATGGTTATAAATTTTTCTACACACCGGGTACTTGGGAAAATGATCCCAACAAAATCCATATCTTAACTCAAGCAGAATATGATGATGCTGAATGTACCATTGCAAGACCATTTAACGATGGGACTTTGACAACAGTTACTAACCAACCAACCGATGTACTGTTCCAAGTTGATGTTAATGGAGCAGTATCAGCGTTGAATGGTCAACCTTTTTCACCTATAAATACTGTCCATCTTGCTGGAGGAACATCACCCTTACAATGGCCAAGTTTAGGTTGGCCTAACGGTGAAATAAATTTAATGATTCCATTATACGATGATGGTACACATGGTGATAAAGTAGCAAGTGATATGATTTTCTCAACTACAGCACAATTTCCTGCATATACAGTATTTCTGGTTAGTTATAAATTCGGAATTAACTTTGGTGACGATGCAAATAACCAGGGCGGAAATGATAATGAGAATGCTATTGGTGCAAATCACCAATTTAATTTATTCCCTACTGCATGGTATTGCGAAACTCTTGATACATTCGGTATAATGCTCTTAAAGGATTTTGTTTCAGATGTTGATCCTATTGCCGAAGTTGTTCCAAGCGATTATTCTCTTGAACAGAATTATCCAAATCCATTCAACCCATCAACTACAATTAATTTCAGCATACCTGTTGCAGGATTTGTAACACTTGATATTTATAATGCTATTGGACAAAAAGTTGCTTCGTTGGTTAATGAAACCAAATCAGCCGGAAATTATTCAGTAGATTTCAATGCTTCTACTCTTACAAGTGGGATTTATTTCTACAAGATTAGTTCAGGCAACTTTACTGAAACGAAGAAAATGATTTTGATGAAGTAATCCTTTCCGGAATTATTCATTAAAAGTTAAAGCCCCATTTACGGGGCTTTTTTATTGTACTAATATTTCGGTGAGTTGAGTTTTTAAAACTTGTGCATTTGGAAAATCAGGTTTTAATTTAAGACATTCATCTATTGACTGAATAGCTTTTTCGTAATCTTTCAGTTGAACATAAGCACCGGCAAGATTGTAAAACACCTGAGCGTCAGTATTATCAAACGAAACACTTTCACTTAGAAATTTTACCGCCTTATCAAGATTTCCCGAACTAAGATTTATATTCCCCAACCACTTGGTTGAAAAGGCATCAGCAGTTTCCTTATATCTTTTAAGCAGAAAAATATATGCGAGTTCAAATTTTTTAACGTTAATTAATTGAGAAGCCGCATAATCGTAATCTGATAATTTGAATGGATATTGAGAAACTATTACTAGGTATTCTATTGTGAAATTTTTAAAATCATTTTTATTCAAATACCAATTTGCTGCTTCTCTGTGCCCCTTTTCCCAATTCATATTTTCAACTGCAATTTTATAAGCAATTGAATCTATTCTATCATTCAGTAGCAAATTATTAATAAAAGAAAAATCCGGCTTTTCAACAAACGGCCAGTCATTGAGCAATCCTGCCAGTCTTATTTTTGATATTATGGAATCAAGATGTGAAAAGGCAAAATTATTAACAACTATTTCATCTTGTTCTGGATAGGAAATATGCATTGACTGACCATCAGGCAGATAACCATTCTTTAGCATCGTTTCAAAATAAATTTTTCCCATTAGCAAATAACCGGTAAGTGTTGGATGTAAATGGTCGACTATCAAATTATTTCCGACTATGTGATCTGGACTGTCGCTATTAAATATTGAATCAACATTTACAATTGCGCAATTATATTTTTCAGCAAGCTTAAGGATAATATCATTTATTTTTTCGGGTGCTCTGAATCTTAGTCCATCAAGATCTTTGGCTTTGTGAAATAATGAATCTGCAATATTAAAATTGCTAAAAATAAGTTGAGCTTTTGCATTGAAGTAAACCGAATCAGCATTTGTACTTTTATCGGTCCCTATTGAAATGAAGGGCTTTTGATCTCTTAGATTGCTCACCAGTGTTCCGATCACTACGGGAACCCCAGCGTCAGTTGTCAGTTTTAGTATATCCTCAAAGTTGCCTTCAAATTGTTTTAATCCAGAATTGAAAACATCAGAATTATATGGAATCAATTGATCCTTTACAATTCTTGCCATGAGGGTTCCACCATGCTGTGTTTCATGGTCTTCATTGTTTCCAAATAAAATTGTTAGGGAATTAATTAAATCTCTTATCAATTGAACCGATTTAAACTTGTTAAGCCAGATTAGCGAGTTTACGATCTTTCTGGAATTACCGATATTCTCATTCGATCCAACACCTAATGCACCGTAATATTCATTATGACCAGCATAAAAAATTATCAGATCCGGGTTTTGTTCCAGAACCCCAGGAATGAGATCCCTCATTGTATATGAATTAGTTGCAGTAATTCCAAGATTGATTACTTCAATGTAGAAATCCGGATATATAAGCTCAAGACGATCACGAGTATATCTTGAGAATGTGCCATTTGGAGAAAATGGAAATCCTTGAGCGCTGCTTCCTCCCATAACAAAAACTCTGAAAGCATTTTTTCTTTTTACAATATCAAATGCATCATTGTTTGATTGAGGTAGATCTTTAACATTATAAAAATATCTTCCCGCAATATCAGGATTAAGCATTTGCTTCGTTTCATTAATTTTAATCCATTGATCATCATTTCTACCATAGCTGATAAACCTCAGAAAGATTTCCAGGAATACAAAGAAAACTATGGGGATCAAAATCAAAATCAGATAAAACCAGAATGGAGATTTCCGTTTAATTTTTATTGAATTATTTTGAAGACTACTCAACTCGATTATCTTGATTAATTATTAATGTAAGTTGTTCACGAATTTCTTTGGCTCTTTGAAAATCAGGATTAATTTGAAGACACTTATTTATTGACTCAATTGCTTTTTTAAATTCTTTTTTCTGAGCATATGCTCCGGTAATATTAAAATAAGTTTGAGCATCTTTGCTATCATATTTCAAACTTAATTCAAGATAGGTTATTGCATCATCAACGAAACCCTGCGAGAGATCAATTATTCCCAGCCACTTTGAGTTAAATGCATCCGGATTATTCTTATATCCTCTCTTCAGAAAATAATATGCACGCGAAATCTTACCCACAACGATCAATTTCCTGGCTGTGATGTTGCAGTATTTGTAAATAAAAGGGAACTCTTCGATTAATGCAGCCATCTCGGTCGCATAATCATCAAAGTGATTTTGTTTGAAATAATGTTCAGCTACTTTTAAACGTGCGTGTTCTCTTGAAATTCTGCCGTCAATAACATCGATTGATAGAGTATCAATTGTGTTATTAAGTCTGAGCAAACGATTTCTTGGAAGTTGGTCTTTCGAATTAATATATGGCCAATCATTCTTCAGAATTTTTATTCTAAAATCAGCGACTGTTGAATCAAATGGAGTAAAATCGTAATAAGCAATAACCAGACTATCAGCGGTTTTCTCATCAATATCTGGAAGTTTAGTTGTTGGTAGGTGGCCATATTTTTTCATCGAACCGAAAAATAAATTTCCTATTAATTGGTATCCCCTAACATTTGGGTGAAGATGATCGGTCATCAGATTGTCACCAACGATTCCGAATTCACTCATTGAATCCAGAATTGAATCGCTTCTGACAAAAGGATAATTAAATTCTTTACATAACCGAAGAATAGTTTTATTAATCTCTTCCGGTGCACGGAATCGTAATGCATCTAAATCTTTTGCGTAAACGAACAATGCTTTTGCCGAATCGAGATTATCCCAATGTAATTCTTCATTCGCAATATCAAAAATATCATCAGCACTTAGATTGTTAGAATCACCAATTGACACAAACGGTTTTTGGTCTTTTAAATTGCTTGATAATGTACTGGCAATAACAGGTACACCTGCATCTTTACACATCGAAAATATATCTCGCAAATTTCCTTCAAACTGTTCGATGCCTGCCCAATAAATCTCCGAGTTATATTTAATCAATTTATCCTGAGCCATTTGCGCCATTAAAGTTCCACCTGATATTTTATTGCCAGATGAAAAAATTCCGGATAATGATTTAATAATATTCCTTAACAGCTCGATTGTTTTAAACTTGTTAAGCCACAAAGTAGTATTAACGATAAATCTTGATGAGCCTAAAGATTCGAGCGAACCTACGCCGAGTGCACCATAGTATTCATTGTGACCGAGATAAATCAGAATCAGATCCGGTTGCTTTCTTAAAAATTCAGGCATCAGATCTCTGATTGTGTAAGAATTAATTGCGGACATACTGAAATTGGCAACTTCAATTACTTTTTCAGGATATAGAATCTCTAATTTTTTCCGAATGAATTTGCTGAATGATGCACTTGATAAATACGGGTAACCAGCGGCAGAACTTGCGCCCACAACAAACACTCTAAAACTGTTTTCCTTTTTTTCTTTATAGAGAAACGATTCAACAGAGAAAGGTAAATTTTTTGTAGTGAAAAAATATCGATAGCCGATTTCTGGATTAAGAATTTGCATATCTGCGGAAATATCCACCCACACGCGAGTATCATTCCCAAAGTTAAATAATCTTAGTCCGGTTTCTAACAGAATAAAAAAAAGTATGGGAATGACAAATAACAATAAGTAAAACCATTTTGGGGCGGTACCTTTTATTTCCTTAACAAATAACTCAACATCGTTCTCTGAAACATTAAGCTGCTTTGACATCTCTTTAGTTGAAAGAGTATTATAATTCTTTTGAATAAATTGTATTTGCTTTTCGGAAAGAGACATCTTTAATTTTTACCTATTTGATCTTGTTGCATTTATCAATTGCTGCTGAAGATTTTTTGCTATAGAATAATTTGGTTCAATCTCAAGACAGCGATTGATCATTTGCAGTGAAGTGTTGTAATCTTTTTTTATTGAATATGCTCCGGCAAGATTATAGTAAACTTGCGCATCTGATGAATTATAATTTAAACATTTAGAGAGATAATTTATTGCAGAATCAACTTTGTTGTTTAGCAAATCAATTATTCCCAACCATTTTGTTGAGTAAGCTCCTGGTTTCAATTCATTTAGTTTTGACAGATAAGAATAAGCTGCCTCAAAATTCTTTTGATTGATTAAAAGTTGAGCAGCAAATTCGGTGGGAGATGGATCAAAAGGATATTCATCTGTCGCTGCGTTTATTTCTTTTTGAAATGATTCAAAGTCATCACTCGTCAGTTCGTGTTGTGCAAGTTGAAGATGAGCCATTTCCCAGGATAAATCTCCTCTCCCTACCAAATACGCAAGTGTGTCAGTAAAAGTTTGCATTTTGAGTAGCTTCAATTTTGCTTCATCAGATTTTTTTTCTTTTGTATATGGCCAATCACTCTTTAAAATAATTATCTGATAAGTGGCTATTATCGAATCAAGTTTTGTAAATTCATATCGACTTAATGTGATACTATCCTGAACTTCAAATGATAATTTATTGTTGTAATCCTGTGGTAAAGTTCCTGTTCGCAACCCCTCATTACAAATTTCTCTCCCGATAATTTGAAATCCTCTTAAATTTGGATGAAGATGATCGGTAATTAGATCGTCACCAACAACACCAGAAAATGATTCAGCATCTAACACCGAATCAAGTTTAACAACAGGATAATTATATTCTGTACCAAGTGATTCAATAATTTCATTCATCTTTTCCGGCGCCCTCCATCTTAGTGCATCGAGATCTTTTGCTAATCTGAATAAAGAATCTGATGAAGAAATTTTACCATTTTTTAATTCGGTTTCTGCTAATTTATATATTTCATCCGCAGTGGGATTTTTCCCATCACTAATTGATTCAAATGGTTTCTGATCTTTTAGATTGCTTACCAACCTACCAAGTATTACAGGAACACTTTTTCCATTTGCCATTTCAAGCATGTCTCTAAGATTTTCTTCAAACTGATTCAATCCTGCAAAATATTTTCCTGAATCGAAGGGAATCATTTGTCCTTGAGACATTCGTGCCATTAAAGTTCCGCTTTCCTTGATTGGCGTTAAAAATAAATTGGAGACAAATTTTACTGTATTGCGCAGTAATTCAAAAGTTTTGAATCGATTAAGCCAGATTACTATATTAACCAGAAATCTGGTATTGCCAAGTGTCTCAACTGATCCAACTCCGAGAGCACCGTAATATTCGTTATGTCCAGCATAAATAATAATAAGATCAGGTTTCACATCTAAAACTCCACACATCATGTCTCTTAAAGCATAAGAATTAATTGCAGACATGGCAATGTTGACAACCTCAATATTTTTTTCGGGATAGAGAAGTTCAAGTCTTTTTTTTATGTATCTTGAAAAAGCACCATTTGGTGTATAAGGAAATCCAGCTGCACTGCTTCCTCCCATCACAAATACACGGTATGAATTTTCTTTTTTGATTTCATCGAAGTAGTTGTAATTGGCAGATGGGACTCTCCCGGTATTATAAAAATATCTAGAAGCTATCTCAGGATTTAGTGTTAGCATTCCTTCACCTGCGGGAATCCATTGATCATATACTCTTCCGTAATTAAAAACTCTCAAGCTAATCTCAAGTAAGAGTAAAACGAAAATTGGGATTAGCACTAAAACCAAATAAAACCATCGTGGAGTTTTTCTTGGTGTTTCAGTTTCATCAGATACGGAACGATCTTTTTTATCTGGCTTTTGCTTTTTATTTTTTTTTGATAGTGACAATCAGTAATTCAATATTGACAGTTAAATAATTATTCCCAGAAGAAATATTTCTTAAAATATTTGATAAGAAAAAATATGAAAATATTGTGCATAAATTATGCGAAATGATTCCGGGGAATTAACTTTCGGAGAAAAAATATGCTGGATTATCCAATTCTTTTACCATACCTCATATTCTTGAATATCGCTATTTTAACGCAATTAAATTCGCTAATTAAACCCTAATACTTATAAATAATTTTAAGTGAACAGATATTTATTTAGATCATTTTTTGCAAAGCACAAAGTTATCTCTTCAGTAATAATACTTTTTCTTTGCGGATATAGTTTTCCACAAAACAGCGATCAAGCGAAAGTTGCCACTATCGGAAATGATTTTATTACAAAAGATGAATTTGTCGAAAGGTATGAACTTACTCCTCAGCTTAGTGCTGGAATGTTAGGAGCAGAAATATCTCTAAAAAAAGAATTTCTTTATTCGCTAGTTGCTGAGAAACTCTGGGCACTTGAGGCAGAATCATTGGGTTTTGACAAGTCTGAATTAATAATCTCTGCGTACAAAGCAATTGAAAAGATGTATGTGCGAGATGCCCTTTACCGCGAAGAAATTTTAGATAAGGTTCATATCTCAGAAGAATATTTATCTGAAGCTTTTCACAGAAGCACTAAAATTCTGAATTTAAATTATATTTTCTCACAAAATTTTAATGGGATAGATTCAATTTATAAGCAGATAAAAAGTGGAGTTAATTTTTACTCGATTTTACTCGCCCGGCCAGAAAGTAAATTACAGGAAACCAATTACACAGTGGGTTATGGTCAGATGGATAAATCAGTTGAAGACAAATTATATAGCCTGAAGCTCGGTGAAATTACAGAACCCGTTAAAGCACCAAATGGCTGGTATATTTTTAAATTATTATCAGTACAAGAAAAAACAATCGCAAATGCTAACCAGACCGAAGCTGATGAAAAATATGTAATGAAAGTGGCAAGACAAACAATAATTGATAGTCTTTATAAGGAATTTTTTTCAGAATTCTTCAGAGATGTTAAAGCTGAAACCAATAAAGAACTTTTGCTGCAACTTTCTGATCTCGTTATTGAAGTATTAAAAAGTCGAAATCAACAAAATAGTATTTCTTCTAATGATAAAATTTATCTTACGTCAGATAACCTTTACGATATTGAGGCCGACCTTGGATCGGAAAAACTTAATGCAGTGTTTATCAGATTGGGCAATCAATCCCAAACGATAGATGATTTTTTGCAAGAATTGGCTGTCGAAAAATTTTATGTTGACTCGCTGGATAATGATCATATTAGGGGAAGACTAAATTATTATGCAAGAAAATTTATTGAGCACGAACTCTTTGCTCGTGAAGGTTATAAAAGAGGATTACAAAACCTTCCCGAAGTCCGTCGGGAAATTGATATTTGGAAATCTTTCTATCTAAGTGAAGCCCTTCGCAAACAGATTATTGATTCGATTAAAATAACCGATGAAGAAATCGCGGAATATTATCGCGAAAAAGGAATTGATACTTTATTCAATACAGAAATGAAGATTGTTGAATTACTTACAGATGATTTAGACGTTATTAAAACTGTATTAGATGAACTTAACGAAGGAGCAGATTTCAGAAAGTTAGCTGTCAAATACACAATCAGAGATGAAGCAAAAAATAATAATGGTGAACTTGGATATTTTAATATTGATGAATATGGTGAAATTGGTAAAAAAACAGCTACAATGAACGTCGGAGAAATGTATGGCCCGATGAAAGTTCCTGAAGGTTATTCACTTTTTGAATTGATTGATAAAAAAGAGATGGCATATCTTCCAACCAGTAATTTTGAGCAGGAACGTTCACGAATTATTGAAGAATTAAAAAATAAAAAATTGCGTGAGATCATAATTAATGAAACCGTAGAGTTGGCTAACAAGTATAATATTCAGATAAATGAAGAAGTTCTAAATTCAATTGAAGTATTAAACACAACAACAGTAATATATCGGACTTTTGGATTCGGCGGAAAATTATTAGCTGTTCCAATGACCGTCCCGAATTACGATTGGGTAAAACCTTGGCAAAGCCAAATTCAAATAACACCATAAAAATTATTTTGTAACGAATCTTGAACATAAAAGATATTTACATACTAGGAATTTCAGCATATTATCACGACAGTGCGGCTTGTATAGTCAAAGACGGAGAAATACTTGCGGCTGCACAGGAAGAACGGTTTTCAAGAAAAAAACACGACCATCGTTTTCCTGAAAATGCAATTAAGTTTTGTCTCGACTTTGCCGGAATAAAGGCAAATGAAATTGATCTTGTTGCATTCTACGATAAACCTTTCCTAAAGTTTGAACGATTGCTTGAAACTTATCTGACTTTTGCTCCTGTTGGGATCCAATCTTTCATTAAAGCAATGCCTTTATGGATAAAGGAAAAATTATGGATGAAAGAATTAATAAAAAATGAATTGGGTTACGATGGAATAATAATTTTTCCCGAACATCATGAATCACACGCAGCATCAGCTTTTTTCCCTTCTCCATTTAATGAAGCTGCAATTCTTACAATGGATGGAGTTGGAGAGTGGACGACAAGTAGTTATGGAGTTGGCAAAGGAAACTCAATTGAGCTTTGGGCAGATATAAAATTTCCGCATTCGCTTGGACTTTTATATTCAGCTTTTACTTATTACACAGGCTTCAAAGTCAACTCTGGTGAATATAAAGTTATGGGACTTGCGCCATACGGCGAACCGAAATACAAAAAATTAATTTATGATCACCTAATTGATGTGAAAGATGACGGTTCATTCCGAATGAATATGGATTACTTTAATTATTGTGCTGGTCTCACGATGACGAATAATAAATTCCATAAACTTTTTGGTGGTCCACCACGTGTTCCAGAAACAAAGTTGACGCAAAAAGATATGGATCTTGCACGTTCACTTCAGGAAGTTACAGAAGAAATTGTTTTGAAAATGGGAAATCACGTTTTCAAAGAAACAAAATTAAAAAATCTTACTTTAGCAGGTGGTGTAGCTTTAAACTGTGTTGCAAATGGAAAACTTCTACGTGAAGGTCCATTTGAATATATCTGGATTCAACCAGCAGCAGGAGATGCTGGTGGTGCACTTGGTGCAGCTTTAGTCGGTTGGTATTGTTACTTTGAAAATCCAAGAATTGCAGATGGAAAAACTGATTCACAGTTTGGTTCTTTCCTCGGTCCAATTTTTAACGATGATGATATTAAGTTGTTCATTGAAAAAAATAATTATTCAGCAAAACGGTTGAATGAAGATGACTTAATCAAAACAGTATCAAAACTAATTGCTGAAGAAAAAATTATTGGATGGTTCGATGGGAGAATGGAATTTGGACCTCGTGCGCTTGGTGCGAGATCAATTATAGGCGATGCACGATCACCTAAAATGCAGGCATTGATGAATATAAAAATTAAATTCAGAGAAGGGTTCAGACCATTTGCTCCGTCAGTTCTCTTTGAAAAGGTAAACGAATATTTTGATTTCAATAAGGAAAGTCCGTATATGCTGCAGGTTGCTGATGTTAAAAAGGAAAGACGAATTGCGATGAGTGAAGAACAGGAAAAACTTTGGGGAATTGACAAACTGAATATTGTGCGTTCTGATATTCCCGCAATAACTCACGTTGATTATTCAGCCAGACTTCAGACCGTGCATAAAGAGACAAACCCAAGATACCATAAACTGATCGAACGCTTTGAAAAAGAAACTGGTTGTGCAGTTATCATCAACACATCTTTTAACGTAAGAGGTGAGCCGATTGTATGCACACCTGAGGATGCTTATAAATGTTTTATGAGAACTAATATTGATTATCTGGTGCTTGGTAATTTTCTGTTCTCGAAAGAAGATCAAAAGTCACTCGAAAAAGATGTGGACTGGAAAAAAGAATTTGCTCTTGATTAAAAATGTTTAAAGAAGAATTCAAAAATATTAAACAATCGAAAAAAGACCTTCGCAAGTTCGGCTTAACTGTTGGCGGAGTTTTGCTGCTAATAGCTGTATTCTTCTTTTATTTTGAAAAATCATCTACGATTTATTTCACAATTATCGGTGGATTTCTTTTCATTTCTGGTTTATTCATTCCCCGGATTCTAAAACCTCTAAATAAAATCTGGATGGGCTTAGCTATTATTCTTGGCTTCTTTATGTCAAGAATAATTATAACAGTTTTATTTTATATAGCACTAACTCCAATTTCAATAATTGCAAAACTTGTTGGTAAAAAGTTTATGATATTGAAATTTGATCGATCAATAAATACCTATTGGGAAAAGAGTACAATTATTCAAAAAAAACAGATAGATTACGAAAGACAATTTTAGGAATTAATTATGAGTAAACTCTCAATATTATCAGAGCTATGGGATTTTCTTAAAATAAGAAAAAAATGGTGGCTTGCACCAATTCTTATTTTGCTACTTCTTCTTGGTGGATTAATTATTTTAACTCAAGGTTCTGCATTGGCACCATTTATTTATGCAATATTTTAATTAGTAAATAATTTGTGAATTCGTGGCTTATTAATTGGCAACGAACCTGACTGCCGTCAGGCAGGGTTCATGAATTATTAATTACTCATGATCGTTATGAAAAACAAAATAAAGATAAAAAAGAAGAAGAAACGTATTCCTGTTCCTAAAAAACCCCCCAAAGTGGAAAAGGATAAAAAGTCATACGACAGAAAATCTGAGAAGGAAAAGACTAAGAAGAGAATGGAAGAAGAAATTCCCAATAAACGAAATAATAATCCCTGAAATTCAATTCTTCCATTTCAGAGTTTTATTCCTGCATCTTAATAACCCACCAGACTAATTAAAAATGGCACGATAGTAGTCAAGTATAATTAGAGTAATTCATAAATAAATACTATAAATTACCATTTATACATAAATAATTAAGGTTATTGCACGATCTAACCTTAATATATTTGGTTTGTGTGTATCAAAATTATATTTTTACCGGCAGTAATATCAATTTAAAACATCTTAACAATGTTAGACGACTTAGATATAAAAATATTAAAAACTCTTCAACTCAATGGAAGAACAAAGAGAAACGAGTTGGCTGAACAAATAAGTTTATCAGTTCC
>JGI20214J51088_10001462_pt1 | contig 16118 bp, 11 predicted proteins | sample WetSurMetagenome_FD_51088 | JGI IMG/M metagenome (IMG submission 51088) | reverse complement strand
GGGAAATGCGTATGCTATATTCTCTTGCGATGCCCACATGGAAACGGTCAGTGGATCTCGTTGGCGCGCTATTGCTTCTTATTTTTTTTTCCCCTCTGCTTGTCCTTGCTGCGCTCATGATTAAAATCGTGTCCCCCGGACCAATTTTTTTCAAACAGCGCAGAGTTGGTTATGGAGGCAGAGTATTTACCCTTTATAAATTGCGGACCATGAAAGTCCATGCTGATGCCTCTGCGCACCAGCAATACCTTGCTGATCTCATTCGTGAAACTTCCGGGGAAAAAGAAACGGGAAGACCGATGGTTAAGCTGGACGATCCGCAGATCATACCTTTCGGCAAGATTCTGCGGGTTACCTGTATCGATGAACTGCCCCAGCTTATCAATGTTTTTCTCGGGGATATGAGTTTAGTTGGCCCTCGGCCTCCGATCCCTTATGAGGTGGAAGAATACGTTAACTGGTATACAGGGCGATTTGATGCGATGCCGGGAATGACCGGACTTTGGCAGGTAAGCGGAAAAAACCGGCTTACCTTTAAGGACATGGCGCGTTTAGACGTCAGGTACGCTCGGCAAATGTCCTTTGCTCTCGATTTAAAAATCTTGATATTTACTCCTCTCGCCATATTTTTTCAAATAAAAGATAGCCTTCGAAACAAAAAAAATTTTGCAAAAGGAGTTTTCGGTGCTTAAGATTGCTGTGGTTGGCTGTGGCTACTGGGGGCCAAATCTCATTCGGAATTTTTATTCACTCTCTGATTGTAAAGTAAAAAAGGTTTGTGACTTAGATTCCAGACGACTTGAGCATATGCGGAAGCTTTTTTGTGAAGTTGAAACCACAACTAACTTTGATGACGTGATTAATGATCCCCAGATCGATGCTGTCGCAATAGCTACACCGGTGCATTATCATTATGAAATGGCAAAAAAATGTTTGCAGGCCAAGAAGCATACCTTAATCGAGAAGCCGATGGCTTCATCCTCAGTGGAATGTAAAAAATTGATTGAACTTGCCCAAAAGCATAATTGCATCCTCATGCTCGGGCATACCTATATTTACTCTCCGGCCATACGGAAAATCAAAGATATCTATAACGCCGGGGAATTAGGCAAGATGCTTTACACCAGCTCGCGAAGATTAAACCTTGGGCTTTTCCAGACCGATATCAATGTGGTGTGGGACTTAGCGCCTCATGATATTTCTATAATTCTCTTTGCTCTTAGTGCTAACCCGGTATCGGTAAATTGTCAGGGGAAAGCCAACGTACATCCAAATATCGAAGATGTTACAAACATGACGATTGATTTTTCTGATGGCGGTTTTGCCACAATACAGAATAGCTGGCTTGATCCCAATAAGGTAAGAGAGATGACCTTTGTTGGAAGTAAGCGGATGCTGGTTTATAACGACTTGGAGCCGATCGAGAAAATCAAGATTTTCGATAAACGGGTGGAAGCTCCTCCCTACTATGACACTTTCGCCGAGTTTCAATACTCTTATCATTATGGCGACATATATTCCCCTTACCTCAAACAAAGTGAGCCTTTGAAGGTTGAATGTCAGCACTTTTTAGATTGTATCAAAAACAGTGCCCGACCCGATACGGATGGTTTAGGGGGTTTGGGAGTCGTTCAAATTCTTGAAGCTGCCTCGAAATCGTTGAAAAAAGATGGAGGGAAGGTTGATCTCGTCGCTTTTGGGGCAGTTTAGTTTTCAAGGGTTCTTTTTTCACCAAGATTTTAGCTGCAACCTAAATATGCTTTTCATCAAAAATTTGCTTTCCTGTTACTTTTTCATTTTTCTCACCGTATGAACTTTTATCTTTGAATTTTGGTGCAATAATAGAGCACCTTCGTGAGAAGTTATTTTGCGATTTTAAACAGCGGAAAAAACGATGAAGAAAATTGCTTCGGATGTTAAGCTGGGTAAGAATGTAAAGATTTATGAGTTCGTGAATCTTTACGGGTGTGAGATTGGGGATAACACCAGGATAGGAACTTTTGTAGAAATACAAAAAGGAGCAAAAATCGGCAAAAATTGTAAAATTTCAAGCCATACTTTTATTTGCGAAGGAGTGACGATCGAGGACAATGTTTTTATTGGACACAACGTTACCTTTATTAATGACAAGTACCCCCGGGCAACTACCGCAGTGGGGATCCCTCAAGGCGAGAAGGATTGGGTTTGCATCCTCACCCTGGTAAAAAAAGGTGCTTCGGTTGGGTCAAGCGCAACCATTCTCAGTGGTGTTACGATTGGTGAGAATGCTTTGGTGGGGGCCGGAAGTGTGGTGACAAAGGATGTACCGGCTCATACTACGGCAGCAGGAAATCCTGCCAGGATATTACGCAAAACCAAAAAAGGTAAACAATGAACGTTCCTTTTCTTGATCTTAAAATACAGTATAACACTATACAAGAGGAAATTACCTCGGCACTGCAGAATGTTTTGGATAGTACTTCCTTTGCCGGCGGACCTTTTGTAGAAAAATTTGAAAAGGAATTTGCCGCTTTCTGTCAAGCGGGGTTTGCCGTTGGGGTTGGCAGTGGTACTGATGCACTCTGGATTGCGCTCTTGTGTTTAGGGATTTGCCAAGGGGATGAGGTGATTACCACGCCCAATACCTTTATTGCTACTGCCGAAGCGATTACCTTCTGTGGCGCAAAACCAGTATTCGTTGACATTGATGAACAGACCTACAACATGAACTCCGACCTCCTTAAAGGTGTTATTACCACTAAGACCAAAGCAATTATTCCGGTTCACCTTTTTGGTCAGCCTGCGGACATGGATCCGATTATAAAGATTGCCCAGGAACATGGTTTGTTCGTTCTTGAAGATGCCTGCCAGGCGCATGGCGCTGAGTATCAAGGACGACGTGCCGGCTCAATCGGTCACGCGGGTTGTTTCAGTTTTTATCCGGGAAAAAATCTCGGAGCATACGGCGAAGCAGGTGCAGTAGTAACGAACAATGCTGAATTAGCAGAAAAAATTAAACAGTTCCGTGATCACGGCCAGGCGAAAAAGTACTTTCATTCGATGATCGGCTGGAACGCTCGCATGGATGGTTTTCAAGGAGCGGTGCTGAGTGTGAAGTTAAAACACCTTCCTGCCTGGAATGAAGCGCGCAGAAAAAATGCAAAACTTTATAACGAGTTCCTTGCTGACGTAAATAAAGTACAGACACCGGTTGAAGCTGATTATGCTAAACACGTTTATCACATTTATGCCATCCGCACGAAAAAAAGGGATGTCCTCATGAGTGGCCTGACTGAAAAAAATATTTCTTGTGGAATTCACTACCCCATTCCCTTACACCTTCAGGATGCCTATCGTTCTTTAGGATATACTCAAGGAAGTTTTCCGGTAGCCGAAAAATGCGCTGAGGAGTTTTTGTCTCTCCCGATGTTTCCCGAACTTACTGAAGGACAGATTGAGGCCGTAGGGAAAGAAATAAAACTTTTTTTTGCTCAATAACAAAAGGTTCTATGGGGTTGCTGAACCGTTTAACTAAGTTGCTCATAAGCCTGGTATCCTTTGGAGTTATGGTGATCTTAAATTTTTTTTACCAGGCGATGGAGAAAAAACTAAAGGGACTGTGTTCGATTCTCCTTTGCCATTCTGTTGCTACTCACGATCGAGAACGGTTTGCCCGACAAGTGAAAATTCTGTTAACCTAAAAAAAATCTGTTTTTTTACCATTACCCGCAATGTAGTTTATAATGATAAGTAATTTTTTTTGTGAAATGCAATTCATCAATAACTACTTGGTATCCGAATTAATTAAAATACATTTACCAGCGGGACGCATCGTGAAGATTCCTATTGAAGGAAAATTTAAAAGCATAGTGCATCCTTACTTGGTATAGAGGCGCGATGAAGCGATACGACATATTAGTGAAGTACAAAGCTGCTCTGCTAAATGGCCTGTCCGGTCGCTTTCAGAAAGGTACATTCCTTCGCAACTTATCTGTCGTAATGACCGGCACGGCAATTGCGCAGTTAATCAGCTTTGCCATGATGCCGATCGTAAGCAGGCTTTTTACTCCGGCAGATTTCGGAATATTCGGATCATACAATGCGGTTCTGGAGGTTTTATCCGCGGGGGTAACACTGCAATATACCCAGGCTATCGTTCTACCCAAGCATCAAGAGGAAGGCATTAACCTTTTTTTTGTCTCCTGTCTGTCCGTAACATTGATTACGGTTATATCTGCCATGGCCATTTTTCTTTTTCCAAGACTGGCACAGCGGCTGATCAATGCCCCCAGCGGATGGTTTCTGCTTCTGCTTACTGTTGCCATGTTGGTTACTGGTCTTAACCAGACGCTTCAGGCATGGTGCATCCGCGTCAAAGCGTTCAAGTTTACATCGGTATCACAGGTCATTCGTTCCATATCTGCGATTGGGATTTGGATTGCTGCGGGGTTTGGACATATGGGTGCTGTAGGCTTGNCGTTGGGTGTCATTCTTGCGGATATTCTGGCCAGTTTCAACCTTTGGCGAATTGTAAAACATGATCTAAAAGAAACTCGTGCTTCAGTGGCATGGAAAAGAATGAAACAATTGGCGCATGAATTTCATGATTTCCCTCTGTTTGCAGCTCCTCAAAATGTAATGAACGCGCTTTCCCAAGGTCTCCCTGTGTTGTTGCTGGGGTATTTTTATGGGATTGGGGTTGCCGGAGCGTATGCCTTTGGCATAAGAATACTGCAAGCGCCAATGGGTTTTCTGCTTACGCCCCTACGACAAGTTCTATTTCAAAAAGCCAGTGAGGCACATAATCAGGGCGGTAATCTTTATCCCTTGTTTATCAAAACAACAGGGGGTCTTATGGTGTTGGCCCTAATTCCCTGCGCCGTCCTTTTTGTCTGGTCACCGCAAATATTTTCATGGTTTTTCGGTTCCGAATGGCGTGAGGCAGGCGTGTATGCACGTTGGCTTTTGCTATGGATGTTTGTTGCATTTAGTAATGTACCGGCTGTGCTGTTTGCGCGGATACTTCGTCAGCAGCGGAATTTATTTATATACGACTGCTTACTTCTGCTATTAAGAACAGCGGTTTTGGTTTTGGGTGGTTTCTATTGGACTACTTTAACAACAATCACATCTTTTTCCGTACTGGGATTTATTTTAAATGCTATACTCATTGGATGGATCGGGGTGCTTTTACATTTTAAGCAATTACGAGTTAGCCAATTAGCGACATAGAATATGAAAATTAAGTCAATTAGTAAAGACACACGCACTAAAGTGTTATCAAAGTATCTGAAATAAAAAAGTTTATATAGGGTGAACCTCACTTCAATTAAAGTTGCCATTCACGACAGCCCCGGGAGTTTTTCGGACAGATGGATTGAATACTGGGAAAAAAGGTGTATCCCTTACCGACGGGTAAGCTGTTATGACAGCAACATCATTGGTAGCGTAAATCTTTTGATGTTCTGCTCTGGACTGGCATCACGGAGATGCCAAAGCAATTTTGTTTGCCCGTCAATTCTTGCTGTCCGCAGATAACATGGGCATAAAAGTATTTCCAAATATCCACACCTGTTGGCACTTTAATGACAAGGTTGGGCAAAAATATATGTTAGAATCAATTGAAGCACCTCTTGTGCCCAGCTATGCATTTTATGATCAAAAGGAAGCGATGGATTGGGTTGAAAAGACGAACTTCCCTGGCTTGACATTTAAAATGAGATACCTTAAGTTTTTTAAATAAACGTGATAAAAAGCTTTGTTGCCAAAAGGCATGAGTAAACTTTAAGGAATTTTGCTATGGGTGATTTCTTTTTGGATTTTCGGATAAAACCCGAGCGGAATCTTGATAAAATAATGCCGCTTATAAAATATTTTGAAGATGTAAATACCTGCGCTTTTGAGTTTGATGCGTTCACTTTACTCCTTAGTCGGGTGGATAGCTGGGATCTCTGGGGACCCTACTGGTCGCTTGATGGAATGGTTTTTGTGGCTCTTTCGGGCCGAATAGCTTTAGATGAAACAAAATGGGAGGAGGCTCGTAATTGTTTAGGAAAAGGAGGACTCGCTTGCAAAGCGATTTATACTGCATACAGTAAAGAAGGAGTAAAGTCGTTCGAGGAATTAAACGGTAACTACGTTGTTTTTATTTACGACAAGAACATTAATAAATTTTATATCGCAACAGATAGATGTGGAATGTTTCCCTGCTATTGGAATCAGGAAAAGGAGGGGCCTCCCGTGTTATGTTCTCACCCTGACGTTTTAGCTGTGGGTATTGAAAGGGCTGACAAATGGGATTTTACTTCAATGACAGAATTTTTGATGACTGGTCAAGTCTCTTTTCCCTATTCGTACTATCAGGGTATAAAGGCGCTCGATTTCGGATGTTTATTCACCATAAACCTTAAACCAGATGGTGCAGTATTTGAATCCAGCAAAAAATATTTCGCTTTTGATTTCAAAATCGACCATGGACTTTCGGAATGGGAACTCGCTGAGGAACTTGCCCTTGCTTTTCGAAAAGCAGTTCGACGAAGAACTCTTAGCCTCTTTGGTCAATCGGCTGTTGCATTAAGCGGTGGACTGGATTCGCGTATGCTTCTATGCGCAGCAGAGGATCCCTCCCGCTTAAAAGCGTTTTGTCTATATGACGATAAAAATATGGAGTACAGAGTCGCAAGTCGTGTTGCCAATGAACTTGGGGTTAGTTTCCTTCCGATGAAAAGACCCTTTGATTACTACGGTGACAATGCAGAAAAGGGAGTTAATATTTCGGGTGGGATGGGTGCAATTCACAATAACCATTATCTTGGAATTCGCCAGGTATTGCAAGGCAATGGAATCAATAATCTACTTACCGGTTGTTATTGTGATTACTTGTTTAAAGGACTAGCACTTGATAAAAAAACAAATAGGTACCTACGAATCAGTAAAATGGCAGAATTCCAGTATGAATTCTATATGCCTTGCTTCTGGCCCAAGACACAACTCGCAGACTCTGCTAAGGGACGCCTCGATAGTCTTTTTCCAGAAGAAATTCGAAAAGACCGTTCTGACGCAGGAAGAGTGCAAGTTGAAGTTCGAAGGCTTTTTCCCTTATATCATGAAGTTGACAATGTGAGCCGACGAGTCCTTCAAGGGGTTTTCCCCTGGTATCCTCCTAGTGTTGATAATGATGTAGTAAGTGTCTACCTGAAAATTCCACCTCACTATAAACTTAATCTATCAATTTATTCAAAAGTTATGCAGATTCAATGCGGCAAGAAAATTTGTGCGATACCTAACAGCAACACCTGGGCAAAAATTGGCACATTCTTACCCAACCTCCTTTTTCATTGTTATTTGAAAGCACTAAGTGGAATAATTAAAGACAGACTTCTGAAAAAATTTCCAACGGACGAATCGTGGCCAAACTGGGGGTATTATCTGTGTCATAGCAGGAAAATACGATCATTATGGTTCAGAAGGAATAATGCGATCAAGCACTATTTTGCTCTCATGCTCGGCGAGGACCCCTTCAAAAAAGATATAAGGGATTTCAAGGGGGGGAAAAGCGAGCTTTTTTATAGGTTGCTTACCCTTAAGCTTTGGATTGAACAGCGTGAACCTCCTTTTGCCCCAGGCATGATAGAAGAGGAAGTTAGACATGACGGAAAATAAGAAATTTCGCAATCATAGGAGCGTATCATGAATAGTACGGCATTATCCTATCAAGCAAATAAGTATGCAAATAAGTCATTAACCACTTTAGGGCTCATAGTGTTCGTCTTAATCCTTGTTTTTAACAGCACATTTTTTCGAATACGGCCTATGGAGGAAATTCCTACACTGGATTGGCTAGTAATTGCGCGTCTCCTATCCTCCTCACTGGCTTTATTAATAGGAACTTTGTTGATTTTAAGGAGTTGGTCTCAGTTCCGATTTAGTAGCATATTGATTTTCCTGTTTTCTTTCGCCTCTATCCTTTCGGCGATTAACAGTCCCTATCCAACAATTGTTATTGGTTATGCCATTTTATTGATAGGTGCAAGTGTATTAATAATTGGGCTAGTACACAATGCCAAAGATGTTGTCCAATTAGAAACGATTGAAAAAATATGGTTCTTTACTATCATAGCTTGTGTATTGAAGGATGCTATTACCAGCCTTATCTTTCCCGATCCGGAGACTCAGGGAGAAATAGTCAGGCTCGGAATGGGAATCACACATGCAAACCAATTGAGTTTACTTGCTGCTATTATTTTTTGGCTTTCCTTTAAGCAGGGGCGCTGCAGCCGACTTATCTGGGTTATTCGGTTGTTACTTATTGGCATTATTTTGGGGGCAATTAGCCGGATATCAATTGCTGCCTTTATGGTTGCTGGGTTCGTTTACTATTTTTTGAAGGTCAAGGATACATTTAACAAACTGGCTTATGTTTCGATTTGTGCCACGCTAATCGTCCTTGTCCTATTGATCTTCTCCTTTATTCCACAGCTAAAGAACAATGTGTTCCTTTATGCCAAGCGGGGGCAAACAAAAGCTGAAATGTTTTCTTTTAATGAACGTACTTACATTTGGCAGCACGCCCTGCATCAGGTGCCAGAAGCCCCACTGATCGGGCATGGATATGGGATTACAAGATTCACCCTCGAACTTGGTAGGTGGGACTTTCAAGCGTCACATTGTCACAATGACTTTTTAGAGGAAATTTTTAGCATGGGATTATTCGGGTTTATACCCTTGGTCTTCATGTACCTCTACAGCTTAAGGTGGATAACTCGATTTAAAAGATTGTCTTTTGCAATCTCCTTTGATTATGCATCTCATGCTATTTTAGTTGTAATGATGTTATGGGTAAGGGCAATGTTTGAACCAAATATATCCGGAACGCTAACCGCTTTTCAGCCTTTATTTTTCTACTATCTCGTTACCCTTGACCGTGAAAAATTTTTCTTTCTCTTGAGGTCTATGAAGAGCTGAGGTTATAGTCTATGTTTTCTTTTTCATATCTCCTGATAACTCCTGCCCAAAATGAAGAAGCCTATATTGAAAAGACGATTACGTCTGTTATTAGTCAGACGGTCTTGCCGTCAAAGTGGGTCATCGTAAGTGACTGTTCTACTGACCTTACCGATGAAATTATTAAATCTTACGCGACGAATCATCCCTGGATTCAGTATGTACGCAAACAGAACCGTTCTGATCCCTATTTTTCCTCCCAAATCGACACCTTCAATAAAGGATATGAACAGATAGGCAGTATTCCCTACGATTACATCGGAAAACTCGATGCTGATATTGAACTGCCACCAAATTATTATGAAACTATTCTTGAAAAATTTGCGAAAAACCCCAAACTTGGTATTGCTGGGGGGGAGGTAATTGATTATTACAAAAACAAAAAACATCACCATCATTCTTATCAAAAAAGTGTTGCCGGTGGCATTCATCTCTTGCGTAGAGAATGTTATGAGACAATTGGTGGTTTTATCGCGATGAAAGAAGGTGGGTATGACGCAATCGCCGAGGTAAAAGCTCGTATGCAAGGATGGGAGACAAGGACTTTTACCGATATATCAGTATACCACCTAAAACCATTAGCTGCATTTTCTGGCAATGCGCTTAAAAGAAAATGGCAGATGGGGAGAAAAGATTATTTTCTTGGTTACCACCCTATTTTTGAGGTGGCAAAATGTTGTTTTAGAAGTTTTGAAAGACCTATAATAATAGGGTCGATAGTACGACTAATTTCTTATTGTTTGCTGTGGATGAAAAATACCGAACGAACTATTCCACGGGATGTTATGGCATTCCTAAGAAAAGAAGAAATGCGCAGGCTATTTCTCTTTCTTAAAAATTTCTCCAAACAATAAATTCACTTCCACTGAATGAGGCATAGAACATTATGGGAAAAGAAATTGCATTCTGGTTTGACTTGGAAACCGCTCCTGATGTTCTTTTTTTTCAGCCAATTGCTAAGCAGATTCTCTCAATGTCTTATAAGGTTTATATCACCTATCGCGATTATTCAGATGTGCCAAATTTGGTTAACATCTACGGCCTTCAAGGTGATAGGGTCGGTTGGCATGCTGGGAAAAATAAATTTATGAAAGTGGCCGTAGGCCTCACAAGGAGTCTTCTCTTGACACGATGGGCAAGAGGGAAAAAAATAAGCGTGGCGGTTGGATTTGGCTCACGTCCTTTAGCAGTTGCTTGTGGGCTGCTTCGCATCCCAAATGCTTCAGTTTTTGACTATGAACATGTTTCTATCGGTGCTTTGAATCGATTTTGTGACTGGATCTTTATTCCAGAAGAGGTTTCAATTAATAATTTGGTGAAGAGGGGGACTCCGGCAAAGAAGGTTATAAAATATATCGGGTTAAAGGAGGAAGTTTATGCTGGATCGTATCGGTATGACAAAGGATTATTGCAATGTTTGGGGTACGATGAAAAAAAAGTTATTGTAACCATACGTCCTCCGGCGACAAAAGCACATTATCATGACCAGGTGAGTGAAATTATCTGCCGAAGCGTGCTGCAAAAGATTGCTAGTGATACATCGATTATAGCAATATTTTTAAGGCGGGATAATGATCCGTCTTTTGATAAATTTTTCCGGTACGACAATATTAAAAAGTTAACTCAACCGGTCAAGGGACTAGATCTTATAGCCATTTCTGACTTGGTTATCAGTGGAGGAGGGACCATGGTTCGGGAAGCGGTTGGCTTAGGCGTTCCAGCATATTCTATTTTTACCGGCAAACAAGGTGCGGTTGATGAGCGGCTTGCCAGCGAAGGGCGGTTAGTTTTGATTCGCAAACCCGAAGATGTTAACAAAATTAAACTTCAGAAACGGGATTATGAAAATTTCATCTCTCAAAATAATACCTCGGTTTTAGATTTTTTTGTCGGCGAATTTATTAAGTTAGCTGAAGGGATGAGGTAGTTGATAGTTTGAAAAATGAGTTGAAGGTGAATAGCAAAATCAAGGTCTTAGTTACTTTTAGAATTTATCCTGGTGTAATAAAATGGCTCCGGTCATTACAGAGTTAAGATAGCAGACTGTTCAGATTTTTTCTGTACTGTTTATGCCAGCGTGCGGCACGGGACATGCAAACCTGCAAGAAAAGACTCGGATAAGATTTTTGACGAAGTGATTGCCTGATTGAAATCCAAGAGAAATGTTAGAAACTCAAGGATACCATAAGAAAGATTTGATGATGATTTTTTCGCATCGCCGCATATTGTAAGACCTATTGAAGGCGTTGAAAAGAAAATGTTTAGAGTTGTTTTTACCTTGGACTATGAAATTTATGGCAATGGAGAAGGGTCACCGTTATCTTTAATGGTAGCGCCAACAAATAAAATATTAGATTTATTTGATCAGTATGGTGCAAAATTAACCATAATGGCTGATTTTGCGGAGATATTAAAATTTAAAGAATACCTTAACAATTATGATCGAGATGATTATTACTATAACGCAATTGCAGAACAATTGAAACACGCAATCAAAACAGGGCATGATGTTCAATTACATGTTCATTCCTCCTATCTAAATGCAACCTATGAAAATGGCAGATGGAAGCAGGATTGGTCCGAGTACAACCTGGCGGGCTTAAGTTATAAACGAATAGAAGAAACAATAAGAATGGGAAAATCTTTTCTTGAAGACCTGTTAAGACCAGTAAAACCAAGCTACAAATGCTTCGCTTTTCGTACCGCCAACTGGTCTGTGTCACCTTCTTTGAATCTCGTTAGAGCCCTTGTGAAGAATAATATTATTGTTGATACTTCGGTTTTCAAATTTGGTAAAAGAAATGGCCTTGTTAACTTCGATTACACTGAGGCCTTTAGCGATCTCATTCCCTGGCCTATCGATGAAAACAACGTCTGCCGGCGGGCATCCAACGGAAACCTGCTCGAATTCCCAATTTACTGTGAGAACCAACACCTGTGGAAATTCATCAGTCCACTCCGCTTTTTTAACGCATTCCAGGAAACAAGACATCCTGTGGGACTGCCTAAGGGCGGTAACTCGTTGTGCTGTGATGGACTACGATCTTCATGCGTTAGGAAACCCATTCATTTTTTTATGACCAGACATGCTTGGAAAATGGACTTCAATCAATGTACAGGGCGACAGCTGATACAGGCATTGAAACGGGCTGAAAGCAAGTACTCTTACATTTCCAAGGACCTCCCGTTCGTTCTGATGGGCCATTCTAAAATTTTTAATTCGGTGAATTCAAAACTGTTGCGTCCTTTTCTTCGGTACATCGCAGAGAACAACCATAAATATGCCTTTTCCACATTTGAGGCATTTGATTTAGCCCATTTTCGCAACAACGTGACAGCACTGTACAGTGAGACTCGTACCGGTTTTGGTTAAAAACGTAAGACTATTGTTTTTCCTCTTTTCGGCAAGCTATCACCGGAAATATCGACAAGGATCATCTTAGGCCTGATGGGAATCAAGATAGAGCCTATCTAAATACCGACCCTCTTCAACTGATTTGGGTATCGATTTGTTATACATTGTAATATTACTAAAATTTTGGTATAAAATAGCAAATTCCCTTGGAGGAAAGCCGTTCCCTTCATTTTAAATGGGAGGCCCGTGGATGTATAATGAGTATTTTGGATTTTGTGAAGCACCGTTTGAAAACAACTTGGATCAGCGTTTTCTTTTTCTCAGCGAAGACCACAAAGAGGTTTTAGCCGCGTTACTATACTTTATTAAGGAGAACAAAGCTTTTGCAATGCTCTGTGGTGATGTTGGCGCCGGCAAGACCACGCTGATAAACTGTTTTTTGGACCGATTGCCAGAATCTCATACCCCCATAATCATATCTAATCCTTCGGTAGAATATCGTGAAATCCTTCTTTATGTGGCTCGGTCATTAGGTGTTACTGATAAAGGGCAAAAAATTTTAGATCTCATCGATGAAGTGAAAAATGCTTTGGTCGAGAGAAAAAAAAACGGAAAGTATTGTTTCTTAGTCATTGACGAAGCTCATCTGCTTTCTGATCAAAGCCTGGATGACATCCGTCTTCTGTCCAACATCGAAACCCCTGACCGTAAGCTTTTACCAATTCTTCTTGTTGGGCAATATGAACTCAGCTATAAACTCCAGAAAGTGAGAATGCGCCAGCTCCGTCAGCGGATTAGTGTCAATAGGTTCCTCTCTTCCTTGGATTATATTGAGACCTCTCGTTATATTGACCACCGCTTAAAATTGGTGGGATCAAATTTTGATTCGTGTTTTGAAACAAATTGTTTGCCTTTGATTTATCGATTAACCGATGGCGTTCCCCGCCAGATCAACCAGATTTGTGATAACGCTTTCCTGATTTGTAAAGCATCAGGACTTAAAAAAGTAAATAAAAAAATAGTAAAAAAGACCTATAAAGCCTTGCGCAGTGATATTCTTTTTACCCCAAAGTCTTTTAAAGAAAAAAGTGGAAAAAGTTTTGTGCCTTGGAAAATTCTTAAACCTGTGGCTCTGGGAAGTGTGATAGTTCTTCTCTTGATTGGAGGGCTACGTTATGCTGATTTGATAAAGCCCTTGGTATCCCGAATATCGCTTCACCCACCAAACCAAAAAGTGACCACACTAAATGTGCAAAAGGAAAGTACTCAAGAAAAAAAATCTCAAGCGCCGCAACCTCTTTCTGCGACCCAAAACCCTTCTTCATCTGACGCAAGTTCTCAATTGGGTGAAGGGATAAGTTCTGTATCCACTCCCACTACAACCCAAGACAAACCTCTCGAGGATTTTTCCCAAAATCCGGCAAATGTTTTTGATAAGAAAAGCCCAACTGTGTCTGCTTCGAATGATGCTGAAAATGCTTCTCCGGCAGGTCCGCAACTAGGAGAAGAAAATGTTTTAAAAGAAAATAAAGCCTTACCCTTAGCTGACGCAGAAGGGAAAGAAAAAGGTCTTGAGAGTAACCAGCAGTCTCCATCTGGAATAGCTACAAACCAGGCTTCAAGGGCCGCTGGAAAAACTGAAGCAGGAACACTTGACACTTTAATAAACCATTCAGAGGCGCAATTGAGCGAACAACAGGCCGTCACCTTTCCAAAAGTGATAGTTCAATCTGGTGAAAACCTTACCGAAATCGCCCTTCAACACTATCCCCATAAAGAAAGGTTTGGGATAGAAGCTATCCTTAAATCTAATCCCCAAATTGAAAACCGCGACCTGATTTACCCCGGACAAGTTTTAGTCCTGCCGGAGATAGAAAAAAATTCTAACCTCATGCGGGAATCCGGTAAAAAAATAGAAGCCCAATTTACTGTTCAGATTTGCACCTTATTAAACTCAAGCAGATCTTTTGCTGAAGCCTATGTAAATGAACTAACGCAAAAAGGTTATCCCGCTCATAAAATTGAGACAAAAACAAAAGAGGGCAACGTTATCTACGCAATTTTTATTGGAAAATACGGTACCAAGGAGGAAGCAGAAACAGCAGCTCGGGATTTTCAGAAAAATGGAGGAAAACCTGATTTCATCATTAAACCTGAGATTGCACAATCATCACCAGAATCTAAAAAAGAGGAGAAATAAGAGGATTGAAAAAAACGAAAAAAAAGCAAGAGCCAATCTTTTCTAATCTTGAAGAGATCAAAATCGCAACAACTGAGAAAAAAAATGATCAGCAAACTAATGCTTTAGAAATAAAAGCGGCTGAGGAAAAAACGACATTCCGTACGCCAGAACCTGTCTCAGTTGTGCCTTCCGAACCTTTAGCAGAAGCTTTGTTAAGTCCAGTTGTTTTTTTACCTGATGGGCAAGATATCATTTCGCCCGAGAAAAAAGGGGCTGGAGTAATAGCGATCTCCTGCGAACCAGAACCAGCAGGAACTTTGCCACCTGATTCTTCAGCAACAATTTTGTTAACCACTGCTACTTCTTTACCTGATTTTTCTTTTGTGTTGATTTCTCCGGGAACTTTTATCATGGGCAGTCCTGAAACTGAATTAGGCCGTAACGATGATGAACTGCCACATGAAGTAAGCATAACGCATGGTTTTTTTCTTCAAACTACTCCGGTAACTCAAGGACAATGGAAAGCGGTGATGGGGAATAATCCCTCGCGGTTTTTCCCTGAGAAAGATGACCATCCGGTGGAAAGCGTATCATGGTATGATTGTCAGAAATTTATCGAGCGTCTAAACAGCAGTGGGGAGCATATATATCGGTTACCAACTGAAGCAGAGTGGGAATATGTTTGTCGCGCGGGAAAATTTTCCTCATGTTCAGAAGGAGAGATTATTGAGCTTTTTTGTGACCACGATCCCAGTTTGGACGCAGTGGGGTGGTATTGTGGTAATTCAGATCGGGCGACTCATTCGGTAGCCCAGAAGAAGCTGAATCCCTGGGGGCTTTATGATTTGCATGGCAATGTTTTAGAGTGGTGCCAAGACTGGTACGGCCCATATCCCGCAACACCGCAAACCGATCCTACGGGGCCAATCACTGGGCCAGGCCGGGTTATTCGTGGCGGTTCGTGGTTTTCCAATGCAAAGAGCTGCCGCGCTGCTGCTCGTTTTCATTGGTCTCCGAACGCAAAAAGCGATTTTATTGGTTTTCGACTGGTAAGAGAATAAAGAAACGATAGACACTAATGCGTTTTCTTTGACTCGATCCTTACCTGGATTATGGAGCAAGGATTGAGATAATTTGTAAAAGATGCTTAAAACTAAGAAATTTTCAAGGTAGCCTTTTGTACATAAATAGTAACTTGTTTTTGCCCGAGTGGAAGTGGTTGTTAGACGCGTATTTTTTCTCCATCGTAATATACGAACGGCAAGCCAGGGGCTTTTTTCAATTGCCGGCAGAGACGAATTATCGGGCAATGTCGAGGAAGGAAACAGCTATGCCGCGGGACGTCGGACTTATATAAGAGAGTTCGCGTCGTGGTGACAGTTCAGTACTTTCTGAACTGAGTGTAATTTTCTAATTACATAGAGAACGAGTCATTTCACCGGATCGCTGGAGTTACCGGTGAACTTCATGTTAGACAAAGGAGAAACAGATAGCGATGCGGTGTTACACGCACAAAGGAGCATGGCGCAACCTCAGGCGGCTTAGAGGAATGTCGCCGATGTACAGATTGCGCTACGTTCTACGGGTTGTTATCGGGGA
>JGI20214J51088_10001461_pt1 | contig 16129 bp, 15 predicted proteins | sample WetSurMetagenome_FD_51088 | JGI IMG/M metagenome (IMG submission 51088) | reverse complement strand
CAATATTGATGATATGGCAAAAAAAATGAAAGGAGTTTGTTCGGGTGACAATAAAATTAAAAAGGAGATGGGATTAAAGCGTGCAAAACTTTTTTCTTGGGAAAAAATGACAAAAGAAACGTTGAAAATTTATGAAAGTTGCGTTAGTTTATGACAAGATAAATAAGTGGGGAGGAGCAGAGAGGGTTTTGTTGGCTCTTCATAAGCTTTTTCCGGATGCCCCTCTTTACACGTCAATCTATGACAGGGAAAAAACTCCATGGGCTAATGTCTTTGAGATAAGAACATCTTTTCTCCAGCATTTTCCGTTTGCAAATCACCATGAACTGTACGCATTTTTGATGCCGCTTGCTTTTGAAAGTTTTAATTTTGACGAATTTGATTTAGTAATTTCTGTAACTTCTGAGGCGGCAAAAGGCATTGTTACCAAGCCTGAAACAAAACATATCTGTTATTGTCTCACTCCGACAAGATATTTATGGAGCGGATATAACGAATATTTTAAAAATCCGTTGCTGAAGTTTATATCCGAACCGACTGTTTTATATCTGAAATTTTGGGATAAAATTGCCTCCTCCCGTCCCGACGCATTTATCGCAATTTCAAAAGAAGTTCAGAGCAGGATAAAGAAATATTACAAGAGAGAATCAGAATTAATATATCCTCCATTAGCTTTGGATAATGGTCCTGTCGGAAAAGTTTCCGCCGTCACACCTTATTTCCTAATTGTTTCAAGACTGGTTTCCTATAAAAGAATAGACTTGGCAATTAAAACTTTCAACAAATTAAAATTACCGTTAAAAATAATTGGAACTGGAGCGGAAATGAATAGGTTGAAAAGGATGGCCGGACCGACAATTAAATTTTTAGGTAACTTGACGGATAAAGAGCTGGTAAGGTATTATAGTGATTGTCGTGCTTTGGTTTTTCCAGGCATTGAAGATTTCGGATTAACCGTTTTGGAAGCGCAAAGTTTCGGTAAGCCTATTATAGCTTTTAAAGCCGGAGGAGCGCTGGAAACAATTATTGAAGGAAAAACAGGAATATTTTTTGACAAGCCAACAGTTGAAAGTTTGGCAAAAACAATACAGAAGTTAAGTAATTTAAAAATTAATCCTGAAGATTGCATTGAACAGGCAAGGAAATTTGATTTCGGGCAGTTTAGAAATAACTTTATGAAAAAAGTAAAGGAGATGCTGAAATGAAGGCAGTTGTTTTTGCAGGCGGTGTAGGGACAAGGCTTTGGCCTCTTTCCCGAAAAAATAGCCCCAAGCAATTCGAAAAAATTCTCGGTGAAAAATCCACGCTGCAACTTGCGGTTGACAGGCTCTATCCTGATTTCGCGCCTAAAGATGTTTATATCGCCACAGGAAAAAAGTATGAGGCAATTGTCCGGCAACAACTTCCAAAAATTCCGGCACAAAATTTTATTTTCGAACCTGCGGTAAGAGATGTCGGTCCGGCTGTCGGGTTGGCAATGTCAGTTATCGGGAANAATTTTCCCGATTCTCCTGTCGCCATTCTGTGGAGCGACCATTTTGTGAAAAAGGAAAGAAGATTCCGCGAGGTATTGGATTTTGCCCAAGATCTCGTTAAAAAAAGCGATAAGTCTTTAATTCTCATCGGACAACGTGCCAGATTTGCTAATCAAAATCTGGGATGGATAGAATTTGGAAAAAAAATTGCTGAGATTAGGGGAACAAAAGTTTTTGAATTTAAAAAATTACTCTACAGACCAACGCTTGAACAGGCAGAGCAGTTTCTGAAAGCTGATAATTACGCCTGGAATCCCGGATATTTTGTTTCAACTCCCAGATTTATTCTGTCTCAATTTAAAAAATTTGTTCCTGCGTTATACGAAGGATTACAGCAAATAAAGGACACAATCGGAACAAATAATTTTGATAATACCGTAGAAAGAATATATCCAACACTTGAGAAAATAAGCTTTGATAATGCGATTCTGGAAAAAATAGATTCCAAGCATGTGTCGGTTATTGCAGCGGATTTGGGATGGAGCGACGTCGGAGCATGGGAAGCATTGAAGGAAGCGTTGGAAAAAGCCTCGGATGAAAATGTCACGAAAGGAAAAGTATTAGTTAATGATTCTTCGGATAATCTTGTTTTTAATTATACCGATCAGCTGGTCGTAGGGATTGACCTTGAAAAAATGCTGGTAATAAATACGGATGATGTGCTTTTGGTTTGCAACAAGACCTCCGTCCCGAAGATTAAAAAATTGGTNGAAGAGTTGGANAACACTCCGCACGAACACCTTACATAACTATGTTTAATGTCAAGGTAAATGGAATTAAAAAAAGCAATGGTTACCTGTTTGCGAAAAGAGTAATGGATATCTTTGCCTCAATATTTCTGTTAGTATTCTTTTTTCCAATAATGCTTGTGGTCGCCATAGCAATAAAACTTGACTCGAAAGGAGCAATTTTTGCGGATACCCCAAAAAGAGTCGGAAAGAACGGAAAATTATTTAAAATGTATAAATTCAGATCCATGGTAGAAAATGCCCATGAAATATTAAGGGAAAACCCTAAATATTCTAATTTATATAATGTTTACAAAAAAGGAAGTTACAAACTGAAAGATGATCCGCGCATCACAAGAGTCGGCCATTTCATTCGCAAACATTCATTAGATGAGATTCCGCAAGCATTAAATATTTTGAAGGGAGAGATGAGTCTGGTCGGTCCGAGAGCTTATTATCCGGATGAGCTTCGCGACCAACAGAAGAAATACCCTCACACGAGCGAATCTGTCAAAATTGTGCTTTCGGTAAAGCCTGGGGCTACCGGATTCTGGCAGGTTTCAGGTCGGAGTGAGATAAATTTTGACAAACGCATCGAAATGGATGCCCAATATGTGCGGAAGAGATCTCTTGCATATGATCTTTGGATTGTAGCAAAAACCCCCTGGGCAATGATCTCTGGCCGCGGGGCGCTGTAAAAATACTCGGGTTGTTGATTGAAACTTAATTTCTTCGATGTTAATATGGGTACATGAATCAAGAAAAAAACGAAGTAACATTTAAAGGTCTTTTTCTCCCCTTAACCACCAAAAAAGCAATTTATTGGATCCTAATAATAGGATTAATTGTATTTTTAAACGGTTTATTTAATAAATTTATTGGGGATGATGATGGACAAATTACGCAAAACATTTATGTTCAATCAATTTCAAATGTTCCAAAATTTTTTATTGGTAGTACTTTCTATAATGGAGGAACAAATTTAACAGGGGTTTACTATAAACCTCTTATGATGACTATATTTTCCATTATTTATACTTTTTTTGGTGCAAAAACACTCTTCTTTCACTTATTTCAACTGTTTTTTCATATCACAAACACCATACTCCTATTTTTAATTCTTAAACATTTCTTTAAAAAAACTCTTGCTTATTTCTTAAGTCTGATTTTTCTGGTTCACCCGATTAATAGCGAAGCAGTGTTATATATTTCCGCTATGCAGGACACTCTATTTTTCTTATTTGGCATACTGGGCTTATTATTAATAATATATTATAAATCCAACAAGCATCTTATTCTGGCAAGTTTATTTTTCTTCCTTTCTTTACTTTCGAAAGAAACAGGACTACTTTTTATAATAATGTCCTTAATATATATTTTGTTATTTAACAAAAAGAACATTTTTAAACAGTTAGGTTTATCGTTTTTGATCCCTTTACTTTACTTCATTTTGCGGATAGTAACTGCGGGTGGTTTCAATAATCCATTAAATGCCCCTATAACAAAAGCCAACTTTTTAGAACGATTAATTACTATGCCTGCAATTTTCTTTCTGTATATTAAGAATTTTATTTTCCCCGTGTATATCTCATCATCCTACCAATTTGTTTATAGGGCGATAAATTTAAACACTTTTTTTTTGCCACTTTTGATAGATATCATCCTTATGTCCCTTATTGTGTTTTTTGCTTATGTTCTATGCAAAAAAAAATTGAAAAAGACGCTTAATATCTATATTTTCTTTAGCTTATGGTTTATTGTCGGAATACTTTTTCATCTTCAAATAGTGCCATTGGACTATACCGCTTCGGACAGATGGTTTTATTTTCCGATTGTAGGAGTACTTGGAATAATAGGAGTATTGTCTGATGTTTTTATATTGAATAAAAGCAGCAAATCGTTAATTATATTAACAGGGGTTTTGATTTTATTGTTATCGACAAGAACTATAGTAAGAAGCTTTGACTGGAGAAATGAATTTGCGTTGACTACCCATGATATAAAAATTTCTAAAGATGCATATGATCTGGAAAATAGAATTGGAAATGAGTACTTTGCTCAAGGTCAATTTGATCAAGCGCGTATTCATTTCGAAAGATCAGTACAACTTTATCCTTATCTCACCAATTACAATTCTCTTGGAAATATATATCTGACAATGGGCAAATATGAAAAAGCAAAAAATGCTTATCTCAGAGCTTTAACATTTGGAGATATTTACTTTGTATACCATAATCTTGCCATGTTGGGGATAGTAAGCGAATCTACTTCGAAGACAAACATAGGTTTTGTTCAAAATGCCTTACAGAAATATCCTCAAGATGTAAATTTGTGGTTATATTTAGCTGTTCTTGAGTATGAAAATTTTAGCACGGACAGCGCCAAAATAGCTATCAGTAATGCACGCAATATAGCTCCAGATAACCTAGTTAATGACGTTTATTACAGAATAATGAATAGTATGCCATTATACCCACGCTTAAAGAAAAACAATTAAACAACTTGTCTTTAATAAATAATAATGACACTTTTTGATCTCCTTAACAAACTGTATGAAATAAACGCAAAATATAAAGAGATAAGGTGAAATTTACTATAAAGTTATTGTTGTTTTACTCCGTAATCTTTTTATCAAGTTTATTTTTTCCAAATCATGCTTTGGCAGCAGATTATCAGTTGTCAGGATCTGTTGTTGATAATTCCTTAAACGCTGTTGGTGGGGCAACGGTACACATCTACAATATTAACACTACATTAGATGTTGTATCTCCCGTTACGACCACAAACGAATCGGGAATCTATATTTTTAGTTCTGTTCCCGAAGGAGCATATGATATACAAGTCAATCCTCCAAGTGGTAGCAATTTTAATGCTGCAACTGCCTCTAATTTCACTATTTCCAAAAATGCTATTTTAAATTTTTTTCTGTTGCCTGCTGGGTTAGTTAGTCTTAGTGGGCATATTTACGACTCTCTGGGAAATCCTATACAAGGTATATCGATCTCGCTTACCACAAATCATGGTGATTCTACGATTACTTCAACTCAGACGGACACGTCAGGATACTATTCGCTGCAAGCCTCAGCAGGAACTTATGGGATTTTCATAACTAACTATCAAAATGGAGGAAGCGTGATTCCAAATCTTCCTCCATATTTTTCATTAGCCACCTATGATAATTACGCTATTACTCAAAGTAAGGTAGTTGACATTACTATTCCGGCAAAAAAAATTGACATTCATGTGCAAAATACAAATGGGAATTCTGTTGATGGCATATATCTTACAACCAATTCCACGGGAGGGTCAGGTGGAATTTCGCTAGGAGGGGACATGAATAATTTTGCTGGTTACTCTTTCTATACTCAACGAGGAGTGACAACCGACACAAATGGTAATGCTACCATGTGGCTTTTACCCTCCTCAGCAAGTAGTCCCTATACTATTACAGCTACGCCACCAAGTGGGAGCGTATATAATACATTTAATCTAAGTAACGTGAGTATTGCTTCAGATCAAATGGAGCTTATTTCACTTCAATATAGCCATGTGACTCCAATCACGACTGTAACTCTTTCGCCAAATCCGGATAGCCAAGGAAATTGTTCGGACTCAGTTACCGTAACTCTTTCTGCAACTGCGGCTTCAGATTATACGGTTGCGAATACATATTATAAAATTGACGGGGAAGCACAGCAGGCATATTCAATTCCATTTACGGTTAGCGGTAACGGAAGCCATACTATAAATTATTGATCGGTTGATAATGCAGGGGCGCAGGAGACTCCGAACACAAAGACATTTACAATTATTGCCAAATATACTCTTTCGGGTACAGTATATGTAGACACTAACCAAAACGGATTTCAAGATTTGGGAGAGCTTGGCTACGCAAACGCAACCATTACTTTAGATACGTCAAGTACGAGTCAAACTATTACGACCGATCTAAATGGAAATTATTCAATTTCCGACTTAACGCTAGGTTCATATTCAGAAATCTTAACACTCCCAAATGGTTATAGTACAACTACGGCAAACCCCGTTGATCTAATAGTAAGTGCAAATACAACCCAAAACTTTGGTATTGTGCCATTGCCGACTCCCACAAATACCCCGACTCCGACCTCTACGCCTACTCCGACCCCTGCCAATGTTGCGCCAATAGTCGGGGCAATAGCTGTGTCAGCTGATTCGATTTTTGTAAACACCCCAATTAACGCTAATGCTTTATTTACAGATGCAAATACAACTGACACCCATACGGCTTCATGGAATTGGGGAGACGGGACAACAACGGGTACGGTAACCGAATCTAACGGTTCGGGAACAGTTTCCAATAATCATACTTATACCCAAGCCGGAATTTATACAATTACATTAATTGTAGCCGATAACCACGATGCAACAGGCACTTCGACTTATCTATACATTAATGTCTCTGACCCCAGTGCAGGTTGGGTAAAAGGAGATAAACATTTTAACTCTCCCGCAGGTGCAGTTGTCGGTAATCCGAGCGCAACAGGCGTAGCTACATTCGGTTTTACCGCCAGATATTCGGGAGGATATTTATTGCCGGTTGGACACAATTGGGCGTCCCTTGATTTTTCAAGCGGCAGTACCAATATTACCTTCAATGCAACCAGCTATTCATCTCTAGTTATAACAGGAACGAAATTATTTCTAAGGGGAACGGGAACATATAACAATGTTCCCGGCTATTCAGTGTTTGTCAGCGGAATCGACAACGGAAATGGCAATGCCATAGATTATGTCAGATACCAAATAAAGAACCCATCAGGCATAGTCGTTTACGATACTCAACCGGAAGCTGTTGATACTGCAGATCCTACTACAGCCGTTAACCACAGCGGAAAGATCCAAATTCATTAAGAATCCTTAAAGTCTATTGCTCTACGATTATTTTTCCTGATTGTTCGTGACGGAGTTGATTGTGGTATCCATATGTTCCTGAGATTTTAAAAATATATACAACAGAAGAACCGTTATTAAATATTCCAAAATTCAATTCTTTGTGTAGCTGGTTGGTGGGGTAATCGTCGGAATTAACAGTTTGTTTGTCTCCGCTTTGGTTTATCCATCTCACAGCTGTGCCGACCTTAATTTTTACCTCTTTCGGATTGAATCCGTTTTTATCAAGAGTAACGGTTACTTCTTTGGGAAGAGGGGCAGATTGCTTAGTTATGGTTTTAGTTTGAGTAGTATTAGAACCTTTTAATAAAAAGAAACCGAAAACCAGAAAAATTATTGCTCCTGACACCAATAAATATTTCTGTCTCATTTGAGGAGATTATAGCACAGTTTTGGGGTCTATCCCGATTGAATTGCAGTTGACAGAGCTTGGCTTTTTTGTTTATCATTAGGAGATGGAAGGTTTTCAAAAAATTGACTTAGGAACTGCCCCTTCTCAATTTTCAAAACCTGTAATTTCTGATAATAAACCCAAATCCGGCATAAAAATGAATCTTAAAAAAAAATTATTAATTGTTGTAGGAGCGATATTGGCAGTACTGTTAATATCCGGATTGCTTCTGATATCTCCGATACGAAGAGTTTATTCTGATGCTCAGGCTACTTTTGCCCAGGTTAAAATCATGGCAGACGCGCTTAAAAAACAGAATATAGAATTAGCTTCCACTGAACTTGATAAAACCAAAGTCAGTTTAGCCAAAACCCAAAAAAGCCTGGATGCCATAAACTATCTGAGATTTGTTCCGATTGTGAGGGGCTATTATGCGGACAGCCAGCATTTGATGAAGGCAGGGTCTTACGGGCTTTCCGCAGCCAGAGTTTTTATTGACTCAATAGAGCCATATTCAGATCTCCTGGGGCTTAAAGGGAAAGGCGGAAGCTTTGTTCAGGGTACAGCCTCCCAGAGAATACAAACTGCAGTTACAACCATGGGCAAAATTACACCTCATATTGATGAAATTGCCGTGCAGGCGGAAGGCGCAAAGAGAGAAATAGATGCTGTTGACCCGAATCATTATCCCAATTTTTTCGGAGGAGCAAAGATTAAAAGCAGCTTATCTCAGGCCAGGCTTCTGGTAGATCAGGGCGTTACCTTTGTTTCCGACGCAAAGCCTCTGATTAAAATTCTTCCCAGTCTTTTAGGCGATCCGAAAGAAAGAAAATATCTGGTTTTATTTCAAAATGACAAGGAACTTCGCCCGACAGGAGGATTTATGACGGCTTATGCCATTTTCAGGATAGAAAGCGGCGTTGTCCATGTGAATAACGCAAGCGACATTTACAATCTTGATAACGGAATATCAGGAAAAGAAAAGGCTCCCGCTCCAATTCTTAAATATCTTGCGAACGTCCCTGTTCTGAACCTTCGCGACTCCAATCTTTCTCCCGACTTTATAACTTCAATGGAGAAATTCAACAGTCTTTATAAAAAAGCCGATGGTTATGTGCCGGTTGACGGAATCATTGCTTTAGATACCAATGTTTTGGTTTCAATAATAAAAATACTGGATGATGAAGTATATGCGGATGGGATTAAATTTACCAGTAAAACCGATCCCAGATGCGATTGTCCTCAGGTTATTTATCAGCTGGAGAGTCTGATTTCAACTCCTAAGAGCGTAGATCTGAAAGTTACTACTCTTGAGGCTGTGCAGGCCCAGAGAAAAGACCTTATCGGGTCACTTCTTTTTGCAATTATGGATAAGGCCCTTAAATCTTCGCCGAAATTATATTGGGGACTTTTGTTTCAAGACATGCTGGCTCAGGTGCAACAAAAACATGTCATGTTTGATATCTATAATTCAGATGCCCAAAGCGGAATAGAAGCTTTAAATGCCGCAGGCAGGATAAGATCCTTTGAGGGTGATTATCTGCACATCAATGAGGCTAACTTCGGAGGGCAGAAATCAAACCTGTTTGTTCAAGAGACCGTTATCCAGAATTATGAAGTAGCCTCAGATAAAACTATAACGAAAAAGATTACCGTAAATTACAAAAATCCTCACGCTCCGTCAGACTGTAACTTGGAGCGCGGAAACCTTTGTCTAAACGCAACTCTTAGGGATTGGATCAGAATATATACGCCTTTAGGCAGCAAATTGGTAGACAGTAAGGGGTCTGAGGTAAAAATGATCTCTTATGACGAATTAGGTAAAACGGTTTTCGAAGGTTTTCTTACAGTAAGGCCTCTCGGATCTGCTGTATTTTCAATTTCATATACGCTGCCATTTAAAGTTAAGGACGGATCCCTGCCTCTTCTGATCCAAAAGCAGCCCGGAACCAACGGCAATGACTATACGATTGAAGTTAACGGCAAAAAAATTGATAATTTCCCGCTCTTAACGGATAAAGAGACAATAATTAAGCTTTAATGTGACCCATTCGGAGTCGCTCAGGCCTTCGGCTCTGAGGCTCAGGCTCGAAGAGGTCATGGTGATGAATTTGAAGCATGAGAACATATAAAGTAGAAGGGATTGTTCTTAAGAGAAGAAATTTGGGTGAAGCAGACAGGATTTTGACAATATTAAGCAGGGAGTCGGGTAAAATAACAGTTAAGGCTCCGGGAGTAAGGCGTATTCCCAGCCGCAGGTCCTCACATGTTGAGTTGTTAAATCTTTCCCAGTTTACTCTCTATGGGAGTTCCAAAAATTTCCTGCCTATAGTTACGGAGGCTCAAACATTTGAGAATTTTTCTTCCATCAAATCCGACCTCCGCAAAATAGGACTGGCTTTGTATATTTGCGAATTGGTAAATGGCTTATGTCCTGACAACCAGGAGAATAGGGGTGTATTCATCCGTTTAAAAACAGTTCTCCTTGAACTCTCCAAAACATCAAGTCCTCAAGATCTGGTAAATGAATTTGAGAAAAACCTTTTGACGGAACTTGGCTTCTGGTCGGAAGCAAAACTCCTGCAAACTCAGGATTCACAGCTGGTTATGGAAAGACTTTTGGAAAAAAAGCTTAAAACTCTGCGTATCATGTCCCACTTTATCTGACTGCTAAATTTTTCTATGTGTTATAATTTAGTCAATGAATTCATCTGACTTAATGGAAAAAATTATTGCTCTTTGCAAGAGACGGGGATTTGTTTTTCCGGGTTCTGAAATTTACGGAGGCTTGGCAAGTACTTATGATTACGGTCCTGCCGGAACAGAACTTTTAAGAAATATCCGGAACCTCTGGTGGGATTTTTTTGTTCACAAAAGGGACGATATCGTCGGTCTTGACGCAAGCGTCATCTCGCATCAGGAGATTTGGAAGGCGTCTGGGCATACCAGCGGATTNGCTGACGCAATGGTAGACTGTAAGACCTGCAAGTTTCGGATGCGCGCAGACCATCTGATTGAAGACGCAACAAAACAAAAAGTCGAAGGGAAAAGTCTGGAAGAACTGGATAAAATAATTCAGGGAAATATTAAAATAGTTTGTTCAAATTGCGGCAAACATAATTGGACATCTGCGCGGAAATTTAATCTGCTGTTTCCTGTCAATCTGGGAATAATTGAAGGAGACCAGTCTTTGGCATATCTTCGTGGAGAAACAGCGCAGGGAATGTTTGTTAACTTCAAAAATGTAGTTGATTCATCACGCGTCAGATTGCCGTTTGGAATTGCGCAGCTGGGGAAAAGTTTTAGAAATGAAATCACTCCCGGAAATTCTGTTTTCAGAACGTTGGAATTTGAGCAGGGAGAAATTGAATATTTCTTTGATCCGGATGCTCAAAAATGGGAAGAGCTTTTTGGAACATGGAAAAAATTAATGTGGGAATTTATTACTAAGAAGTTAGGAATCAAAACGACAAATCTCAGATGGAGAGAACATGGCGACGAAGAAAGATCTTTTTACAGCAAAAAAACCGAGGATCTGGAATATAATTTTCCTTTCGGCTTCAAAGAATTGTGGGGCATTGCATACAGGACAGATTACGATTTACAACAACATGCAAAATTTTCGAAAAAAGATTTGTCAATTATAGATCCGGTCACAAATAAAAAAATTGTTCCTCACGTTATCGAACCTGCGGTTGGTATTAATCGTATGCTTTTAATGATCCTTTCCGATTCTTATATTGAGGAGGAGGGGAGAATAGTTTTGAAACTTGCTCCCAGACTTGCTCCTTATAAAGCTGCAGTATTCCCATTGTTGGCGAATAAGCCTGAACTCGTAAGCAAAGCAAAAGAAATCTACGAAGAACTTAGGAAAAATTTTGTCACGGTTTTTGACGGACGGGGAAATATCGGAAAAAGGTATTTCGCGCAGGATGAAATCGGAACTCCATTTTGCATTACGGTTGATTTCCAGTCGCTGGAAGACGACACGGTTACGATCCGCGACCGCGACACCATGAAACAGGAAAGAGTAAAAACGAAAGATCTCCTCGTACATATTAATAAAAAGTTGGTCTGACATATTTTGCTATATTGTATTTGCCAAAGATACTTAGTAAGATGAGTCCGGTTTCGTAGTTAATCGGATGGCAAATTTGGAACGTTCTCTCTATTGTCCTGAAACTGAAAAAATTCAAGAAGCTTGTGGTGTTACGGCAATTTATAGTAAAAAGGGCGAGATAGTCTCCTCAATAATTCCTTTACTTCAAGATAAACTTCAACACAGAGGCTATGATTCGGCAGGTATGGCGGCATATGTTAACGGAGAAGTTAACATTTATGTTGGGCAAGGCTATGTCAGCGAAATATTTCCCGAAAACTTTAATTTTGAAGAGCATAAATTGGTTTCAGATCGGGCAATCGGGCATAATCGTTACGGAACAAGCGGAGAAGGCAATAAAGACGATATGAGAGGCTCACAACCTGTTGTTGGTGAATATAAGGGCAGGAAACTTGCGCTTGCCTATAACGGAAATCTTCCGGATCAGGTACGGCAAGAATTAAAATTAAGGATTCCGGAAGAATTAAGGAATAGTATGTATGATACGCAGGATATAGCTAATGCGATAGTTTCGGCAGAGGGGAACACATGGGAAGAAAGAATTAAAAATGGTTTAAGCGGAATAGATTTAGCTTATTCCTTGACAATTCTTACGGACAACGGTAGGGTTTTTGGTTTAAGAGGACCATCAGGAACTTGGCCTTTGTGGTATGGTGAGACGGATAATAAAATTATCTTTGCATCCGAAACAAGAGCATATAAAGAAGAAAATATAAAATGGAAAGAAGTCGAACCCGGAGAGTTGATTGAGGCAACTGCCGGTGGTCTTTTGAAAAGAAAAATTTTTAAAGAAACGCATCTTCTCCGCTGTGGTTTACATGATGTTTATGGCGCAAAAGAAGACTCATTAATAGCGGAAGGAATTACCTATATGGCTTTGCGTAGAGAATTAGGAAGAGAATTAGCCAGAGAGCATCCTATTTACGCCGATCTTATCGTAGGCGTTCCGGATACAGGACTTGTTATCGCAGAAGGATATGCGGAAGAATTAGGCAGAAAATCAACAAAATTAATAGGGAAGAACGGAAAGAATAAGGAGAGCAAGATCAGGAGCTTTATTGCTCAGAATTTAGCGCAGACAATCAAAATTATAGACCAGAAATTCAAGGTAGATGAACTGTTGGCAAGAGGGAAAAGCGTGTTATTAATAGATGATTCTCTAATTCGGGGAAAAACTATGGGAGGTCATCCTGAAAAAGGATTAAAAGGGGTTGTCGTTCGGGTCAGAGAGGCGGGCGCAACAAAAGTGGATTTGGCAGTTACTCTTCCCAAATTTGTTGACGGATGCGATATGGGATACTACATCAGAAAAGGTCAACTGGTAGCTTTAGCTAGGGACGAAAACGGTCAATACACAGAGCGATCAGCAGAAGAAATAGCGAGAATTATAGGCGCTGATTCCGTTCACTTTTTAAGCATAAATGGAGTAAAGAAAGTTTATGAAAAAATATTGGGCAGAAAGAATATAGCCTGTATGACATGTATGGGTCAACCGCATCCTCTTGATATCATTAAGTCGATAAAATTAGCTAATGAATCAGCTGGCAATTGATTAGATAGGTTTTCTTATTGACAAAAAACATAGTGCTGATACAATTAAAATGTTAATGAAGAATAAGAATTTAATAATTTACATTGTACTCGGGCTGGTAATTGTAGTTGGAGTTGGAATATTTGTCTCATCGGGTAGAAAAGCAGTTCCGGTTCAAACCGCGCAAACTTCTCCTGAGGATGTAGTACCGACAATCAAACCTGAAGAAATAGGATTATCTCTGGCCTCTTCGGCAGACAACAAGAGCGTAGTTTTCGAGATTGCAAAGACAAAGGATATTTCAGGAATGGAATATGCGTTAACTTATACTTCAAAAGTTAACAAACAGGATGTTGAGCGTGGAATAAATGGATCTATTGAAATAAAACAGGCCGGCCAATCAATAGAAAGAGAAATAACGCTAGGAACTTGTTCGGATGTTTGCCATTACGATCAGGATGTCTCCAACATAAAATTAATTCTGAAAGTTACGAAAATTGACGGAACAACCGTGCAGACAGAAAAATCCCTCGAGTTGAAATAATAACTCCCTCTACATGTTGAGTTTGTAATCCTTAGGCAACACTATTTACTTCATATTCCTATTGACACGTGGTAATAAGTGGCTCAAAATAGAATAAAGTGGTCCAAAGTGGGAAAAAGTGGTCCAAACTAGAAAGGCAGGTAGAAGAAAATGTTATTAGGACAATATGAAGGAAAAGTCGGAGAAAAAAACAGAACGGCTTTACCCAAAAAACTAAGAGAAATTATCGGAGAAAAATTAATAATAACGTTAGGCTATGAAAATTCACTCATTATCGTATCGGAGCCTGGATGGAAAGCCTTACTTGAGGGAACAGAGGGAAGACCGTTTATTGAAAAACCCGCCCGGGAAACTCAGCGTTACCTTCTTGGAGGAGCCACATTCGTTGAACTTGATTCTAAAGGAAGGTTTGTCATACCTGAGTACTTGCGACGCTTTGCAAAGATTAAAACAGAAGTTGTATTCCTAGGATTGTCGCGATACGTTGAGCTTTGGGATAAACAGATTTGGGAGGAATACAGAGGGAACCTTGAAAAAAATATAGAAAGTATTTCTCAGAAACTTATTAATTCAGAGGAAAAGACAAAGCATGAGTAACTTTCATAAACCTGTACTTTTAAGAGAAGTTTCGGAAGGATTAAAAGTTAAAAAGGATGGGAAATATATCGATGCGACGCTGGGCGGAGGAGGACATAGTTTTGAGATATTAAAATTGGGCGGAATTGTTTTGGGAATAGATGTTGATAAAGACGCAATCGCATACATTGAGGGTATAAAACCGGAAAANTTGACATTGGCGAGAGGAAATTTCAGAGATATTGATAAAATTGCACGTTTAAATAANTTTGATAGAGTGGNCGGAATAATTTTTGACCTTGGTGTTTCCAGCCATCAGATTGATGATCCTAAGCGTGGGTTTAGTTTCCAGAACCAGGGCCCGCTGGATATGAGAATGGATGAGGAGTTGGGAGTCAGGGCCCTTGATCTTATAAAAATTTTAACGAAAGGAGAATTAAATGAAATATTTACTGAATTTGGTGAAGAAACTCGCGCTTGGGCCATTAGTAACGCTATTGTCAGGGCCCGTAATATAAAACCGATTGAAACAACAGACGAGCTTGCTCGTATTATCGAAGAAGGATTGAAAATAAAAGGGTTAGGGAGAGGGGAAACAAGAGCGGATCAGAGTAAAAAGGTATTTCAGGCCTTAAGAATTGTAGTAAATGACGAATTAAATGCTCTTTCGCAAGCTCTCCCTAAGGCGCTGGGACTTTTAGAGAAAGAAGGGAGATTATGTGTCATTTCTTTCCATTCTCTGGAAGACAGAATTGTCAAAAGGAAATTCTTGGAGTTTGGGGAGAAAAAGTTGGGAAGAATAATTACTGAAAAACCGATAGTCCCGACAGAAACAGAAGTTCGGAAAAATGTAAGAGCCAGAAGCGCAAAATTAAGAATATTTGAAAAAAATTAGTATGAAAAAACCATATTTTGTTATAATTTTTTTGTTAGGGTTGACTATCCTTCTGTCTATGGGAAAGGCGATTTTACAAAATGCTCTTTCAACTTCGGGAATATATTTGAGCAATACCCAGAAGGAGATAAGTTATTATAAAACGCAGAATGCAATTCTGTCTGAAGAGTTGCTGACCGCATCTTCCCTTACAGCTATTGCCCAAAAAGCAAACGAAGCCGGATTTATTGGCGGAAACAATTTGATGGTGGTTAAGACGTCAATCCCTTTGGCAGCTAAACCATGACCCATTCGACGTTGCTCAGGGTCATACTGAGTTTATCGAACGTATGAAATGGCGCTATCCGTTTGTATTCTCACTTTTTATATTATTCTTCTTTCTTATAACCGGGCGTTTATTTTATTGGCAGATCGTTAAGGCGGAGATGTTATCAGGGTTGGCTAAAACACAGTATGCAGGCTCCATAAAAATATTACCGAAAAGGGGCGAAATAAATACTTCCGATAGATTTCAAATCGTAGCAAATAAAATTTCCTATTTAATGTACATTAACCCGACAGAAATCAAGGACAAGAATAAGACAATAAATATTCTTTCATCCCTTTCCGGTCTTTCACTGGCATCTTTAAGCGCCATGTTGTCTCCTGACAGGTTGTGGGTTCCAATAGAATCAGGGATCAGCCCGAAGGAAAAAGCAGAAATAGAAAAAATCAAACTTCAGGGAATCGGATTTGAAGAGCGTTATGCGCGTTTTTACCCTGAAGCGTCACTTGCTGCGCAGCTTACGGGGTTTGTAGGAAAGGATGAAGAGGGGCAGGATAAAGGGTATGGGGGGCTTGAAGGATTTTACGACCGGCTTTTAAGAGGCAAAGAAGG
>JGI20214J51088_10001458_pt1 | contig 16139 bp, 16 predicted proteins | sample WetSurMetagenome_FD_51088 | JGI IMG/M metagenome (IMG submission 51088) | reverse complement strand
GTATTCCCGCATGAGAATACTCCGATAATGACATCAGAGCACCCATTGCATAGTTTGGAATATGTTCTTCTATTTTCATCAATAGTCGCTGCCGGGGCCGGAATTTGGGTCGCCTATCGTTACTATATTACCAAACCCGAGAGACCAAAGCAATTGGCCTTGCGTTTCAACGGGCTTTATAATCTACTCGTTCATAAGTATTATGTAGATGAATTTTATAATATGGTCATCGTTCAGCCTCTGATATCGCTGGCGCTCTTNTTCTGGAAGATCACAGATATTCGCTTGATCGATGGTCTGGCCAACGGGATTGCCAGTTCGCTGGGCTGGTTTTCCTCGAAATTTCGTTTTGTCCAAACCGGACTCGTACGAAACTATGCTCTGTTTTTTGTGATCGGAGTTATTTTATTGATGGGATTCATAATTTTAAGATAATCATGATGAATAAGCAGCTTCACAACCATATCGAACACTACCGAAAGGATGCTGAATCGTTCGACTACTTCTCTGTGGAAAACCCTACCATTTACCAGGAGGAGCGTCGTCGAATAGGGCTTTTAACGCGGGCTATGAAGCTTAAAAGGGGACAGGCGGTTATCGATGCCGGCTCAGGCGGAGGTTGGGTGAGTCGAGCGCTTCTGCCCAAGGGGGTTTTCGTCTGCGCAGTTGATCTCTCAGCAAAGAATCTATCCGGAATTCGGCAAAGGTTTGATTTGAAGAATGAGGGGGGCTACATAGTAGCCGATCTTNATCATCTCCCATTCAAGAGCGATTCATTTGACGCTGCAACCTCTAATGATGTTTACGAACACCTTGAGCATCTCCAGACCGCGGCTTGTGAGCTTCGGAATGTACTTAAAAGCGGCGCCAAAGCGTTTATCTCAGTTCCGTATAAGGAGAATATCATCTTTTACCTGTGTATTCACTGCAACAAATTGACGCCGATCAATGCTCACCTGCATTCATTCGATGAGAATAGCTTAGGTGATATTTTTCTTTCAAACGGCTATAGGATCGAGAAGGTTACGAAATTCCTGAACAAAGGATTAGCCCTTCTGCAGGTTTACCGTTTTAGCGGCTGGATGCCGTACAGATTGTGGCGGGTCATAGATATTATTGCTAATATTATAATTAGAAAGCCCGGTAGAATGGCCCTTACGCTGGTGGCGCAGGAGAAATAAGGTATGCCGCTTCTTTCCTGGATAGTTTTTCTTCCCCTAATTGGAGTTTTGCTTGTTTTGTTCGTCAATAAAAACCAGCATAACGCCCTTAAGTGGATTGCCCTACTTGTCTCGATTGCGGATTTTGTCCTGACCATTATGCTTTTCACCGGATTCGATGGCAACAATACCGGGATGCAGTTTCGGGCCGGCCCCATGCCCTGGATCAGATCGCTTGGGGTGACATTCAGCCTGGGAGTTGATGGTATCTCCCTTCTGTTGGTGGTACTAACGCCTTTTTTGACAGCTATTGCTCTTGCCTCCGCCTGGAATGCGATTAGGGATAAGGTCAAGGGTTTCGTTATTACCATGCTGATGCTTGAAACCGGAATGCTTGGTGTTTTCTGCGCTACAGATTTATTCCTCTTCTACCTCTTTTGGGAGGCGATGCTTTTCCCGATGTACTTCCTCATTGGTGTTTGGGGCGGGCCAAGACGGATCTATGCGGCCATAAAATTTGTGCTGTTCACCATGTTCGGTTCGCTATTAATGCTGATCGGCGTGATAAAGCTTTATCTAATGACTTTTCCCGAACCGGGCGGGCGAACCACAGATTTATTAACGATTTTAAACTTACAAGTGCCGCCCGGCCTTCAAACCTGGCTCTTTTTGGTATTTGCATTAGCTTTCGCTATTAAGGTGCCGCTATTTCCGTTCCACACCTGGCTCCCTGATGCCCATGTCGAAGCCCCGACTGCCGGATCGATTATCTTAGCAGGCGTTCTCCTGAAGATGGGAACGTACGGTTTCTTAAGATTCTGCCTGCCCCTATTCCCACAAGCGACAATACAGTATATGCCGATAATATCGGTTTTGGCTCTTATCGGAATCACTTACGGGGCGCTGGTAGCCATGGTGCAAACCGATGTCAAATCGCTGGTGGCCTACTCCTCTGTGGCGCATTTGGGGTTTGTCATGCTGGGAATGTTTGCCTTAACCATGCAGGGGGTAAGCGGCTCTATNCTGCAAATGATAAACCATGGCATTTCTACCGGCGCTCTCTTTTTATTGGTAGGAATGATTTACGAGAGACGTCATACCAGGTTGATTGCCGATTTCGGTGGACTGGCGCACGTTATGCCTGTTTTCACAGCTATTTTTATTATCGTGACGCTTTCCTCAATCGGATTGCCTGGCACTAATGGTTTTGTGGGAGAATTTCTGATTCTTCTGGGTACATTTAAAACAAATATACCTTACGCAGTTATTGGAACGCTCGGTATAGTTCTGGCAGCGGTCTATATGCTTTGGATGGTGCAACGGGTATTCTATGGAGCACTTGATAAGGATGAGAACCGTAAGCTTCACGATATTGATTGGCGAGAGCGGTTAATTGCCATTCCACTTTTGATTATGATCTTTTGGATAGGGATTTATCCCAAGACTTTTCTTTCGAAGATTGAGCCGACGGTTAAGCATCTTCTTGAAGTGGTAGCTCCAGCCAACCGGGAAGCTCAGATAGAATATGGAATACCGAATGGTCAAACGCCCAGAGAAGTTACAAACGGTGAATTGAAATGAATTACGATTGGAGAATAATCTCGCCTGAGATCGCAATATTGCTCACCGCATTCGTTTTACTGATAGCGGATCTTTTNATTCATAAAGCCCGTAATACGATTCTGACCGCCATCAGCTTCGTGGGTGTCATCGGAGCAATGCTGTTAACATTCGGCAATTTCCAATCATTGGGGCTCGGGTTTGGCAATATTATTATCAACGATCACCTTACGTTTTATTTTCGAATCATCTTCTGCCTGGGTACGCTTCTGACAGNGTTTGTTTCGTCCAACTATATAAAGCGCGAGATGAAGGGGCTTGGCGAATACTATGTCTTAATTTTTATTTCCACATTTGGCATGATGGTCATGGCCTCGTCAACCGATCTGATCACGATATTTTTGGGCCTTGAGGTGATGAGTATTCCGCTCTATGTACTGGCGGGAATAAATCGCGACAGGCCGCGCTCTCGCGAAGCGTCAATGAAATACTTCCTGATGGGGGCTTTTTCCACCGGTTTCCTACTTTATGGTATCGCTCTTATGTTCGGCGCTTATGGCAGCACAAATCTCATCGAAATTGCCGAGCGGCTGAAATTTGGGGCCAACTACAGCCAGGTTCTCTCGAGNGCCGGATTGGCATTCATTCTGATCGGTTTAGGATTCAAAGCCGCTATTGCTCCGTTTCACATGTGGGTGCCTGATGTCTACGAGGGCTCGATTGCACCGGTAACTGCATTTATGTCATCTGGCCCNAAGGCGGCGGCGTTTGCNGCGCTCTTTCGGATATTCTCCCTTTTCTCGCCTGTTATCTCCGACAAATTTACGACAGTCCTCTGGATATTGGCAGTAGTTACCATGACCTGGGGAAATATCCTCGCTATTTCACAGAAAAATATCAAGCGCATGTTGGCTTATTCATCGATTGCCCACGCCGGTTACATCATGATAGCCNTGGTTGCCGGAGGGGAGGCCGGTCTCTCGGCTGGAGTATTTTATCTTCTGGCCTATACGGTCATGAATATTGGAGCTTTTGCGATAATCGTTCTGTTTGCAGGAAAAGGGGAGAAGCAGGAGAATATAAAGGATTACGCCGGATTCGGCCTTAAGTACCCGTTTGCCGGAGTAGCCATGTCAATTTTTATGCTTTCTCTTGCCGGAATACCCTCGACTGCCGGTTTCATGGGTAAGTACCGCATTTTTGCGGCCGCGATAAACTCCGGATATATTTGGCTGGTAGTAATTGCGGTGATGAACAGCTTGGTTTCGGTTTGGTATTATCTTGGGGTTATCGTGACCATGTATATGGTGCCGGAATCAGANCCGAAATCCGAATATGTTCTTTCAACCACATTGATGGTGGCAATCTTAATAGCACTTTTTGGAACTATACAGTTAGGGTTATTTCCTAACAGTTGGTTGGAATTAGCCAATCGAGCCGGGGCAAGTTTAAATTGGCTCAGATAACATCGCAAATTTCATATCTGCTTACATAGCAATAAGTTACAAAATTTTATATTGATGTTGAGAGGAAATCTCAATACAATTAGTAATTTTTATCATTTTTTGCTTGACATTTTTTTCACAATCTTTTATAATGGAGCGTGCTGGAGACGATANTTGAAGGGCGGTGGAAATATGAAGGGCACAACAAAAGTTTTAAACCAAAAGATCAAGCAACAAGGTTATCGGATGACCAGGCAGNGGGCTATTGTGCTCGAAGAACTGTCGCGTACGAAAGAGCATCCAAAAGCTGACGAAATTTATCAGATGGTCAGAAAGAGGCTACCTCACATTTCGTTTGGGACAGTCTATCGTTGCCTGAAGCTTTTACAGGAGTTGGGATTTGTCCGCGAGCTTAATTACGGCAAATGCTTTTCCCGATTCGATGCCAGGGCTGAAAATCATCAGCACTTTACCTGCACCAATTGTTGCAAGGTGATGGATGTCGACGAGCCGTTGGCGGTAACGACCGCAGGCGTACAGGTCGATGGCAAAAAGATGAAGGTCAATGATTATCGGTTGGAATTTTACGGCCTTTGCCGCGAATGCCAGTGACTCTTATTGGCGCTAACCGAAATTAATTGATCTTTTCGTTTGCTAAAGAATTAACTTGACTTAAAGTTGATCCAAAGTATATTATTTTTTCTCATTCCGGCGGGGTAANACTCGCCGGATCTACAATGAGGCAAGCGGCTATNTAGGGCCGCAACAGATCTTTGAAATAAGCTTTCCGGATAATAATCCGGCGCGAAATAAAATGGGGATGTAGTTCAGTTGGGAGAACGCTTGAATGGCATTCAAGAGGTCGCGGGTTCGACTCCCGCCATCTCCACTTTTTATTGTTATCAATCTAAATGTCATATTTTCTTTATATTCTGAAAAGCGAATCAAACAATCGCTCCTAAATCGGACACACAGCTGACCTTCAGAGAAGGCTCTGGGAGCACAATATTGGAAAAAGCCTTTCTACCAGGGGAAAAGGCCCTTGGGAACTGGTATTCCATGAGGAGTTTCCAACCAGACCTGAGGCAGTTCAACGGGAAATGCATTTTATATCTGTTGATGGGAGAATTGAATTAAAATCAAAGGGCATTTTATAGTTCAGTTGAGAGAACGGTCGAATCGACAGGTCGCGGGCTTATTCGCCGTTATAATGGTGAATTCGACCCCCGCCATTTCTATGTTTAATTGCCTACAATTAATATCATGACTATCTTTACCTAGCGTAAAATCTATCGATTCCATAGATTAAGTCGAATATTAGCATTTACATTTTTCCCAAATATTGATACTATTATCACGAGAACAGCAATATGCAATGGCACCAATACATAGAAATGGTTACCGCGATTATCGTGATAGTTGATCCGCTGGGGGCCATTCCTATTTTTTTGGGATTGACCTCTAATGATACTCTTCGGGATCGCAAGAGAATTGCCCGTACTGCGTCGATTGCAGCCGGAATTCTCATGATAGCGTCATCGGTTTTAGGGGAAGTTATGCTGCGCTTATTTGGTATCAGTGTCGCCTCATTCCGAGTCGGAGGAGGAATACTCGTACTTCTAACCTCGATCTCGATGATGAATGCTCGGATTAGCGCAGTCAAGCAGACTCCCGAGGAATCGAAAGAAGCTGAAGGCAAGGAAAATGTGGCCATAGTACCGTTAGCTGTTCCTCTTTTAGCCGGGCCGGCAGCAATAAGCACAGTTATCATTTTCACCCATAGATTTCCGGGAGTCCAAACTAAAATGCTCCTCATCTTTAGTATCGTTATAGCGTCCGCTCTGGTCTGGATATCTCTAAGGCTCTCGATTCCCCTGAGTAAAAAGCTCGGCCGTACAGGCCTTAACAATATCACTCGAATCATGGGGCTCTTGCTATCGGCGATAGCCGTTGAATTCATTACCAGTGGTTTGTTGGAGTTATTTCCCGGCTTGCAGTAATGTTTGCGAACACAGTTTTATAAATCAGAGGAAAAACAATGGGAGAAATATCGAATAATATGAGTGTGCCATTTATTAAAACATTACCACAGGAATCAATTGATTACTTCGAAATACTCGGTAAATCGGAGAGTCTTGTTATTCGATCGGGCATGGTGACGCTTACACCAGGCAAGGATGTTGGCTGGCATAGCACCAAACAATATGAAGAACTATTAATCGTTCTCGAAGGGGCAGGGAAACTGCTGGCAAAAGGGCATCCTGATTTGGAAATAGCTCGCGGGCAGATCGCTTATAATCCACCGCAAACCGAGCATAATGTTGTTAATACGGGCACGAAACCGCTTCGTTATATTTACGTTGTGGCTTGTACTCAATGAATGACGGGTATTAAAATTTTATTTGAAGCGCATTAAATCACCGATTTCGAATGTCCATTCCGGCGTTAGTACAGATTTGCCAGGCTCGATTTTATACCAGGGGCTAAGATTTTTATCAGTTGGGTTTTTTAGTATATGGATTTCCTGGGCAGGCATGTAACTTTGGGCTAATAGGAAAATCTTTTGGTTAATAATGGTATCAAAAGCCATATCAACAACAATAACGGCATGGCCGGGATGCGCGCTGGTTTTCCCCTGGATAAAGATATCTCCAATTTTCATATCCAACGGATTGTTTACACTCTGAAGCTCCTTCTTCAATGAATAAGTGCCTGCATAACGAAAAACAATCTCCAGATAGCTGCGAAACGATGCATACGATGAATCTACTTTCGAAGAACGAAACCAGGAAACTAAATTCAGTGTAACTACGGGTCTGTAGCCATTGATCCATTTCCTGAATGATGCCTTATCCCCGCTGGTGAAATCGAAATGAATATCGTTATATCGGCTGAGCGAATAAAGATATTCAGCTCGCAATCGAATTACGGCATCAGCGCATTGTTGCAGGTCTTTGTCACCTGTGTCAATATCGATCACTGCAAAATGAGCATTCTGGTTTGCTTTCAGAGTGCCATCGAAAAGATGAACCGGGGGAGAACCCTTCTTGGTCGGTAGATGTCTGAGCCAATCCTCGAAACTTCCGGCCGGAATTGGTCGACGTTCGAACCCGATTGGGGCGTGACACGCTCTGTAATGCTCGGCGATGAATCGCTGTTCGCCAGCCATAGATAGCTATCTCCAGCGTTGGCATTAACCGTTAACCAGCATAAACATAAGATAAACGAGGTGAGCTTAATTGTGTTCTGTCGGATTATCACTTTAATCAAATTCTATGNGTAATAATCAGTTTATTCAACAGTATTTTAATAAGTGCCAAATAAAAATGCCGCTCGAGATAAATCCCGGCGGCATAGTAATACTATTATTTCGTTTAGTTTTGAGATTCTTTTTCCTCAGCGGCATGTTTTAGCTTATCGTTGGCAAAGATAGCAATCTCTACCCGGCGATTCTGAGCCTTGCCGTCGGGTGTGTCGTTAGAGGCCACCGGTTGGGTTTCGCCATATCCCTGGGTATGGAAGCGGGTGGGATCAACTTGCAAACCTGTTAGGTAGTTGGATACTGAGTTGGCTCTGCGTATGGATAAATCCATATTATAATCATCTTTACCATCGCTATCAGTATGGCCCTCAATTAATATCTGGGTATCAGGATACTTATTGAGAATCGTAGCCAGCTTTTGAAGATTTTCCTGGGCTGTCGGTTGGATATCTGATTTGTTCACATTAAAGAGAATTCCAGAANTAAAGGTTATCTTGATTCCTTCGCCGACTCGNTCAATCTTCGCGCCTTCGAGATCCGCTTGTAAATCTGCGGCTTGTTTATCCATGTAATTGCCGATAACGGCTCCCGCCGTTCCGCCAACCGCAGCGCCCAGGATAGCGCCAACCGCCGTATTACCGGCCTGGTGTCCAATAATACCACCGATTATACCGCCTGACGTGGCTCCAATGATGGCTCCTTTGTCACGACGTTTCATACTGGCGCAACTAATCATGCCCAAAATAAGGACCGAAACAATAAAGAGAGTACCTATTCTTTTCATTCTATCTCCTTCCAAGTTTGAATTAATGGCTATTGTAAACCCCTTCAATTTCTAAAAAGGCATCTTTGTCGGGACTTGTCAAGAAAAAAGATATGGAGGAGAATTAAAACTATTAATAAGGCATGCTGTTACCCGGTACAGAATTGCAAAAACCAATAAGGCCGGTAAATTGAATATCATAATAATTAATAATCCCCCAATAAATAGTCCCTTTTTTTTGCTTGCTTTAGAGCCGTTGGACCGCTAAAATCACTCTATGCATAAGACTCGATGCCTTGCTATGGTTACGATGGGGCTATTCATATTGGCTACGAACTCATTTGCCGAGAAGGGTTTCACCATCGAAGGTGGTCTCATTTATGATCAACCGGGAAGTGGAGTTCGCAATCGGCCATATCCGGCTATGAAAGGAGGCTTGGGTTATATAGCCAATTTCGGCTATAATTTTGTCAACCAGGCGGGCCTCGTATTTGGTGTGATACACTCAACGCATAACTACGAGCTTGGCGTTCGCGCCAACGCCGTTATAGAAGATAACGCCGATAAAACCACTTTCTTTCTTAAGGCGCGAGTATCTCCTCTGAAACGCGAGAAATTTGAGATTGTTACCTCGGCCGGAATAGGCTTTTTCGATATTGCCGGAAAGCAAATTATCCAGGAACAGGAAGCTGATAATGATTTTTCCGGATTGGGATTTACCGGGAATTTTGATTTTCGATACTATATCACAAATGGTTTAGCTGTGTCTATATATTTAGGGGCCAATTTTGTTGATTATGGCCGGTATGAGATTTTTGGTTATAAAACTGATTATGGGAAGAAGATGCCGGGTGGTAATTCGATTAACTGGGGCTTGACCTTATTTCATCAAATCGGGATTCCCCAATTTTAGTTTGAATAAAATTGTTTGCCGACGGTATCTAATCGTGGCTATGATTTGAAACATTAAGGGCAGTTTTTCGTTAATAAAACCTGTTGTGCCTGAAAGGATGTCATGATGGAAGATCCTAACGCCGAAATGGCAATGAACACGCCGGGAGAATTACCTCCCGTAGAGCCTNGCTTTGGACAAAAATTAATACTTGCTTTTACCAATCCGATCAAGCTTTTCGAAAGTATTCAGCGGCAATCATCGTGGCTGCCTCCACTTATCGCTATTATCCTGGTTTCGATTATTGCGGGGTTGATCGCCCAGCCTTACATTATGCCATCCGTACGTCAGGAAACTATGGCATATCTCTCCAAAATTCCTAATATGCCTGAAGATGCCATAGCCAAAGCGAACGAGCAGTTCGATAAATCATCTGAATTAACCGCCAAAGGCGTTGCCATGACGGTAGTTGGCTCTATCTTAATGAGAACGGCCGCCTTCTTTGTGGTTGTNACGGCAATCTTTTTGATGGGTGCTATCTTTTTCGGAGGGACAGCCAAGTATATCAAAGTCATGTCGATGTATGCCTGGGTCCTTCCGATCTGGATTTTAGGAATATTAATCGTTACGCCTTTGATGATAATAAAAGGATCGCATGCAGTCTCGCTTTCCCCGGCGGTTATTATGCCGTCCGATCCATTCAATTCAATCTACTTTTTCTTAAAGAACTTAAGCTTTTTTAATATCTGGGCTGTGATTGTGGCCGGCATCGGAATATCGGTAATCTATGGGATTACCCGGGCCAAGGGCATAATCGTGATGCTTATCCTCTGGGGCATTTGGATAGTCATCAATAGCTTCATTCCGTTTCTCAATTTTCAAATGGCAATATCAGGTTTGACATAACAATATAGAGGAAATCATGAAACTTAGAGTTTTAATAATCATCGCTTGCGTTCTCGCCGGGCTCCAGACTGCCTCGGCTGAGGTACTGACNCTTGATCAGTGCATTAATACCGCTCTTCAACACAATTTTGGGGTTCAAGCTGCCCGTAATTCATACGAGGCATCACGGGCCCAGACCTACACGGCCTGGGGCGCTATCTTGCCCTCGATTTCCATTTCGGCCAGCGCCAACCGTAGTTGGACGGGATATCCAAGAAGNACCGTCATTATTGATACCGTTACCATGGATACGACAATTCTTAGAGANCCTAACATCTCCAAAAGNTATAGCGGCGCATTAAGTTTTGGCGTTACTTATAACGGTTTGGGGGTTGGCACCTACGCGAATTTTAAAAGATTGCATCATGCCAGGAGTTCATCGTATTACAACCTCACCTCAACTCAGTCGGAGATCGTCCAGCAGGTGAAGTCTGATTACTACGGCGTGGTTAGGACTAAAACACTGGTAGGGGTGGCAATCGACGCGGTCAAGAGGAGTCAGGAAGGATTACGAGTAGCTCAAAGCCGTTACGAACTCGGCGCTGCTTCCATGTCGGATGTTCTCAAGGCCAGAGTGCAACTGGGGAATGACCAACTTGATTCCGTAATCCAGGCCAACAGCTATCAACTGGCGCTCGCCAATCTTGCATTCGATTTGGGTGTCGATGTCAATCGGGGTATTGAGATCGATGAGAACTTACCGCCAACGCAGTTTGATATGAGCTATGATGCCGTCCTTGATGAAGCGATGCTAAAAAATCCCGATTTTCGGAAAGCTCAATTTGATCTGGCAGTCGCGAAAGATTCAAAACTATTAGCCTGCAGCGATCTTCTCCCGAGTATCAGTTTTAATTTAACGCATGGTACCGATGTTAACAAATTTGGNGATTTATTTACTTTCAAACAGGACAACGCGGGTTATAGTATGTCGGCTACGCTCAGATTCAACATATTCAACGGTTTCAACGACTATGCAGCTATCAAAACTGCCAGGGAATCTGAGAAGACATCCCAAGAAAACCTCTTTAACACGCAAAACAGAGTAGCTTTATTGGTTAAGCAGGCTTTTTTAGCCCTTTCTCAGGCCGATGAATCCAAACGACTTTCGAATGAATCGGTAGCATCGGCGCAAGAGGATCTAAATCTCGTTAAGGAAAAGTATAGCCTGGGCGCGGCCACTATTTTGGATTTGCTCACCGCCGAGGCATCGCTGACTCAAGCTCAGCAAAACCAGGTGCAAGCGGTTTATGATTATAATGTGGCGGTATCTCAGGTGGATAAGGTACTTGGTAGATAGTATTTTCGGAGGAGTGGATGAAAAAGAAGTGGTATTTTATCATTGGCGGCGTTGTTATTCTGGCGGTATTTGTCGTTCTGGCGCTCAAATCGACAGGTGTTAAGAAAACTGATGTCACGGTCGAGAAAGCGACTCGGGGAGAGATAACCTCGATTGTCACCGCCACCGGTAAGGTTAAGGCGCAGGCCGATGTGCAAATTTCCGCCGATGTCATGGGGCGCATCGAGCGCTTACCTGTTAAGGAAGGCGATACTGTCAAGACCGGCCAACTTCTGGTCCAGATTGATTCCCGCTCGCGCGAAATGCAAGTAGCCCAAGCAAGGGGGGCACTCCTTTCCGCTCAATCGAGCTTAGCGACTGACAGGGTAAACCTGGATCGCGAAAAAGCCCTTTTCGCCAAGAATCTGACTTCCCAATCGCAGCTTGATATCACCCAGAGTAGTTTCGATCAGGCATCTGCTCAGGTACAAATAAGCCAGGCCAATCTGGATCAAGCTCAGGACCAACTCGATAAATGCACGATCAGGGCTCCCATGAGCGGCGTAATTACGCTTCTCAACTCCGAGGCGGGCGAAAATGTCGTCATCGGCACTATGAATTCGGCGGGCACGGTGATCATGGTGATTTCGGATCTATCCGCAATCGAGATCGAGGCCGAAGTCGATGAAACCGATATCGCTTCAGTCAGTCTGAATCAGGATGTAAAAATATCGCTGGATGCATTTCCAGATACAACTTTCCATGGTCGGGTGATCGAAGTTGGAAATTCTGCCCAGGTCGGCTCTATCTACAGCACATCAACAAACCAGGTCACAAATTTCCTGGTAAAGGTTTTGATTGAGGATACGGTTAATAATATCAAGCCCGGCATGACTGCTTCGGTAGATATCAATACCGCCCAGCGCGCCGACGCTGTCAGGATTCCCTCCAGTTCCGTGGTTATGCGTCTCGAAGGAACTGAAAAAGAGGACGTTTCAAAAGGTCCGGTAAAAACCGAGGTAAAAGCTGAAGAAACCGGCGCTGCCGTACTTAAGAAGCGTGATATCGATGGAGTATTCATAGTCAAGGGGGCACAGGCGCGTTTTGTGCCGGTCAAGACAGGTATTCGAGATCAGCAGTACGTGGAGATTATTAGCGGCATCGCCGACGGTGATAGCGTCATTACGGGTCCCTATAAGACTCTTAGAACGATCAAGAATGGCGAATATGTTAATCCGCAAAAACCGAAATTCGGATTGGGCGGCGATAGTACATCGGTTCATATAGAATAATTTTATCAGGGGGAGAGGATTAACTTGCTTATCAGCACTAAAGACCTCTGGAAAATATACAAGGTTGGAACGGAGGAAGTCCTGGCCCTGCGTGGCGTCAACCTGGATATCGCTAAAGGGGAGTATGTGGCGATAATGGGGCCATCGGGTTCGGGGAAATCGACTCTAATGAACCTGATCGGCTGTCTCGATACACCCAGCCGTGGTGTCTATGAGCTTAATGGCAGGCTGGTATCAGGCATGAATGACGATGAACTCGCTCATATCAGAAATAAAGAAATCGGTTTTGTTTTCCAGACATTCAATCTCCTGCCTCGTGCAACCGCCCTGCACAATGTTGAGTTGCCTCTGATCTATAACGGTACGCGGGCCGAGGACAGACGCGACATGGCCAGGGAAGCGCTGGTTATGGTCGATCTGGCCGATCGTGTGACCCATAGACCAAATGAGCTTTCAGGCGGACAGCGGCAGAGAGTAGCTATCGCGCGCGCGCTGGTTAATAAACCCTCCCTTATTTTAGCAGACGAGCCTACCGGTAATCTCGACACTAACACCGGAATCGAAATCATGGCTTTGCTCTCCCGGCTGCATAAGGAAGGCAATACCATTATCATCGTCACCCACGAACGAGATATCGCCCTTTATGCCGACAGGATTATTTATATCCGTGACGGTAAAATCGAAAAAGAAGAACGCAGGGCCGAAAGCGGATAGTATATGTGGTTTGTCGAGGGCGTAGTAATAGCATTCCAATCGATCGCGGCCAATAAGCTGCGGTCGATTTTAACACTGGTCGGCATAATCATCGGAGTAACAACCGTTATAGCCGTGGTATCAATCATTAATGGTATGAACAATTATATAACGGTGAAGATTAATACTTTGGGTTCAAACACCTTCATAATCGATAAAGAAGGGATCATTACATCCGAAGAAGACTGGCTCAACGCCCAGAAGCATAAAGATATAACCATGGAAGATATGCGGGCGATCAAACGAGGCTGTACACTTTGCGACGATATCGGCGGCGCGGTTAGCTCGATGCAACGGATTAAGTACGGTCCTAACTATCTGGAGGATATCCCTCTTTCGGGCGCAACATACAATTTCACCGATATTTCGGATATCGATATAGATTACGGCCGCAATCTTGATCAGGGGGATGAGGATCACCGTGCGTCAGTCTGCCTGGTTGGTCCTGATATTGTCGACGATCTTATGAAAGTAAGTGCGCCTTTGGGTAAGAATATTAAAGTCGGAAACTATTATTTTCGGATAGTAGGGGTAGGAAAGTCGCGCGGCTCCTTTTTGGGTCAGAATCAGGATAGCTGGATTTGCATTCCACTGGCTACCTATGAAAAGTATTTCGGACGGCGTATGAGTCTTGCCATTTACGCTAAAGCCGTCGATGTTAAATTTCTCGATGAAGCGCAAGACCAGGCCCGTTCAATCCTTCGGACCCGACACAAAACCAAGTATAATCAAAAAGACGATTTCGGGATGATGACCGCCGGAACCCTGATGCAGTTGTATAATAGCTTCACCGGGGCCGCCTGGATGGTGCTTATCATTTTATCATCGGTTTCTCTACTGGTAGGCGGAATAGTCATTATGAATATTATGTTAGTTTCGGTTACGGAGCGGACTCGCGAGATCGGTATTAGAAAAGCGATCGGTGCGAAAAGACGCGATATCCTCTGGCAGTTTTTGATCGAGGCTGTTACCTTATCCATAGTAGGTGGAGCGGTCGGAGTATTAGGTGGGGTTGGCCTGGCATTGGCGGTGGCCAAATTCTCACCTTTACCGGCGTCAATTCAGGCCTGGGCTATTTTTACCGGACTGGGTGTGGCCTCAAGCGTAGGGATAGTTTTCGGCCTTTTCCCGGCGCTCAAGGCGGCCCGACTCGATCCGATTGAGGCTTTGAGGCACGAATGAAAAGCCTTTGGGGAGCTATATTGCCGCTGATCGGAATCGTCGCGATAGTGTTTTTTGTAAAGGAGTCACCTTGGATCGCTGTGGAAAATACGATACCTTTGCCATCATCCTGGGATGCGCAGTCGCGGCGGTTTGGCTGATAATACTATTTATTTGGAGAAATAGCTCGTGACTTTGAACGAATTCAAAGAAAGCCTGATTATGTCGCTGGGCACATTCAAGGCCCACAAGATGCGTTCATTCCTGACTGTTCTTGGCGTTTTAATCGGCGTATTTACGATCATTACTGTGGTCTCGGTTATAACCGGATTGAATAACTCTATGGCCCGCCAGATTGAGTCGTTAGGCTCCAATGTAATATATATCTCAAAATTTAAACCGGGTATACAGTTCGGGAACCGTCCGCCATCCGAACGGAACCGCAAGGATATCACTTTCGAGGATGCCCAGGCTATCTTAAACAGTTGCCCCGCGATTAACGCTATCGCACCGCAGAATTTTTATCATGCGTCTGGCGGCAATACCGCAAAATATAAGGATCATGAGATACGCAATCCCAGCCTTTTCGGAACTTTGCCCGATTATGAAATCGTCAACAACAGTTTTGTGGAAAAGGGACGATTCTTCGACGATGGCGATGAAAAATCTCGCAACAAGGTGGCTGTGGTNGGTTACGGCGTTGCCGATAAGTTATTTCCAACTGAAGACCCATTGGAGAAGCAGATCCTGGTTAATGACGATAAATATACGGTTATCGGCGTTATGCCTAAAAGCGAAACGTTCGGCGGGCATGACGAAAATAATTTTATTGCAATTCCATACGCGACATTTAAGAAAGCTCATCCGGAGGAAAAGGGACTCTGGCTGGCCGTTAAAGCTATTACGCCGGAGGTTATGCCTGAGGCAAAAGACCAGATCACCGAACTAATGCGTCGTCGGCATGGGCTTAAATACAATGACCCCGATGATTTTGCGATCTTCACTCAAGAGAACCTGATGGAAATATGGAATACCGTGACCCAGGCCATTTGGCTGGTTATGATTGTCATCTCCTCGATTGGTCTTCTTGTGGGAGGAGTAGGCGTCATGAATATTATGCTGGTTTCGGTAACCGAACGGACTAAGGAGATTGGTATTCGAATGGCTGTGGGAGCCAGGAGGCGCGATATCCTCTGGCAGTTTCTTATCGAAGCTATGGCACTCTCCGGGCTGGGAGGCATATTGGGTATACTACTCGGTATTGCGGCAGGACAGATAATCGGAGCNACAACTCCTTTACCGGCAGCAGTTTCTGTTCCNTGGGTTTTAATCGGTTTCGGATTTTCAGTGGGGGTAGCGCTTGTATTCGGAATTTATCCGGCCGCNCGTGCTTCCAAACTTGATCCCATTGAATGTCTTAGGTATGAGTGACAGCGAGAAACATTTGATTGTTTCGGGAAGTTAATCGAATGGACAGGCGAATGTGCTTGCACAATGTCGCCTTGGTATGATAGATTATTGAAAGGCAGATTATGCGAAAATCGATTACACTGATAACCACAATTGTCCTGACTCTTGCCGTAGTGGCATTTGCGGAGGATAATCCTGGTATCAGAGATGAGCTGGCTCC
>JGI20214J51088_10001456_pt1 | contig 16146 bp, 30 predicted proteins | sample WetSurMetagenome_FD_51088 | JGI IMG/M metagenome (IMG submission 51088) | reverse complement strand
CAAGCTGATCGCGCCGATCGCGATGGAAGAAGGTCTGCGCTTCGCGATCCGCGAGGGCGGCCGCACCGTCGGCGCCGGCGTCGTCGCGAAGATCATCGAGTGACATGGTGCCCCCGACTGTCAGCGCGCGCTGCGGCGCGCGCGCCAGTCGCCCCCCGAAGGGGCTCGCTTCGCGGCCGGGAGACCCTGATCGTGAGGCGCCCTTCGGCCCGCACCGCGCACCCGCAGCCCTAGGGGCCGCGGGACTGTCTGCCTAGAGGAACACCATGTCTACGAAACAAAAGATCCGCATCCGTCTGAAGGCCTTCGACTACAAGCTGATCGACCAGTCGGCCCAGGAAATCGTCGAGACCGCCAAGCGCACCGGCGCCATCGTCAAGGGCCCGGTGCCCCTGCCCACGCGCATGCAGCGCTTCGACATCCTGCGCTCGCCGCACGTCAACAAGACGAGCCGCGACCAGTTCGAGATTCGCACGCACCAGCGCCTCATGGACATCGTCGACCCGACCGACAAGACCGTGGACGCGCTGATGAAGCTCGACCTGCCGGCCGGCGTGGACGTCGAGATCAAGTTGCAGTAAACGCGAGAGCAGTTGCGGGTCAGCCCGCAACTGCTACAATCGCGGGCTTTTCCCGATCAGGTATTGCTGGTCGAGGAATCCTCACCCCGGCCAATCGATGTCGGGATCGTGAACAAAGGCGCTGCCGCCGTCTCGGGTGGTGGTGCTGGAGAAAACCATGAGCATGAGCGAAAAGCTCGGCTTGCTGGGCCGCAAGGTGGGCATGATGCGCATCTTCACGGACGATGGCGACACCATCCCCGTGACCGTGCTCGACGTGTCCAACAACCGCGTCACGCAAGTCAAGACGGTTGCCACCGACGGCTACGACGCGCTGCAAGTCGCGTTCGGCAGCCGCAAGGCCAGCCGCGTCAGCAAGCCCGCAGCCGGGCACCTGGCCAAAGCCGGCGTCGAAGCCGGCCAGGTCCTCAAGGAATTCCGCGTCGCCGCCGACGTTGCCGGCCAGTACAAGCCTGGCGCCGTGCTGCCGGTGAGTGTGTTTGCCGCCGGCCAGAAGGTCGACGTGCAGGGCACCTCGATCGGCAAGGGCTTCGCCGGCACCATCAAGCGTCACAACTTCAGCTCGCAGCGCGCATCGCACGGCAACAGCCGTTCGCACAACGTGCCGGGCTCGATCTCGATGGCGCAGGATCCGGGGCGCGTGTTCCCGGGCAAGAAGATGACCGGCCATATGGGCGACGAGACCGTCACCACCCAGAACCTCGACGTCGTGCGCATCGACGAGGCGCGCTCGTTGCTGCTGGTGCGCGGCGCCGTGCCGGGTGCCAAGAACGGCCACGTGGTCGTGCGTCCCGCCGTCAAGGCCCGTGCCGCGAAGGGAGCCCAGTGATGCAACTCGAGCTCCTGAACGAACAAGGCCAGGCCACGTCCAAGGTCGACGCGCCGGACACCGTCTTCGCGCGCGACTACAACGAGGCGCTGGTGCACCAGATCGTCGTCGCCTTTCAGGCCAACGCGCGCCAGGGCACACGTGCCCAGCTCGATCGCGGCGAGGTCAAGCACTCGACGAAGAAGCCGTTCCGCCAAAAGGGCACCGGGCGCGCACGCGCCGGCATGACCAGCTCGCCGCTGTGGCGCGGCGGTGGTCGGATCTTCCCGAACCGGCCGGACGAGAATTTCTCGCACAAGGTCAACAAGAAGATGTATCGCGCCGGCATGGCGGCCATCCTCTCGCAGCTGGCCCGCGACGGTCGCCTCGCGGTGGTCGACAGCCTCAGCATCGATGCACCGAAGACCAAGCTGCTTGCCGCCAAGTTCAAGGCGATGGGTCTGGACTCGGTGCTGGTGATCGCCGACCAGATCGACGACAACCTCGCGCTCGCCTCGCGCAACCTGGCCAACGTGCTGGTCGTCGAGCCGCGTTACGCCGATCCGCTGTCGCTCGTCTTCTACAAGAAGGTGCTGGTGACCAAGGGCGCGATCGAGCAGCTCAAGGAGATGTTCGCATGAGCCGCATCAATCCCATCGGGCAGAAATTCGACGAAGGCCGTCTGGCCACGGTGCTGGTAGCGCCGATCATTTCGGAAAAGGCCACCCGCATCGCCGAGAAGCAGAACCAGGTTCTGTTCAAGGTGCTGCGCGACGCGACCAAGCCCGAGATCAAGGCCGCAGTCGAGCTGATGTTCAAGGTCGAGGTCGCCTCGGTCGAGACGACGGTGCAGAAGGGCAAGGTCAAGCGCTTCGGCAAGTCCATCGGCCGGCGCGACCACGTCAAGAAGGCGTATGTGTCGCTGAAGCCGGGCCAGGAGCTCAACTTCTCCGGGGAGGCCGCTTAAATGGCTGTGATCAAGGTCAAGCCGACGTCGCCGGGCCGCCGTGCCGTGACGAAGGTGGTGCACAAGCACCTGCACAAGGGTGCTCCCGAGGCTTCGCTGCTCGAGCCGCAGAAGCAGAACTCCGGCCGCAACAACAACGGCCACATCACGATGCGTCACAAGGGTGGGGGTCACAAGCACCACTACCGCGTCGTCGACTTCAAGCGCAACAAGGATGGCATTCCGGCGAAGGTCGAGCGCATCGAGTACGACCCGAACCGCAGTGCCCACATCGCGCTGCTGTGCTATGCCGATGGCGAGCGCCGCTACATCATCGCCCCGCGCGGTGTCGAGGCCGGCGCGACCCTGGTGTCCGGTGCCGAGGCGCCGATCAAGGCGGGCAACACGCTGCCGATCCGAAACATCCCGGTGGGTTCGATCATCCATTGCATCGAGATGCTGCCCGGCAAGGGGGCGCAGATCGCGCGTTCGGCGGGTGCCTCGGTGACGCTGATGGCGCGCGAAGGCATCTATGCGCAGCTCCGGCTGCGGTCGGGCGAGGTGCGCAAGATCCACATCGACTGCCGCGCCACGATCGGCTCGGTCAGCAACGAAGAGCACAGCCTGCGCCAGTACGGCAAGGCCGGTGCGATCCGCTGGAAGGGCATCCGCCCGACCGTGCGCGGCGTTGCGATGAACCCGGTCGACCACCCGCACGGCGGTGGCGAAGGCCGCACCGGTGAAGGCAAGCCGCAGGTGTCACCGTGGAACACGCTGACCAAGGGCTACCGCACTCGCAGCAACAAGCGCACGCAGACGATGATCGTCTCGCGGCGCAAGAAGTGAGGTCAACGACATGACCCGTTCGCTCAAGAAAGGTCCCTTCGTGGACCATCATCTGCTGGCCAAGGTCGAGAGGGCCGCCGCCATCAAGGACAAGAAGCCGATCAAGACCTGGTCGCGCCGCAGCACCATCCTGCCCGAGTTCATCGGCTTGACGGTGGCCGTGCACAACGGCAAGCAGCACGTTCCGGTNTACGTGACCGACCAGATGGTCGGCCACAAGCTCGGCGAGTTCGCGCTGACCCGCTTGTTCAAGGGTCACCCGGCGGACAAGAAAGCCAAGAAGTAGGGGCCAGCCATGGAAACCAAAGCAAGTGTTCGTGGCGTCCGCCTGTCGGTGGACAAGGGCCGGCTGGTGGCCGACATGATCCGCGGCAAGAAGGTCGACCAGGCGCTGAACATCCTGGCCTTCACGCCGAAGAAGGCCGCGCTGATCATCAAGAAGGCGGTCGATTCCGCGGTGGCGAACGCCGAGCACAACGACGGCGCCGACATCGACGAGCTGAAGATCAAGTCGATCTACGTCGAGCAGGGTGCGACGCTGAAGCGCTTCTCCGCGCGCGCCAAGGGCCGCGGCAACCGCATCAGCAAGCCCACCTGCCACATCTTCGTGACGGTCGGCAACTGAGGAGCTGGGAAAGAACATGGGACAGAAAATCCACCCGACCGGCTTCCGCCTGAGCGTCACCCGTGCCTGGGCTTCGCGCTGGTTCGCCAACCACCGCAACTTCGCCGGCATGCTGGCCGAGGACCTGCAGGTGCGCGAGTACCTGAAGACCAAGCTGAAGAACGCCGCGGTCTCGCGCATCCTCATCGAGCGCCCGGCCAAGAACGCCCGCATCACGATCTTCTCGGCGCGGCCGGGCGTCGTGATCGGCAAGAAGGGCGAGGACATCGAGAACCTCAAGGCCGAACTGGGCCGACGCCTGCGCGTGCCGGTGGCGGTGAACATCGAGGAGGTGCGCAAGCCCGAGATCGATGCCCAGTTGATCGCCGACTCGATCACCCAGCAGCTCGAGAAGCGCATCATGTTCCGCCGCGCGATGAAGCGTGCGATGCAGAACGCGATGCGCCTGGGCGCGCAGGGCATCAAGATCATGTCTTCGGGCCGCCTCAACGGCATCGAGATCGCGCGCTGCGAGTGGTACCGCGAAGGCCGTGTGCCGCTGCACACCCTGAAGGCCGACATCGACTACGGCTTCTCGGAAGCGAAGACGACCTACGGCGTCATCGGCGTCAAGGTCTGGGTCTACCGCGGTGACCGCCTGGCCAATGGCGAAGCGCCGACGATCGCCAAGACCGAAGGCGAAGACGACCGCCGCAACCGCCGTGGTCCGCGTCCGGGTGAACGCCCGGGTGCCGGCCGCGGGGGCCGTCCCGACCGTGGCGCCCCGCGCGCTGCAGAAGGCGCCCCGGCGCCTGCTGCCGATGCCGCGACAAAGAGCCCCGGGCCGGCTGTCAAGCGCGTCCGCCGCGCCGCCACGCCGGGTGCCGCGGCACCGGCCGGCGGTGAGAGCAAAGGAGAATAAGGATGCTGCAACCTGCACGTCGCAAGTTCCGCAAGGAACAAAAGGGTCGCAACACCGGCATCGCCACGCGCGGCGCGGCCGTGTCGTTCGGCGACTTCGGCCTGAAAGCCACCGAGCGCGGCCGCATCACGGCGCGCCAGATCGAAGCCGCGCGCCGCGCGATTTCGCGCCATATCAAGCGCGGTGGCCGCGTCTTCATCCGCATCTTCCCGGACAAGCCGATCTCGCAGAAGCCGGCCGAAGTGCGCATGGGCAACGGCAAGGGCAACCCCGAGTACTACGTGGCCGAAATCCAGCCCGGCAAGGTGCTGTACGAGCTCAACGGCGTTCCGGAAGCGCTTGCCCGCGAGGCATTCACGCTGGCGGCGGCCAAGCTGCCGCTGCGTTGTACCTTCGTGGCACGCCAGGTCGGCACCTGAGGAGACGGACGATGAAAGCATCTGAACTGCGCGCCAAGGACGTCGCCGCGCTGGAGAAGGAAGTCTCCGATCTGCTGAAGGCCCATTTCGGCCTGCGCATGCAGAAGGCGACCCAGGCGCTGACCAACAATTCCCAGCTGGGCAACACGCGCCGAGACATCGCCCGCGTGAAGACCATCCTGGCCGAAAAGAAGAGGGCTGCCAAATGAGCGCAACCGAAACCGGGGCGCCGACCGCCGTGGCGCCGCAGAAGAACACGCGGACCTTCGTCGGCCGCATCGTCAGCGACAAGCGCGCGAAGACGGTGACGGTGCTCGTCGAGCGCCGCGCCGCGCACGAGCTGTACGGCAAGATCGTCGCACGTTCGCGCAAGTACCACGCGCACGACGAGAAGGGCGAGTACAAGCTCGGCGACCTGGTCGAGATCGCCGAAGGTCGGCCGATCAGCAAGACCAAGTCCTGGGTCGTGACGCGCTTGATCCAGAAGGCCGAGTTGGTCTAAGGGTCCCCCGCCTGCAACCAACGGCCGGAAGCTGGATACTGCCCAGCCCCGGCCGTTTTGCTTGCGGCAGCCGCCGTGGCCGGCGCCCCTTCATTGGCTGATACACAGGAGTAACCCATGCTGAAGATCGGAGACCGCCTGCCCGCGGGCAGCCTGCAGGAATTCATCGAAACCGAGGGGCCCGGCTGCTCGGTCGGTCCGAACAGTTTCGATGTCGCTGCGGCCACCGCGGGCAAGAAGATCGCGCTCTTCGCGCTGCCCGGGGCCTACACGCCCACCTGCTCGGCCAAGCACGTGCCCGGCTACCTCGACAAGGCCGGCGAGTTGAAGGCCGCCGGTGTCGACGAAATCTGGTGCGTGTCCGTCAACGACGCCTTCGTGATGGGCGCCTGGGGCCGGGATCTCGGCACGGCCGGCAAGGTCCGCATGATGGCCGACGGCAGCGCCGCCTACACCCAGGCGACCGGGCTCACGCTGGACCTGACCGCGCGCGGGATGGGCATGCGCTCGAACCGCTACTCGATGCTGGTCGACGACGGTGTCGTCAAGACGTTGAACATCGAGGCGCCGGGCAAGTTCGAGGTGAGCGACGCCGAGACGATGCTCCGCCAGGTGAAGGCGCTGGGCTGATTGATTGAGCCGCGCTGCGTCGCTTGACGCGGCGTCGGCTTTCGTTGCATAATTAAAAGCTTCGCCGGTTTGCCGCGAGCGGCCGCTTTCAGCGGCACAACGTGGCAGGCCGGGTTCGCCCAGATCTACCCAGACACGGGCCCAAGACTGACCGGCAGCGCCTTTTGAAGGCGGCGGGAAAAGTTGGGGACACAAAATGATCCAAATGCAATCGCGGCTCGATGTGGCCGACAACACGGGCGCCAAATCCGTCATGTGCATCAAGGTGCTCGGCGGCTCGAAGCGGCGCTACGCCGGCATCGGCGACGTCATCAAGGTCAGCATCAAGGAAGCCGCGCCGCGTGGCCGCGTCAAGAAGGGCGAGGTCTACAGCGCCGTCGTCGTGCGTACCGCCAAGGGCGTGCGTCGCCAGGATGGCTCGCTGGTCAAGTTCGACGGCAATGCCGCCGTGCTGCTGAATGCCAAGCTCGAGCCGATCGGCACTCGCATCTTCGGGCCGGTGACGCGTGAACTGCGCACCGAGCGCTTCATGAAGATCGTCTCGCTGGCGCCGGAAGTGCTCTGACGCGCCGCCGTTCGCAAAGGACCGACCATGAACAAGATTCGCAAAGGCGACCAGGTCATCGTGCTGACCGGCCGTGACAAGGGCAAGCGCGGCACGGTGGCGCAGCGCGTCGACGACGAGCGTATCGTCGTCGAAGGCGTCAACATCGTGAAGAAGCACGTCAAGCCGAACCCGATGAAGGGCACGACCGGCGGCGTCGTCGACAAGACCATGCCGATCCACCAGTCCAACGTCGCGATCTACAACGCCGCGACTGGCAAGGCCGACCGTGTCGGCATCAAGATCGACGGCGACAAGAAGACCCGGGTCTTCAAGTCGAGCGGCGCAGAGATCAAGGCCTGAGGCTAGAGGGACAAATGGCAAAGACTCAAGCGGCCCCAGCGGCCGGCTCGGCCCGCCTGCAGGCCATCTACCGCGAGAAGATCGTCCCCGAGTTGATGGCGAAGTTCGGCTACGCCTCGGTGATGCAGGTTCCGCGGCTCGAGAAGATCACGCTCAACATGGGCGTGAGCGAAGCGGTGTCGGACAAGAAGGTGATGGACAACGCCGTCGGCGACCTCACCAAGATCGCCGGCCAGAAGCCTGTCGTGACGAAGAGCAAGAGGCCGATCGCCGGCTTCAAGATCCGCGAAGGCGTGCCGATCGGCTGCATGGTCACGCTGCGCGGCGTGCGGATGTACGAATTCCTGGACCGCTTCGTGACCGTGGCGCTGCCGCGCGTGCGCGACTTCCGCGGCATCTCGGGCCGTTCGTTCGACGGTCGCGGCAACTACAACATCGGTGTCAAAGAGCAAATCATCTTCCCCGAGATCGAATACGACAAGATCGATGCGATCCGGGGTATGAACATCAGCATCACGACCAGCGCGAAGAACGACGACGAGTGCAAGGCATTGCTCGCCGCGTTCAAGTTCCCGTTCAAGAACTGAAGGCAAGAGATGGCAAAAACATCGCTCAAGCAGCGCGAAGAGAAGCGCGAAAAGCTGGTCGCCAAGTACGCCAAGAAGTACGCCGAGCTGAAGGCCGTCGCCAACGACGCGCAGCGTTCCGACGAGGAGCGCTATGCGGCCCGGCTCGAGCTGCAGAAGCTGCCGCGTAACGCCAACCCGACGCGTCTGCGCAACCGCTGCGCGCTGACCGGTCGTCCGCGCGGCACGTTCCGCATGTTCGGCCTCGGCCGCAACAAGATCCGCGAGCTCGCCTTCAAGGGCGACATCCCCGGTCTGGTCAAGGCCAGCTGGTGACAGCGCCGAGAAGCGAAGGAGATTTGTTATGAGCATGAGTGACCCCATCGCCGACATGCTGACCCGCATCCGCAATGCGCAGAGCGTGGAGAAAGCGGTCGTCACGATGCCGTCGTCCAAGCTGAAGGTCGCGATCGCGCAGGTGCTGAAGGACGAAGGCTATGTTGACGGCTTCGCGATCCGCGACAACGGCGGCAAGAGCGAGCTCGAGATCGCGCTGAAGTACTACGCCGGCCGCCCGGTGATCGAGCGCATCGAGCGCGTCAGCCGCCCCGGTCTGCGCATCTACAAGGGTCGCGACGCGATTCCGCAGGTCATGAACGGCCTGGGCGTGGCGATCGTCACCACGCCCAAGGGCGTGATGACCGACCGCAAGGCTCGCCAGACCGGTGTCGGTGGCGAAGTCCTGTGCTACGTGGCCTAAGGGAAGGACCAGACGACTATGTCGCGCGTAGGAAAGATGCCGATCGCCGTCCCGCCAGGGGTGGACGTGGCGATCACGGCTGAACAGATCACGGTGAAGGGTGCCAACGGCACGCTGTCACGCGCGCTGAACCCGCTGGTCAGCGTGAAGAAGGACGGCGGCTCGATCAGCTTCACGCCCGCCAACGACAGCACCGCGGCCGACGCGATGAGCGGCACGATGCGGGCGCTGGTCGCCAACATGGTGAGCGGTGTCGGCAAGGGCTTCGAGCGCAAGCTGACGCTGGTCGGCGTNGGCTTTCGCGCCCAGGCCCAAGGCCAGAAGCTGAATCTGCAGATCGGGTTCTCGCATCCGGTCGTCAAGGACATGCCCGCGGGCATCAAGGTCGCCACGCCGACGCAGACCGAGATCGTGATCTCGGGCGCCGACCGCCAGGTCGTCGGTCAGCTGGCCGCCGAGGTGCGCGCCTTCCGTCCTCCCGAGCCCTACAAGGGCAAGGGCATCCGCTACGCCGAAGAGCGCGTGGCCCTGAAAGAGACGAAGAAGAAGTAAGGAGCGACTGCCATGATGACCAAGAAAGAGCAGCGCCTGCGCCGTTCGCGCCAGACCCGGCTGCGCATTGCNCAGCAGAACGTCGCGCGGCTGACCGTGTTCCGTTCCAATCTGCACATCTACGCCAGCGTCATCTCCGACGANGGNCGCCAGGTGCTCGCGAGCGCCTCNACGGTGGAGAAGGACGTGCGCGAGCAGATCGGCGCCGCCGGCAAGGGCGGGAACGCCGCTGCCGCGTCGATCATCGGCCGGCGCATCGCCGAGAAGGCCAAGGCCGCCGGCATCGAGAAGGTGGCGTTCGACCGCTCGGGCTTCGCCTACCACGGCCGCGTGAAGGCGCTGGCCGAAGCGGCGCGCGAAGCCGGCTTGCAGTTCTGAGCGCAGACAAGGAAGACCCCAAATGGCAAAGTTCACCCCCCGCGCTCAGACCGAAGCCAACGACGACGGGCTGAAGGAAAAGATGATCGCGGTCAACCGTGTCACCAAGGTGGTGAAGGGTGGCCGCACGCTGAGCTTCGCGGCGCTGACCGTGGTCGGCGACGGCGACGGCCGCATCGGCATGGGCAAGGGCAAGGCCAAGGAAGTGCCGGTCGCCGTGCAAAAGGCGATGGAGTCCGCGCGTCGCAACATGGTCAAGGTGGCGCTGCGCAACGGCACCATCCACCACAACGTGCGCGGAGAACACGGCGCGGCCAAGGTGCTGATGGCGCCGGCCAAGCCGGGTGACGGCATCATCGCCGGTGGCCCGATGCGCGCGGTGTTCGAGGTGATGGGCGTGACCGACATCGTCGCCAAGAGCCTGGGCTCGAGCAACCCGTACAACATGGTGCGCGCCACGCTGGATGCGCTGAAGCGGTCGACGACCGCGGCCGAAGTCGCGGCCAAGCGTGGCAAGTCGGTCGAAGACCTCTTCAACTGAGCGCCGAGCAGGAGAGAACCCGATGTCCGAGAAGAAGACCCTCACGGTCAAGCTCGTCAAGAGCGTGGCCGGCACGCGCCAGTCGCACCGCGACACCGTGCGCGGGCTGGGCCTGCGCAAGCTCAACAGCCAGCGTGAGCTCGAAGACACGCCGGCCGTGCGCGGCATGATCAACAAGGTCTCGTACCTGGTGCAGGTGCTGTGATGGAAATCAATACGATCAAGCCTGCCGACGGCAGCAAGAAGCCGCGCCGCCGCGTTGGCCGTGGTATCGGCTCCGGCCTGGGCAAGACTGCCGGGCGGGGTCACAAGGGTCAGAAGTCGCGTGCCGGCGGTTTCCACAAGGTCGGTTTCGAAGGCGGCCAGATGCCGCTGCAGCGCCGCCTGCCCAAGCGCGGATTCAAATCCGCGCAGCTCAAGTTCAACGGCGAAGTGACGCTGTCGGATCTGCAGCGCCTGGCGGTCGACGAGGTGGACCTGCTCACGCTGAAGGCCGCCGGGCTCGTGCGCGAGCTGGTCAAGACCGTCAAGGTCATCAAGTCGGGCGAGCTTTCGCGCAAGGTCGTGCTCAAGGGCATTGGCGCGACGGCTGGCGCCAAGGCGGCCATCGAGGCCGCCGGCGGTTCCGTGGCCTGAGGAGCGACGTGGCTACTTCGGCGAACCAGCTGGCCAAAGGCGGGAAGTACGGCGACCTGCGGCGTCGCATCGTCTTCCTGATGCTGTCGCTGGTGGTCTATCGCATCGGCGCGCACATCCCCGTCCCGGGAATCGACCCGAACCAGCTCCAGCAGCTGTTCAAGGGCCAGGGCGGGATCCTGAACCTGTTCAACATGTTCAGTGGCGGTGCGCTGTCGCGGTTCACCGTGTTCGCGCTCGGCATCATGCCGTACATCAGTGCATCGATCATCATGCAGCTGATGTCCTACGTCGTGCCTTCGCTCGAGGCGCTGAAGAAGGAAGGCGAGTCGGGTCGCCGCAAGATCACGCAGTACACGCGCTACGGCACGTTGGTGCTGGCAATCTTCCAGTCGCTGGGCATTGCGCTCGCGCTCGAAGGTTCGCCCGGTCTCGTTCTCTCGCCCGGCTTCGGCTTTCGCATGACCGCGGTGGTGAGCCTGGTCGCCGGCACGATGTTCCTGATGTGGCTGGGCGAGCAGATCACCGAGCGCGGTCTGGGNAACGGAATCTCGATCATCATCTTCTCGGGTATCGTCGCCGGGTTGCCGAATTCGATCGGCGGTCTGTTCGAGCTCGTGCGCACCGGGTCGATGAGCATCGTCGTCAGCCTGTTCATCCTGGCCGTGATCGTCGCCGTGACGTTCGTCGTCGTATTCGTCGAGCGCGGCCAGCGCAAGATCCTGGTGAATTACGCCAAGCGCCAGGTCGGCAACAAGGTCTACGGCGGACAGTCGTCGCACCTGCCGCTCAAGCTGAACATGTCCGGCGTGATCCCACCGATCTTCGCGTCGTCGATCATCTTGCTGCCGGCCACCGTGGTGGGCTGGTTCGCAACCGGGCAGGGGCTGCAGTGGCTGAAGGACGTCTCGGCTGCGTTGTCGCCGGGTCAGCCGATCTACGTGCTGCTGTATGCGGCGATGATCGTGTTCTTCTCGTTCTTCTACACCGCGCTCGTCTTCAACAGCCGCGAGACTGCGGACAACCTGAAGAAGAGCGGTGCCTTCATCCCGGGCATCCGTCCGGGTGAGCAGACCGCCAGGCACATCGACCGGATCCTCTCGCGCCTGACGCTGGCCGGGGCGATCTACATCACCGCGGTGTGCCTGCTGCCCGAATTCCTGGTGCTGAAGTACAACGTACCGTTCTACTTCGGCGGGACCTCGCTGTTGATCATCGTCGTCGTGACGATGGACTTCTGGGCCCAAGTGCAAAGTTACGTGATGAGTCAGCAGTACGAGAGTCTGCTGAAGAAGGCCAACTTCAAGACGAGCTGAGATGTCGAAGGACGACGCCATCCAGATGCAAGGTGAGATTCTGGAGAATCTTCCCAACGCAACTTTTCGCGTGAAGTTGGAAAACGGACATGTGGTGCTCGGCCATATCTCCGGGAAGATGCGCATGCACTACATCCGCATCCTGCCTGGCGACAAGGTCACCGTCGAGCTCACGCCCTACGATTTGAGTCGCGCGCGGATCGTGTTCCGCGCGAAATGAACCGGTCAAGGAGAAGACCATGAAAGTCGCCGCTTCGGTCAAGAAGATGTGCCGCAACTGCAAGATCATCCGCCGCAAGGGCGTGGTGCGCGTCATCTGCACCGACCCGCGCCACAAGCAGCGTCAAGGCTGAGATAGAGGAAGAACATGGCACGCATCGCTGGCATCAACATTCCGCCGCACAAGCACGCCGAGATCGGCCTGACGGCGATCTACGGCATCGGCCGCCCGACGGCGCAGAAGATCTGCGAACAGGTCGGGATTCCGTTCTCGAAGAAGATCAAGGACCTCACGGACACCGATCTCGAGAAGATCCGCGAGGAGATCGGCCGCCTCACGATCGAGGGCGATCTTCGTCGTGAGCTGTCGATCAGCATCAAGCGGCTGATGGACCTGGGCTGCTACCGGGGATTTCGCCATCGCCGCGGACTGCCCGTGCGCGGCCAGCGCACCCGCACCAATGCGCGCACCCGCAAGGGCCCGCGCAAGGGTGCGGCCGCGCTGAAGAAGTAAGCCGCCGGCAACGACAGTCAGAAAGAGCAAGACATGGCCAAAGCACCCGTCAACACCGCCGCCCGGCGCGTGAGCAAGAAGATCCGCAAGAACATCGCGGATGGCATCGCCCACGTGCACGCTTCGTTCAACAACACCATCATCACGATCACCGACCGCCAGGGTGGCGCGCTGGCCTGGGCGTCGAGCGGTGGGCAGGGCTTCAAGGGTTCGCGCAAGAGCACCCCGTTCGCGGCCCAGGTGGCTGCCGAGACTGCCGGCCGTGCCGCGCAGGAGCAGGGCATCAAGAACCTGGACGTGCGCATCAAGGGCCCGGGCCCGGGCCGCGAGTCGAGCGTGCGTGCGCTGGCTTCGCTGGGCATCCGCATCAATTCCATCAGCGACGTGACCCCCGTGCCGCACAACGGTTGCCGGCCGCAAAAGCGCCGTCGTATCTGAGGTATGGCTCTCGACAGCGTGCAGACGCGGTCGGGAATAGAATAGAGAGTTTTCCGAAGCCGGACCGCATGCCTCGCATGCGCCGGCTGTTTTCCTGAGGCAACGCCTCTCAAGCCCACCGTTCGCGCGCCGCAAAGAGACGAGCGCCGGACTCGCGCGGGGCCTGCTGCCAAACAGCGGGTCGGCCGCGTCAGATTCAACAAGGACATAACGTGGCACGTCTTCTGGGCCCCAAGGCCAAACTCTCCCGCCGTGAAGGCACCGACCTGTTCCTGAAGAGCGCACGGCGNTCGATCGGCGACAAGGCCAAGTTCGACAGCAAGCCTGGTCAGCATGGCCGNACCAGTGGTTCGCGAACCTCCGACTACGGTGTCCAGCTGCGCGAGAAGCAGAAGGTCAAGCGCATGTACGGCGTGCTGGAGCGCCAGTTCCGCCGCTATTTCGCTGAGGCCGANCGCCGCAAGGGCAACACCGGCGCGACGCTGCTGGCGCTGCTCGAGTCGCGTCTGGACAACGTCGTCTATCGCATGGGCTTCGGCTCGACGCGCGCCGAAGCGCGCCAGCTCGTTTCGCACAAGGCGATCACGGTCAATGGCGCCGTCGTCAACATCCCTTCGTACTCGGTGAAGGCGGGTGACACGCTGGCGCTGCGCGAGAAGGCGAAGAACCAGTTGCGCGTCCAGGATGCCCTCAAGCTGGCCCAGAGCGTGGGTCTGTGCGACTGGGTGCAGGTCGACGCGACCAAGATGGAAGGCGTTTTCAAGAAGATGCCCGACCGCGATCAGTTCGGCGCCGAGATCAAGGAAGCGCTGATCGTCGAGTTGTACAGCCGGTAAAGCCGGTAAAGCCGGAAAGGGCGATCGGCCGCAGGCCGTTCGGCCCGCTCTTTCGTCCGGGGACACCCGGCGCGGTCCATCAGCCTTATCGGTGTAACGAGCCGAGGGTATTGACAGGAAACCAGACACTCCATGCAAACCACACTTCTGAAGCCCAAGGCCATCCACGTCGAGCCGCTCGGCGGTTATCGCGCCAAGGCGACACTCGAGCCCTTCGAGCGCGGCTACGGCCACACCCTCGGCAACGCCTTGCGTCGCGTGCTGCTGTCGTCGATGGTCGGCTATGCGCCCACCGAGGTCACGATCGCCGGCGTGCTGCACGAGTACTCGGCCATCGACGGTGTTCAGGAAGACGTGGTCCACGTCATGCTCAACCTGAAGGGTGTCGTCTTTCGGCTGCACAACCGCGACGAAGTGACGCTGGTGCTGCGCAAGGAAGGCGAAGGCCCGGTCACCGCCGGCGACATCCAGACGCCGCACGACGTCGAGATCATCAACCCCGAGCATCTGATCGCGCACCTGTCGCAAGGCGGCAAGCTCGACATGCAGATCAAGGTCGAGAAGGGCCGCGGCTACGTGCCGGGCAACCTGCGCCGCTACGGCGACGAGCCGACCAAGTCGATCGGCCGTATCGTGCTCGACGCGTCGTTCTCGCCGGTCAAGCGCGTCAGTTACGCGGTCGAGAACGCCCGCGTCGAGCAGCGCACCGACCTCGACAAGCTGGTGATGGAGATCGAGACCAACGGCGCCATCACGCCGGAAGAGGCGATCCGCCAGTCGGCCAAGATCCTCGTCGAGCAGCTGGCAGTGTTTGCCCAGCTCGAAGGCCAGGTCAGCGATATCTTCGAGCAACCGCAGGCCCGCACGCCGAACTTCGACCCGATCCTGCTGCGCCCGGTCGACGAGCTCGAGCTCACCGTGCGCTCGGCAAACTGCCTGAAGGCCGAGAACATCTACTACATCGGCGACCTGATCCAGCGTACCGAGACCGAGTTGCTGAAGACGCCGAACCTCGGCCGCAAGTCGCTCAACGAGATCAAGGAAGTGCTGGCTTCGCGCGGGCTCACGCTTGGCGCGCGGCTGGAGAACTGGCCCCCGCAGGGCCTCGACAAGAGGTAAGTCCTCCCCGTGCCCCGGCGCAACCCTGCGCCGGAGGCTATCGGCAGGCACGGAACACTGCACAGGCACTGTTCCAAGTCCCGCCTCGGTACCTGATCCGGCCGAGGTTCAATAACTAAAGGAACGCACCATGCGCCACCGTCAAGGACTCCGCAAACTGAACCGCACGAGCAGCCATCGCCTCGCGATGCTGCGCAACATGTGCAATTCGCTCATCACGCATGAGGCGATCAAGACGACTCTGCCTAAGGCCAAGGAACTGCGCATGGCGGTCGAGCCGCTGATCACGCTGGGCAAGGTGCCGACGCTCGCGAATCGGCGCCTCGCTTTCGATCGCACGCGCGATCGCGACGTCGTGGCCAAGCTCTTCAACGAGCTCGGTCCGCGCTACAACGCGCGCCCGGGCGGCTACACGCGCATCCTGAAGATGGGTTTCCGTGTCGGCGACAACGCGCCGATGGCTTTCGTCGAACTCGTTGACCGCCCACTGCCGGCGGCCGATGGNGNNGACGAGAAGGCCGAGTGACGGGCGACAACGCCTGAAGATTGCTGTATACTTATAAGCTCAGTCGCGGGGTGGAGCAGCCTGGTAGCTCGTTGGGCTCATAACCCAAAGGTCGCAAGTTCAAATCTTGCCCCCGCAACCAAGAAATAGGAGTGCTGACAAGCACTTACGAAGCCCGCCTCGTGCGGGCTTCGGCGTTTCTGGGCCACGTGGCCCTTCTGTGGCCCATTCCTGGCCCATGTGTGGCCCTGGCCGCCTTGGCTTCTGCGGCAATTGACCTTTGGTCTGTTGGCTCGCGACATGTCGGCGGCGCCGCCGCCGCCTTCGCCCACATGCCCACAGCCCTCGACAACGAATGAAATTGAAGACAGCTGCGGACAAACGACAACCGCTCCGCGGGTAACATTCCCTCGTGAGGCAACACGCCGCTCAGGATAGTTGACGTCGGGCACCTTCGCCACCCGACGACATATCAGGCTGCCGGCCTCGCCCGTGCCAGCCACTCCGAATATGCAAAGGACGGACGAACATCGTCCACAAGCCGTGTCATGCGGGCCGGGTCTGCCATGACCGGGTGGGCCGCCGCTCGCAACATGAGCTC